>Ga0114973_10003512_pt1 | contig 11036 bp, 11 predicted proteins | sample M_140807_MF_Meta_FD_87025 | JGI IMG/M metagenome (GOLD analysis project Ga0114973, IMG submission 87025) | Freshwater microbial communities from Lake Montjoie, Canada to study carbon cycling - M_140807_MF_MetaG | ecosystem: Environmental > Aquatic > Freshwater > Lake | place: Lake Montjoie... | reverse complement strand
CTTTGGTCTCTGTCCATTGCATAGTATCTACCGATTACCGTAGCAATTTTACCACAACCTATTGCAATTAAATGGGATTCAAGATCTTCAATAAATCCTAATCCGGATTTGGGATCAGTATCTCTGCCATCAGTAAAACAGTGAATAAAAACATCCTTTAATCCTTCAGCTGCCAAAAGACTGATCAGGCCTTTTAAATGTGCTAATGAACTATGCACACCTCCATCAGATACCAATCCCATTAAATGGAGCGGTTTTTGATTAGCCTTGCAATAGTTTACCAATTGACTAAACTCTGGAATACTGACAATTTCCTTTTCTCTTATAGATTTACTAATCCTCTCAAGTTCTTGAAATACAATCCTTCCAGCTCCAATGTTCATATGCCCAACTTCCGAATTACCCATCTGCCCCTCAGGAAGCCCAACAGCAGTACCAGAAGCTTTTAACCTACTATGAGGATATGTTTCAAGCGCTTTATCATAGAATGGAGTGTAAGCAGCGTCAATAGCACTTACTCTTGGGTTTTTAGCAATTCCCCATCCATCCAAGATAAGCAATGCTACCTTTTTAGGTTTCATACCACAAATTTAAGGGCATACTGCTTAGTTTCAGCGAAATAATTCTGGCACGGATTTAGCTTATTCTATAGTAATGAAAAGAACCTTTCATTTTTGGATTTCCTTTTTTTCTCTGGTAATCATTAGTACTGTTCAGGGATATTCTCAACAGAATACTGATGAGGTTTTTAAAAAAATAGAACAGGCAATTAAAGCAGGTGATGCTGATGGCTTATCGGTTTTTTTTAATAAATCCCTCGAAGTTACTCTTCAGGACAAAGATCAGGTATATTCTAAAAATCAGGCCCAGTTTGTAATTAAAGATTTTTTTATCAAACATCCGGCAAAAGGTTTTACGTTCATTCACAGGGGAAACTCACAAGACCGATACTATGGTATGGGTACTTTCGAGTCATCAAATGGAAAATTTGATACCAATGTGTTTATTAAAAAATACGGTGACGTCTATTTTATAGATCAAATCCGTTTTGAAGAAGGCAACTGATTAGTACAAATAAAGTTGTGTGTGTGTATTGCGGTTTTGTTCTAACAAAACCGCAATTTTTTTATTTATGGAGAATTCGGATTTTTTAAGGCTACTAGACAATTCCGGTTTTATTGAAAATGCATTACTGGAAGACCTGGGGGAAGGAGACCATACAACCTTGGCCACTCTTTCTCCTGATTTACAGGGGAATTGCCGGGCTTTGGTTAAAGGTTCTGGAATTATTGCAGGGATAACATTTGCAAAGGAAGTGTTTAGAAAAATGGATGCTTCTGTCCAATTTGTACAACATTTTGAGGATGGCGTAGCAGTAAAACCTGGCGACATTTTGTTTACTGCGCAAGGAAAAGTATCGGTTTTGCTACTTGCAGAAAGGTTGGTTTTAAATGTTATGCAACGAATGAGTGGAATAGCTACCACAACAAGACGAGCTTGCGATCTTATTTCGGATTTTAATTGTTCCGTTTTAGATACCCGAAAAACAGTTCCATTAAATAGAATTCTGGATAAATGGGCTGTTAAATTGGGTGGGGGTGTAAATCACAGGTTTGGATTGTATGATATGATTCTGGTAAAAGACAATCATATTGACTGGGCTGGAGGTATAAAACCTGCTTTGGAATCGGTTCAGAAGTATTTGACAGTCAATAAACGCGCTCTGCCAGTTGAAGTGGAAGCAAGAACACTTGCTGAAATAAAACAAATACTTGAATTTGATTTTGTTGATAGAATTTTACTCGATAATATGGAAGTAAATGAAATGAAAACGGCCGTCCAAATGATAGCAGGAAAAACAGAAACTGAAGCTTCAGGTAACATTACCTTGGAAAATATCAAAGATAAAGCATCGTCCGGTGTAAATTATGTTTCACTTGGTTGGTTAACCCATTCGGTTCAAAGTCTTGATATTAGTCTGAAAGCCGAAAAGTCTTGATGTTTTCTTTTTAAAATTACTGCCTTCAGAGTAAATTTGAATTATGGTAACTGGCGAATTTGATAACGTTCAGGACTTTTACTCTCAGTTGGCTGAAATCGAATTTAGGGTGAAGGAACTTAAAACAGAAAAGGATGATGGGGAAGATATCGCCTATGAACGAGATGATATTAAAGAAGCCATTCTTGAACTTGAAGATGATTTCAATAAATGCATCAGAGAATTACCAAAGGATAGTCAAAAAGAAGTAAAGGAAACCTGGAAATCTGAGGTTACTAAAATTAATAATCAGTTAAAAAAACTCTAAACCCTGCGGGGTACTTAAATGTCAAAAAAAAATGAGGAAAAAAATGCCGTTGAAAACGGAAATAATTCCTTTTATAAAAATAAATTCCTGAAAGTATTTACGGATAGCCCTGGTAAACAACTGAATATTAAGCAGGTAATTTCAAGAGCTGGTCTAAAAAAAATTATAGAAAATAATTTTGCTTTTTCCATTATTGATCAGCTTCTGGAGGATGGTGCAGTAGAGTTATTCGAAAATAACAAATACCGCCTTGCTCAAAAATATCAGATTCATTCTGGAATTATTGACCTGACCCGTGATGGGGGAGGATATGTTCCAGTTGAAGGATTCAAAGAGGATATTTATATACCACCTGGAAAAACACAAAAAGCCTTGCCAGGAGATTTAGTTAAGGTTAAAATTAAAGAACATCATGCAGCAAGAACCGGGCGAATTAATGGAGAAGTAGAAGAGATTATTGAAAGATCTTCTAAGCCTTTTGTTGCAACCGTTTCTATCCATAACAACAGAACTTTTTTACATCCCGACAGCCACAGTATACCCCTTGATTTCTATTGTCCATTATCTGGAACAAAGGGCGCAATGAATGGTCAAAAGGTACTGGCTACCCCTGTGACTTGGAAAGGGGAACTTCCTGAAGCTGAAATTGTTAGAATTATTGGAAATGCAGGTGAGCATCAAACTGAAATGCATGCCATTCTGTTACAATATGGATTTCAAACTGCATTTCCAGAATCCGTTGAAAAGGCTGCTGCTGAATGTCCAAAGGAAATAAGTAAACAAGATCTTGCTGAACGAAAAGATTTCAGACAGGTACTCACTTTTACAATAGATCCCTTTGATGCAAAGGACTTTGATGATGCTATTTCATTCCTCGAAATAGAACCTGATATTTTTGAAGTAGGTGTGCATATAGCTGATGTAACACATTATGTAAAACCTGGAAATATTCTGGATCAGGAAGCCTTTTTAAGAGCCACCTCTGTATATCTGGTTGACAGAACAGTGCCTATGTTGCCTGAAATTTTGTCAAATAATTTGTGTAGTTTAAAACCAAATGAAGATAAATTATGCTTTTCTGCGGTTTTTAAAATGGACCGCAATGGAAAAGTATTGGAGGAATGGTTTGGCAGAACAATAATTCATTCTGACAGAAGATTTACCTACGAGGAAGTACAAGAAATACTGGATAAAGGAGAAGGTGAACTTTTTCAGGAGTTGAAAACTTTAAATGATATCGCCCATAAATTGCGAAAGGAAAGATTTGCTCAGGGTAGTATATCCTTTGAAACAGAGGAAGTTAAGTTTAAACTGGATGATAAAGGTAAACCTATTGAAGTCATACTTAAGGTAAGGAAAGATGCGCATAAGTTGATTGAAGACTTTATGTTATTAGCCAACCGAAAAGTTGCTGCTTTTGTTGCTGGTATACGAAAAAAACCAACCCTTCCATTCGTATATAGAATTCATGATTTGCCGGATAATGAAAAACTAGAAAAACTTAAAGTTTTTGTTAAACAATTTGGATATAATCTAGATGTCTCAAATCAACATAAAACTGCAGATTCCCTCAATGAACTGATGCTTTCTGTGGAAGGAAAAACCGAGCAGAATGTAGTGCAAAGTGTAGCTGTAAGGGCTATGGCAAAAGCTATTTATACCACCGATAATCTCGGGCATTATGGACTTGGATTTAAATTCTATACGCATTTCACCAGTCCAATTAGAAGATATCCTGATATGATGGTACACCGCCTCTTGAACCAATATTTAAACAAGGATTATAACAGTGATATTCAGTCACTTGAGAAGCAATGTAAGCATTCTTCTGATATGGAAAGAAAGGCTGCTGAAGCAGAACGAGCGTCCGTTAAGTACAAGCAAGTGGAATACCTAACCGAAAGAATTGGAAAAATATTTCAGGGATTGGTTTCAGGTGTAACTGGCTGGGGAATTTATGTTGAAATTGAAGAAGGAAAATGTGAAGGAATGATTCGATTTAACGACCTTCCTGGATATTATGAACTGGATGAAGCCAATTATCAGGTTATAGAAAGAAGGACAGGAAAAAGATACCGCTTAGGGGATAAGTTATTCGTTAAAGTAAAAAAGACCGATATGGTTAAAAGAACAGTAGATTTAATCCCTGTAAATTAAATGGATAAGATTTCAGAACTTAGAAATTTACTCAATTCCAGAATTGCAGCTCTGGAATTGGAGAAACGAAAGCCGGTTTCTTTATATGAACCAATGGCTTATGTTTTGGAAAACAATGCTAAAAGGATTCGACCATTAATGGTTCTCCTTGCGTTTGGTTCAGTATCAGAATTACCTGAAAATTTGTGTCTTGATACTGCACTTGCTGTTGAACTGCTGCATAATTTTACTTTGATTCATGACGATATTATGGATCAGGCTCCAGTACGAAGAGGAAAGCCTACGGTACATATTCGTTGGAATACAGACACAGCCATACTTTCAGGGGATGCTTTATTTGCTTTAACATATCCATTTTTAATTTCTGCCTTTCCGGATAAAGCAGCCAAATTAGTTCATTCATTTAGTTCATATGTCCTTGAAATTTGTGAGGGGCAGATGTTGGATATGGAGCTACCCGAAAAGCAGCAGGTCACAATTCATGAGTATATCGAAATGATACGCCAAAAGACCGCAGTCCTGTTAGGAGGTTCACTGGCAATTGGAGCTATGGCGGGTGGCGCAGAGGATTGGATAGTAGATGAGTATTATAGAATTGGAGAAGCACTTGGTATTGGTTTTCAGATTCAGGATGATTTACTAGACGCCTTCGGTGAACCTGAAAAATTCGGAAAGCAAACCGGATGAGATATTATTGAAAATAAAAAAACATTTTTACTTATTAGGGCATTTGAAAAAGCAAATGCTGATGAAAAAATTGCATTAAATGAGTGTTTAAAAATCAGTAACTCAGAAGAAAAAGTACAAAAAGTATTAGAACTTTTTACCAAACTGGGGATTAAAGAGGAAACAGAACAAGAAGTAAAAAAATATTTTTTGCTTGCTTCTGAAGCATTGGAGAATTTACCGAAAGAATTTACCTCTGAAGAACTCAAATTGTTTATACAGCATATATTTTTTCGTGAACATTGAACGAATTAGTTAATAAAATACTATTTGCACCTGCTGCATCATTCATTTTTCTTGCCACTATTCTTACAAGTTTATTGGCATTTAGAGATGATGCATTGCTGGACAGGTTGATTTTACATCCATATAGCCTTGTAAGGAAAAAAACTTATTGGACTTTATTTACTTCGGGATTAGTGCATGCAGACAGTTTTCACTTAATTTTGAATATGTTGTCCTATTATTTTTTTGCATTCTATCTAGAAGGCCTTTTAGGACATGTTCAGTTTTTTTTGTTTTATGTAGCAACACTTGCTTTAAGTAGTATTTCTACAGTTCTAAAGTACAAAAACAAAATCAGCTATCGGAGTCTTGGAGCCTCCGGAGCAGTTAGCGCGGTGATATTCTCATTTATTACCTATTATCCTTTTTCCGATGCATATTCTATTCTCATTTTTGGAATAATTCCTACACCTCCATGGTTGTTTGGAATTTTGTATTTGGCTTATAGTTATTACATGTCAAGGTCAAAAGGGTCAATGATTAATCATGAAGCACATTTTTGGGGGGCAATTTCAGGCATTATCCTTACGTTTATTATTGAGCCTGATACCTTCCTTCGATGGATAGATTTTTTCAGGAATTTGAATGAAGCTTAATAAATTATGAGTAAGTTCATTTCTTTCTTTACTGGATTTTACCTTTGTTTTGGAGTAGTCGTTTTTGCTCAGGAGTTGGAAGGCTTTTCCTTTAAAAAAGGAGAAAAGCTGGTTTACAGAGTTCATTATGGATTTATAAATGCAGGCACTGCCACCTTTGAAGTGAAACCTCAGAGGGAATTAATTGGCGGTAGAAATTGCTTTCAAATTGCCGGAACAGGAAAAACCGCCGGAGGATGGGATTGGGTTTTTAAAGTTCGGGATTACTATTATGCTTATTTGGATGAGGTTTCCTTGGATCCTATGATGTTTCTAAGGTACGTTGACGAGGGCGGTTATAAATTTGATGAAAAAGTGATGTTTGACCACCAAAAAGATTCTGTTACGACTAAAAAATCAAAATATAAATCTACTGATGGAATAATGGATATCATGTCAGCTTTATATCGTGCAAGGAATATGGATTTTTCCAATGCTAAATTAGGACAAAGGTATCCGATGAAGATTTTTTTGGATGAGCAGGAATATGAAGTAGGATTAATTTATCTTGGAAAAGAAACCATAAAAACGGAATTAGGTACATTTCGCTGTTTGAAACTTCAGCCTATTCTGATAATTAGTAACGTTTTTAAAGATACAGATGGCATGCTCATGTGGGCAACAGATGATCAGAATAAAATACCAATCCGAATAAAATCCGAAATTCTAGTAGGCTCCATTAAAGCTGATCTCGAAAGTTTTGAGAACCTTAAATACCCATTGAGCTCAAAAGTTAAGTAATGGTTTCTCCTCGTTTTTTGATGTTAACTTTGAATGCTTTTATTCGTAAAATCCTGAATGAGTAAAAAAGGCCGGGTTCTTGTAGCGATGAGCGGTGGGATTGATTCCTCCGTAGCATCTGTATTGTTGCATGAAGCAGGATACGAAGTTATTGGCCTGACTATGAAAACCTGGGATTATGCGATTTCCGGAGCCTCAAAAAAAGAAACCGGTTGTTGCAGTCTTGATTCTATTAATGATGCCAGGGCAGTTGCTGTAAAGCTTGGTTTCCCACATTACATTCTTGATATAAGAGAAGAATTTGGTGAAAGCGTAATTGAAAACTTTGTTGAAGAATATATAGCAGGAAGGACTCCAAATCCTTGTGTAATGTGCAATATTCATATTAAGTGGGAAGCACTTCTAAAACGCGCTAACAAACTTGAATGCGAATTTATTGCCACTGGTCATTATGCAAGAATCCGAAAGGAAAATGACAGATATGTGATTTCGAAAGGATTGGACCAGAATAAAGATCAGTCCTATGTATTATGGGGTGTCTCACAGGAAAACCTTGCACGTACCATGTACCCAATGGGTGGATATCAAAAATCGACTATTCGGGAAATGGCTATTGAAATGGGCTTTACTACTCTTGCAAATAAACCGGAATCCTACGAAATATGTTTTATCCCTGATAATGATTATCGCTCCTTTCTGAACCATAGGGTTGAAGGATTAGCTGATTCTTTAAAAGGTGGAAACTTTATTTTATCAGATGGTACTGTAGTTGGAAAGCATAACGGCTATCCGTTTTATACAATTGGACAACGTAAAGGATTAATTGCAATGGGGGAACCATATTTTGTGACGAAAATTATTCCTGAGTCCAATACAGTAATCATAGGAAAGGAAGAAGAACTCTTAGAACATGTTATGCATGTTCGAGGATTGAACTTCATTAAATACTCTGAACTTCAACCTGATATGCCCCTTCAGGTGAAGATCAGGTATAAGGATAGCGGTGCAGCTGCTATTGTTAATCCAACTGGAAATTCCTCAGCACAGGTGATATTTGAAGCTCCGGTTAAATCAATTACTCCTGGTCAGTCAGCAGTTTTTTACGAAGGCGAAGATGTTGTAGCTGGAGGTTGGATTGACCGGTAGTATGTTTTCTTTTAAAGTTAATTCGCTTTTTTGTCTGGTTTTCCTCGCATTTTTCATATCCTCCTGTCTACGTAAGGAAACAAATCCTACTGTCCAATCCACAGATTCATCTTTTTTTGATCCTGGTAACTTGGGAAATAAATTGTACTTTGTTAAGGATACCTTGTTTACTACTACAGGTCCTTATGAAGAAAATTGGATTAGACTGGAAAAGCCTGTCGAATGGATTACAGGCGTAGATGGAATATCCAGACGTAGAATCGAAGTGTATAGATCTGATTCCCTCCAAGAACCTTACGACTTTTATTTTATTGAAAATATGTTAATTTTCAGGGATTTAAATCAAGCTCAAATAGATTTTGGAAATACAAGGTTTGTGAATCTTATCTTTCCGGCAACTAAAAATAAAATTTGGGATGGTAACCGGTTTAATGCTTTGGGTCCTGAATATTATACTTATGCAAGTTGCGATACTATAGTTGAAATCGGGAATCTAGTATTTCCTGGAACATTTGTAGTGCTAAAAAATGAAGTAAACAATTATTTAACACAGAAAAAATCATTGGAAATGTATTCAGTAAATTATGGTTCCATATTTAAATATGATAAAACAATTGTTTCAGATGGTGTTCAGATACTTACAGACAGCAGTCATATTTATAGCACCACATTTAAAGGATTTGTATCAGATTCAATTGTTACTGCATGGCTGGAAAATTAAATATAAATAATCATTTTCTAAGAATATGTGCAAGTATTCTGCTTTTTGTTTATTTTGGCCTGAATTGTTTTGCACAATTTAATAAAGAATCTTTGCGCGATAAGGTTATTGGAGTATATTTTTCTAAAAAGAATTTTACGCTAACTCTTGACCATGCCTATCATTTAAATCATTTTGTTAAAGTAAAGGATACTCTCCTTTTACCTGATGAAGACCTTAAGCTTGCTGCAATTATTAAGTTAGGAACTCAATTTACAGTTCAACTTAAAAACCTTCTTCAGGCAGATTCAACTTATTTTCTAAATGCAGAACCGGTCTTGGCTTCTGATTTCCTTAAAGCATACAATGGTGAAACTCTTGACCAAGGAAAAATAGGACAAAACCTTTATCAAACTGATTATATCCTGATTATTGATTCCATTGAACTGAATGCATATCCAGTATCATCGGTTTATGTAGTGAGTAATAAAATGAAAGTAGATAAAAGAATGGTCAGAACAGCTGAACTCTCAGTAAAAATGTACGATGTTAAATCGAAGATAATGTATCCTTCAATAAAGGCCTTATATAACGAAGATAAAGTCTCAGAAGAGAACCTAATATTTGATTTTGATAATGAAATAAGTTCAGAAGGGGAGTTGTTTGCAGATTTGTTTTCTAAGATTTATTCCCGTCTGTTTTGGGGCCCATAATACAAGGGCTTTTCCTTAATTTTACCCAATGCAACGCCTGCAAATATTTAACACCCTAACAAGAACTAAGGAGAACTTTGAACCTATAAATTCGCCGTTTGTGGGCATGTATGTCTGTGGACCTACTGTTTATGGGGATCCTCATTTGGGTCATGCCCGTTCAGCGCTTACTTTTGACCTGGTTTTCAGATATTTAACCTTTCTTGGCTATAAAGTTAGGTATGTAAGAAATATAACAGATGTTGGTCATCTCACAGATGATGTAGCAGGAACTGGTGAAGATAAACTGCAGAAAAAGGCCCGTCTCGAGCAACTGGAACCAATGGAAATAGCTCAACTATATACCCTTCATTATAACAGGGATATGGCTTTACTCAATACACTTCCTCCTTCTATTGAGCCAAGAGCAACTGGACATATTCCTGAACAAATTGAAGCAATTGAGAAAATACTTGAAAATGGATTTGCATATGTGATTAATGGTTCAGTTTATTTTGATGTTAAAAAGTATAATGATTCATATCCTTATGGTAAATTATCTGGAAGAAATCTGGAAGAGACTCTTGAGGGATACCGGGAATTAGATGGACAGGAAGAAAAAAGAAGTAAAGAGGATTTTGCCTTATGGAAAAATGCCTCACCTGAACATTTGATGAAATGGAATTCCCCATGGGGAGTTGGATTTCCTGGTTGGCATATTGAATGTACGGCTATGAGTACCAGATACTTAGGCCCAAAATATGATATTCATGGCGGTGGTCTTGATTTAATGTTCCCGCATCATGAGGCCGAAATTGCTCAATCTAATGCTTTGAGTCATCCTTGTGAAGTATCGCATCAGGATGAAGCGAAATACTGGCTTCATAATAATATGATAACGGTAAATGGTCAAAAAATGGGAAAATCCCTTAATAACTTTATAAATCTGGATGAATTCTTTAGTGGAAATCATCCAGCTCTTGATAAAAGTTATGCACCAATGACTATTCGCTTTTTTATTCTTCAAGCACATTATCGTAGTACACTTGACTTTTCAAATGAAGGCCTTCTGGCTGCAGAAAAAGGTTTTGCCAGATTAACTGAAGCAAGAAATAAACTGAATGAATTAAAAAATAGCTTTTCCGGAAATGATTTAAATACAAATTCTGATTTGGAAAAAGAACTTGATGGTTTTGGTGTTGAAGCTGCCGAATGTATGAATGATGATTTCAATTCTGCAAAACTGATTGCCCTAATGTTTGGTAAGATTTCAGCAATTCATACCCTCTCCAGACAGCCTGAAATGCATTTCCAGGTCAACCGGGGTGTTTTTGTTCGTTTTGCGGATTTATTTCTTTCTTATTACTCAGACGTATTGGGTCTTTTGCCAGATACAGGAAGCGGAGTAGCTTTGGAAAAAATATCAGCTTTGGTAGATATTGTTTTAGAATGGAGAGCAGAAGTTAAGAAAAACAAAGATTTTGCTACTTCCGATTTAATTAGAAACAAGCTTGAAGAAGCTGGAATTAATATAAAAGACACAAGGGAAGGAACAGAATGGTCTCTGACAAGCCAATGATTGTTAGCGGATTTACAATCGTACGAAATGCTGTCAAGTATGAATATCCAGTAATAGAATCAATTAATT
>Ga0114973_10003511_pt1 | contig 11040 bp, 8 predicted proteins | sample M_140807_MF_Meta_FD_87025 | JGI IMG/M metagenome (GOLD analysis project Ga0114973, IMG submission 87025) | Freshwater microbial communities from Lake Montjoie, Canada to study carbon cycling - M_140807_MF_MetaG | ecosystem: Environmental > Aquatic > Freshwater > Lake | place: Lake Montjoie... | reverse complement strand
CTGGGGCGCCTTACCCGGCGTGAGGGTGGAGGGCTGGATCGCCGATCCGGCCACCCTCTACAACCGCCACCGGCTGTTCATCGCCCCCTTGCGCAGCGGCGCCGGCCTCAAGGGCAAGGTGGCGGCCGCCGCCGCCCACGGCATTCCCCAGGTGCTCAGCCCCCTGGCCGCCGAGGCCACCGGCCTGCGCGACCGCCGCGAAATCTGGATCGCCCGCCGCGATCAGGACTGGTTGGAAGCCATCGAAGCCCTCTACCGTAACGACACCCTTTGGCGGTCGATGAGCGAGGCCTCCCACAGCTATGCCCGCGACACCTGGAGCCGCGAGCGGGGCCTCAGCCTGATGGCCGACGCCCTGCTCCGCCTCCAGCTACCCGTGCACCGGCCTGAGCCGCGGAGCCGATGATCGAGCCGTCCCCCGTTGGTCGCGCCAACCTGCCCGAGCCCCTCAGCGGGGTGCCCGAACAGCCCCTCGTGGAGCTCGGCGATGGGCTGCCCTGGATCACCCTGAGCGAGATCAACCGGCTCGTGCGCCAGCAGGGTGTGGCCCCCGCCCTGGCCAGGGCTTGGGTGCTCGACGACCTGCTCCGCGCCATCCCGCTCACCCCGGAGCGGCAAAGCCAGCTTGAGCGCCAGTGGCTTGAGCAGCATGGCGTGGCCCGCCCGGAGGATCTGCCGCCCTGGCTCACCCGCCAGCGGCTGCTGCCCGAGGATATAAGCCAGCTGGCCTGCAAGGCCGAACGGCTCGATCGCTTCCGCCGCCACCGCTGGGGCGAGGAGGTGGAGATCCACTTCCTGCGCCGCAAACCTGAACTCGATCAGGTGGTGTATTCCCTGCTTCGCGTCAGCGATGCTGACCTGGCCGCCGAACTGCACCAGCGCATCCAGGAGGGTGAGGCCAGCCTCGCTGACCTGGCCACCACCTATTCCGAGGGCCGCGAACGCCATAGCCACGGTGTGATTGGCCCCATGCCCCTCCTCACATCCCATCCGGAGATCTCCTCCCGCCTGCGGGTGGGCCAGCCCGGCCAGCTCTGGCCGCCCTTCCCGGTGGATCGCTTCTGGATCGTGATCCGCCTAGAGGAGCACCTGCCGGCCCGGCTCGATGAGCCCACGGCCCAGCGCATGCTCGAGGAGCTGTTCGAAGCCTGGCTGCAGGAGCGCATCAACCTCGTGATCGCCGGCGAACCCCTGCCCGCCCTGCCGCCCCTGCCCACCGCCACCGAGGTCGTGCCGACCCGCCGATGACCACCTCCTCCCCAAGCTCCGTGCTCCAGGGCTTTGCCCCCTTCGATCAGCTGCCCTCCCAGCTCGTTCCCCTGCTCGAACCCCTGCTCGAGCCCTGCCGCTTCAGGCTCGGCCAAACCGTGCTGCTGCCCGAGGTGCTGCCCCAGGGGGTGTTGCTGATCCGCTCCGGCCAGCTGCGCAGCCTGGCGCCGGCGCCCCGTGGCCAGGGGCTGCGCACGATCGAACGGCTCGGGCCCGGCGCCATCGCCGGCTGGGTGTCCCTGCTGCGCCAGCAGCCCTGTGAGCACCTGCGCGCCTCCACCGAAGTGGAGGCCCTGCTCCTCCCCGCCGACCGGTTTCGCGAGCTCCTCGAGGGCCATCCCGACCTCACCGCCGCCTTCCAGCACCGCCTCGCCGCCCCCGAACTCCACGCCCTGCTCCTGGCCCTGGCTCCTTACCACCCCTGGGCCCTCAGCCAGCTGGAGGCCTGGCCCGAACCCCTAGCCAGCTCCAGCGTGCGCAGTCACGTGCCCGGCCCCGAAACCGGCCTCGGCCTGCCCTCCGGCTACCGCTGGTTCTGCAGCAGTGGCGGGCCCCTCGCTGAACCCTGGCCCGATCCGGCTCCCCCGTTGGCGCCCCTGGCCCCCGGCGCCCCCTGGCTGCGGCTGATCGGCCTCACGGCCCCCGCCGAACCCGAACCAGCCAGCTCAAGCCCTGGGGCCGGATCGGACACTTCGTTGGTCGCCGAAGTGATCGCCGAGGTGCTGGAGGCGGATGAATACAGCCCCTCACCGGAAACCTCCAATCCCCGCACCCACCGCCCCCAGGGCCAGCTCAGCCTCACCCCGGCCAGCGGCCCGCGCGACATCCCCCTGGCGATCATTCGCGCCCTCGCCGATTACTTCGGCCTGCCGCTCAACCGTGATGCGATCAACGATCAGATCGATGCCATCCTCCAGCGCCAACAGCAGCTCAACCTGATCAACCTCGGCCAGATCCTCGATGGCCTCGGCCTCAAGGTGCTGCTCAGCCGCATCCCCCTCGACCGCCTCACCCGCGTGCCGCTGCCGGTGGTGCTCGAGCAAAACGGCCGCTTCGGCCTGCTCGATGGCATCGATTCCCACGGCAATGCCCACATCCTCGAAGCGGAGATGGGCCCCCTCGTGGTACCCCTCTCCGACCTGGTGAGCGATGAGCAGGGCGAGGTGGAACTCCTGCTGCTGGAACGCAAGGGCGATGCCAAGGAGCGCCGCTTCAGCTGGGGCTGGTACCTCCCCTATCTCAAGGGCCACCGCCGCGCCCTGATCGAGGTGGCCGTGGCCTCCTTCGTGGCCAACCTGCTCAAGCTCGTGCCCGCCCTCGGCATCATGGTGCTGCTGCAGCCGGTGGTGGCTAGCCGCAGCATCGGCGCCCTGATCAGCATCAGCGCTTTGATCCTGCTGGCTTCCCTCGTGGAGGGCATCCTCAAGACTCTGCGCAGCTTTATCTTCACGGACACGGCCAACCGCATCGATCAGGCCACCAAGAGCACGATCCTCGAACACCTGCTCCGCCTGCCCCAGGGCTTCTTCGATAGCCGGCCCGTGGGCCAGGTGATGTTCTACATCAGCCAGCTCGATCGCCTGCGCGAATTCCTCCTGGGCCAATCGATCACCACCTTGATCGATGTGCTGTTCAGCCTGGTGTTTCTGGTGGTGCTGCTGCTGATCAGCCCCCTGCTCACCCTGGTGAGCCTGGCCACCTCCCTGCCGCTGCTGCTGATTCTCTCCCTGGTGAGCACCCCGATCGTGCGCGAACAGATCCGCCTTTCCATGAGCGAATCGGTGCGCACCTACAGCTTTCTGAATGAATCGATCACCGCCATCCAAACGATCAAATCCCAGAACGCCGAACTGAAAACCCTCTGGGAATTTGAGAACCGCTACTCATCATTCGTGGGCGAAGATTTCAAGCTCAAGATCACCCAAGAATCAGTGAAGAATATCTCCGAGTTTATCAACAATCTCAACATGACTTTTGTGACAGCCTTCGGCGTGTGGCTGATCATTGAGAATCAGATCAACATGGGTGAATTCTTCGCCTTCCGCATCCTTTCCGGTCAACTCACAGGCCCCCTTGTGAGCCTGGTGTCCACCTGGCAGAGTTTCCAGTTTGCCACCCAACAACTCAAGCTCGTGGGTGATGTGGTGGATCGCAACACCGAGCAGACCCTCGCCGAGGCCCAGAACATCCCCATGCCGCCTCTGCAGGGCCAGGTGGTGTTCCGCGATGTCACCTTCCGCTTCACCGATACCACCCCGATGATCCTGCAGGGGGTGAATCTCGAGATCCCCTCCGGCGCCTTCGTGGGCCTGGTGGGCGGCTCCGGCAGTGGCAAATCCACCCTGCTCAAGCTCCTGCCCCGCTTCTATCGCCCCGCCGAGGGCACGGTGTTGATCGATGGCCTCGATATCGGCAAGGTGGAGCTCTATTCGCTCCGCCGCCAGATCGGCGTGGTGCCCCAGGATTCGGTGCTCTTCGATGGCACGGTTCGCGAGAATCTGCTGCTGGTGAAGCCCGATGCCACCGTGAAAGAGATGATGCGGGCCGCCCGCATTGCCTGCGCCCACGACTTCATCATGGCGCTGCCCCAGGGCTACAACTCCCCCCTCGGAGAGCGGGGAGCCGGCCTCTCCGGTGGACAGCGGCAGCGCCTGGCCTTGGCCCGGGCAGTTCTGCAGAATCCCCGTATGCTGATCCTCGATGAGGCCACAAGTGCTCTCGATGCCAGCACCGAGCGGCAGGTGTGCATCAATCTCTTTGAGGCGTTTCGAGGCCGCACCGTGTTCTTCATCACCCACCGGCTTTCCACCGTGCGCCCCGCCGATTGCATCGTGTTGATGAATCAGGGCGCCGTGATGGAGATGGGCAACCATCAACAGCTGATGGATCTGCGCGGTTGGTATTACGCCCTCCATCGCAGTCAGAGCCAGGAGGAGATGGGCTGATGCGGCGCACCTCCACCGGCCTGATTGGTTTCTACGAACGCCTGCTCGATCGCCTTCGCTTCCGCCAGCCCTATCATCCGCCCCAACCGCTCCGCCAGGTGGATCTGGTGGGTTCAGCCAGCAGCGGCAGTCCGGAGCAGCCCCAGGTGTTCGGCCAGGCCCCCACCCCGCCACCCAGCCAGTCGCCCGAGCCCGCCAAGAGCGCCCTCACCAACCCCTTCCAGGCCTCGATCAGCCGGGCCAATTCCGCATCGATCAAGCCCTGGAGCTTCAAGCAAACCATCCTGCTGAACCGCAGCCAGCGCAGCTCCACCATCTTGGTGTGGACCGCCGTAGGCAGCGTGGCCTGCGTGGCCGTGTGGGCCTTCACAGCCCCACTCTCCGAAACCATCGCCGTGCGCGGCAAGCTCGAACCCGGCAGCAACACCCAGAGAATCGACACTCCCGCCCCTGGCGTGGTGGAGGCGGTGCTCGTAAAGGAGGGCCAACAGGTGCGCAAGGGCGAACCCCTGGTGCGCTTCGACCTGCGCGAACCCCGCAGCAAGCTCTCCGCCTCCACCAGCATCCGCCAGCGCCTCGTCAATGAAAACCAGATCGCCCAGGCCACCCTGGGCGACGCCGCCGCCTCCGCCCGCCTCAGCCCCAACCAGCGCCGCCAGCTCGCCAGCCAGTCGGAGGAGCTGGCCAGCCGCCTCGAAAACGGGCGCCAGGAACTGCTCAAGGCGCGGGTGCGTCTGGCCGGCAACCAGAAAGACCAGGAAACCTATCGCAACGTCGCCGAGCGCTACGCCTCCCTCGTGGCCCAGGGTGCCGCCAGTGAGGTGCAGCTGATCCAAGTCCGCCAGCAGGAGGCGCAAGCCCGAAACAAGGCAGCCGAAGACCAGCGGGAGATCGCCCGGCTCCAGGCCGCTCTCGCCAATGCCAGCGCCGTGACCAGCGTGGAACTGCGCCGCAAGATCGAGGAAAATCTCAATCAGATCGAACAATCCGATAGCGACATCCGCCTCGCCAAACAACAGATTCAGTACGGCCTGCTCACCTCGCCCGTCGATGGCGTGGTGTTCGACATCGAGGTGCGCCCTGGCAGCGTGGTGGCCCAGGGCACTGGCTTGAGCGCCGATACCGGCAGCAAACCCCTGCTCAAGGTGGTGCCCCTTGATGCCCTGCAGGCCCGGGTGTGGATCCCCAACCAGGCCGTGGGGTATGTGCGCCCCGGCCTGAAGGCCGACCTCTCGATCGACACCTACCAGGCCAGCGATTTCGGCTACATCCCCGCCAAGGTGCTCAGCGTGGGCTCCGATGCCCTCAATGCCGATGAGCAGAAGCGGGTGCTGGGCACCGATGCCTCCGGCCTCTATTACCCCGCCGTGCTGCGCCTCGAACGGCAGAACATCAAACTGATCACCAAGAAGGTGCCCCTCCAGGCCGGCATGAGCCTCACGGCCGATATCAAGCTGCGCGAGCGCAAGTTCATCAACATCCTCTTGAAATTCGTGGAGAACCAGCGCCGCAATCTCGAGCGTCTGCGCTAATGGCCACGCCCCCAAACCCCGGCAACCACGCCTGGTGGGACTACGTTCCCGCCGAAAAGCGCAGGGGCCTGCAATGGCAGTCCTGGCGGCGCCGTCTCCGTCAACGCCTGATCAGGCGCTGGAACGTGGTGGTGGCGGTGGCTGTGCTCTATCTGCTGTTGTGTCTGCTCCTCAACGTCTTCGGGGCCGGATCACTCATCTCTTTGGCGATGATGCCCCTTCTGTTGCTTCCGATCGTCACGCTGCTGGCCTGGTGGCTGGCCTGGAAGGAATTTCATCACTAGGCCCTAAACGGGTCGATTAACTACATGAGCGACCCGTTCGACCAACCGATCCCTCAAGCTCAGGCCATCTTCTAGCGGAGAGCGACTTCAAGCCCAAGAGCATTGGTATAGCCAGATCCACCCCTCTCAAACTCTCTGAGCTACGCCCCCGCTCCGGTAGGCGCCTCCGCCGGCTGGGCCTGGCCATAGATCGTGCCGATTTCCTGCACCAGCCACTCCGGCATGTGCTGTTCGCCACCGCCGAAAGCGATCTTGCCGGGCGGATAGAAGGGCAGCGCCGCCATCAGCGCATTGATCGCCCCGGGCTGGCTCATGTCCGCCACCAGAACTGCCAGCTGGTTGCGCAGGTAGCGGTCCTGATCGATCAGGTTCAGCCGTGAGAAGCCGCTGGCCAGAAGTTCGCGGTACAGCCTTCCGAACCCTCCGCTGCCATACAGCGCCTGCAATTGCGAGGGTTGGGCATCCAGCCAGATCTGCCCCAGCATCCGCCGCAGCTCGATCAGGTTCTCCACCACATTGACGTCACTCGGATCGATCACGAAGAGATTGATCAAGCCACTCATGCGCCGCTGGAAATCCACCTCCTGCACCGCCGCCAGCGCCTCCGCCCCCCGCTGCCGACTCAACCGCGGCAACGGATTGGCCGTTGGCGCCGCCGGTGCCGAAGCAACCGGATTGGTGAGCCCCAGCCGCGGCGCGGGCCCATAGGCCTGGCCCACCGGGGCCAGCAGACCCGCCGGTTTCCAGATGCGCTGCAGCAGCTCCGGGTCGAACAGGCGCGCGTAATCCTGCAGGAGCCAGGAGGGGATCTGGGTCATCGGTTCCGCCACCCGCATCTTGCCCGGGGCGTAATAGGCCATCAGGCCCAACAACACGTTGGTGGTTTCCGGTCGCGTGAACGCTTGACCCAAACGATCCGCCAGGGTGTTCTTCCACACCTGTTCCTCGCGGGTCAGCTCCAGCTGCGCCAGACCGGAGGCCAGCAGCAATTGAAAGCACTCCCCCACGGCGGAGTTGTAGAGACTCTCCAGCTGATCCACCGGCGCCTGCAGCCAGAACTGCGACAGGCATTGCCGCGCCAGGCGCGCCTCCTGAGAGAGATGGAGGGTTGGGTTGCTCTGGAAGGTCTGCAGAATCGTGGACAGCCGGCTGGTGGACCAGGGCGTGATCTGGGGGATGGCCCCCAGCCGCGTCGCCGATTGACGCGGTTCCTCCACCAGCGAATCAATCGGGGGCCATGCTGCTTCGCCGGGTCGTGAGCGGGCGAAGAGGCGACTCCAGATCGACATCGTTGCTTGAGGGGCCGGTGGTCGCGATCCTAAGGGCTGCCTGAAGATGGGATCAGCTCAAATCAGAGCGCGCCGAACCATTGATTAAACATGGGATGTTGCCATCAGGCTTGTGATGGCGGCCCAGTTGTGATGGCAGCCAGCATTCCATCCACGGCACTTGGCCAATCGCCGGGCCGAGGCTGGCGAAACAGGCGCATGCTCTCGTACCACCCCGTGCAGCACCCCTCCGCGCCCCAGCGGGGTGCGGCACTGAATGGCAGCAGCATCCAGACGGGCCTTCGCATGGCTCCCACCAGATGGGCCATGGCCGTGTCCACGCTGATCACCAGATCCAGCTCCGCCACCCGATCAGCGGTGGCCGCAAAATCGGCCGTCGGGCTCAGGCGTTCCGCCAGCCGATCGCTCCAGGGAGCTGCCTGTTCGCGATCCTCCCCGAACTGCAGCGACACACACTCGGCCCCCCGCTCCACCAACCCCTCGATCAACCGACCCAGGGCCGCCCCATCCAGGCTGCGCCGCCAGTATTCCCGGGCTGTCACCGGATCCTCCAGTTTCTTGCCCGCGGCCCAGACCAGGCCGATATGGAGCTTGCCGGCGGGCCGGCGCCGTGGCGCAGGCCAATGGTCCGCCTGCAGCCAGGAGGCCTGATCCGGCACCGGAGCTCCCCCCAGCAACCAGGGCAGGCTCAGCAGCGAAATCTGCTCCCCCTCCCAGTCCATCGGACCCTCTTTCGCCTTGGCCACCACGCGCGTATTGGGCACCAGGTTCGGCAGGGCCTGCTCCAGCAGGCTCACCAAGCAGCCCTCCACCTCCAACACCAACGGCGGCGCCCCCGGGCCCCGGATCGCCTGCAGGGGGCCCAGCCAGCGCAGGTGCTGCAGGGTGTCGCCAAGGCCCTGTTCACTCCACACCAGCAGCGGCCTTCCTGCTCCTTTGTTCAGGGCATGTCCAGTTCCACGCCGATCGCCGGCACTCGGGCCAGGCCACCGATTGGCGTCTCCACGCCAGGGCTGAACGGCATGCAGGTTCCAGCGGCATTCAGCCAATTCATACCCTTCTTGGTAGCGCTCCATACCAATCAGCAGCTGGCTCCGATTCCAAATCGTCTCGGGGTCTTGCTTCAATCTGAGGCCTAATGCGTAGGCCCGGTCGGCGGCTTCGTACTTGCCCAGGTCCGTGAGGACATTCGCCAGACCCCGATGTGCCAGTGAGCTTTCTGGCTGCATCTGCAGGGCCTCCTGATAGCAGGCCAGGGCTTCAACGGGGCAATCAGCCAGCCAAAGCGCATTACCCTGATTCACCACTAATTTGTGTTCGTCTGGATACAGACGGCGAGCCTGTTCGTACCCATTCGCAATCTCCATCCACGCTACAGGCGTTGTTGCCTTGTCTTCTTGCTCGGAAATTTTTTTCAAGAGCCTGTATTGCTTGTCACCATTTTCTGATCTTGGGGCGAATTTCACGCTGTTGGGCTGCGATCCCGCTGCAGTCTGGTATGGTTTGTGCATCATGCACGATTGCTGGTGAGCCAAACTATTACCTTTAACCAGGCTTCCTACATCATCGATACAGACGCGTCCAAGCCTGGGACGAACGCTTTGGCTGTCACGGAGGCTACTTACAAATCGGTGAGCGGAAGGTTCGGTCAATACAACCTGCAGAATTTTGGCAATACCACGATCGAAAAACTGACCCTGCAAGGCCAGGATTCAGTAAGCTCTGGCCTCAATGTGGCCGTGCGCGGAATTAATGACGCCACCACGCCTACTGCTTCCAACTCTAATTTCAATTTTGGCGTTGCGAACGACTTCTTGGTGATCGGCTCCAGTTCCGCCAATACCGTGAACATGGGTGATGGCAACGACCGATTGAACGTCAACTTCGCCTCTACAGGCGACAACTTCAGCACTGGTCTCGGCAGTGACACGGTGGTGTTTGGTGGCAACATATCCAATACTGGTGTCAATCTCGGCTCCGATGGTGTTCAGGACGTGGTCCGTCTCGCCCAAGGTGCCACAATCAACGGCTTGGTCATTACCGGCGCCGACAACAGCGATATTCTCTTCATCGGCACGACTCAGTACAACTACAACTCCACTGACAACAATTGGATCAACACCACAGATCCCAACGACAAGAAGCAATTCTCCTGATCAGTGATCGTTGACCACTGAACTTATTCACTGATCCTTCGTCACTGATTCCCGAAACGGCATGCTTGATGCCCCTGGATTCGCCCAGGCGATTGCTGAGGCGATCAAGCGGGGAGAGTTGTTTCAGGCCCGATCACAGGTGCACCAGTGGTTGCACGCCTGGGCGGCCTCGCTGCCGCATCAGCCCACACGCCGTGATCTGCGCCAACCTGAGTTGTGGCGCTCCCTTGCCCAAGTCGTTGAGCACACCAACGATCAACATCTGATCGAACTGTTCTGGCAGATCCTGGAGCGCTGTCCGCCCCAGCCAGCGTCGCCGGATCGTCTGCCGCTGCTGGGTGTGCCCATCCTCAACCGCCCCGATCTGCTCGCGCAGCTGCTCGAAAGCCTTGATCACCCGGTGGATCGCCTGGCGATCGTGGACAACAGCGTGTTGCCCCAAGCCGATGCCGGCGAGGCGAGCCAAGGCGGCCCCACCGAGGTGCAGCGCTATCTCGAGGCCCTCTGCCAACTCGGCCATCCACTGGTGAATCACATCCACGTGGCTAGGCCCTTTCGCAATCTCGGGGTGGCGGCCAGCTGGAATCTGATCCTCTCCAGCTTTCCCGAGGCGCCGATCGCTCTGATCGCCAACAACGATGTGCGCTTCGCGCCCGGCGTTCTGAAATCCTCCCTGGCGCGGATGGAGGTCTCCCGTCCCCAGATGCTGCAGTTGCTTCCCAGCCCAGCCGGCTTTTCCGCCTTCCTGCTCACCGCACTCTGCTGGGATCGGCTGGGCCTCTTCGATCCCAATTTCCACCCGGCCTACGGCGAGGATCTCGACTATCGCGACAGGATCCGCGCCAATCCTGAGGTGGAAGAACTCGATGCGGGCTTTGCCCATGAGGCCATGCTCGCTCTCAATCCCCGCCAGAGCGCCACGATTTCCAGTGATCCGGCCCTGTTCCGCTTCAACCAGACCAGCTTTGCCCTCAACCGGCTCTGGTATTTCAGCCATCGGCGGCTGCGCCAGGATTGTCGGGGCACCTGGCGCCGCCTCTGGCTTTCCCAGTGGAGTGACGATCCCGAAGGCGAGGAAGCCCCCTGAGGGGGGACTTCCTACAGGTCTCCGATCAGCACCTCACCCACCAGCCCCTCACACCAGCGCCGGCACCGGAGCGCTCAGAGTGGAGGCTGCCGAGTGGAAGGCCAGCCGCTCATGCTCCACCGCCACGGAGATCGTGGAGCCGGCCGGGAAGGTGCCTGCCAGGATCGCCTTGGCGATCGGCGTTTCTAGCTCGCGCTGGATCGCGCGCTTGAGCGGCCGGGCGCCGTACACCGGGTCGTAGCCCACGCCGGCCAGCCAGTCGAGGGCCTTAGCCTCCACCTGCAGCCCCAGCTTCTTCTCCTCCAGGCGCTTCGCCAACCGTTTCACCTGCAGCTCCACGATCTGGCGCAGCTCCTCGGCCTTGAGGCTGTGGAAGATGATCGATTCATCGAGGCGGTTGAGGAACTCGGGCCGGAAGTGGGCCCGCAGCGCCTCATTCACCCGCTGCTCCATCTCGCTGTGGCGGGCCGGATCGCCG
>Ga0114973_10003501_pt1 | contig 11054 bp, 9 predicted proteins | sample M_140807_MF_Meta_FD_87025 | JGI IMG/M metagenome (GOLD analysis project Ga0114973, IMG submission 87025) | Freshwater microbial communities from Lake Montjoie, Canada to study carbon cycling - M_140807_MF_MetaG | ecosystem: Environmental > Aquatic > Freshwater > Lake | place: Lake Montjoie... | reverse complement strand
TATACTATAACTTTAGATTTTAATTTTAATCTAAGATTATAATAATTTTGTATACCTTGTGCCGGTAATATTTTTATCCTAGACGCACAATTGATGTTAGGTTTGTAGCACCAGTGCCTTGAATAGGATTGTGTCCAGAGCCAGGTAGTTCAACGTAGAACGTTAGGTAAGGAGATGTTACTGTGGTTGAAGCCGCAGCTCCGGAAACTCCGTCCGTTCCACCGGCTAGAATAGATCCGGTAGATACTAACATTTGTACCTTGCGGAAGATACGGTTGGCGGAACGGAGAGTCTTACCTTCATCACGGAGAATGACTCCAGCTGTTGCTAGAGCGGTATAGGCAGTTTGAGCTACGGTTGCAGTTCCAAGAGAGGCTAGGGTTAAAGTGGAAAACGCAGGAGCTACTTCCGTGCCAATAAGAGTATAAGTAGTATTCGTTACACTAGCAGTCGTTACATAAAAGCCACCATTCATCGGAAGTTGCTTTGTTCTTGCAAGTACAGATGACATTCTTCTATACTCTAGTCGTAGAAAATATAAAAATATAAAAATATAAAAAGTTTATTATGTCAATCAGAGAGACCGGATGGATAATCGTCCTGACTTTGTATTTCCTACAACAACAGGATCTTTTGTGGCTGGACAAAATGGTCGGGTAAATCTAGCTGAACGCAAGTCAGCAGGTGGTTTTTTAGAAAATCCTTCTGCTGGTGGATTCTCGCATAGAACGAAAGTTGATAGTAATCCTGCTCAAGATTTAATGAGAGGTAATTGGGGTGAAAATGTATTAAGTCAAACATTCTTTGGTCCGGAAAATACTAGAATTATTCAAAACAATGTACGGAGAGAAGTCTATGAACGCAGTGGTGATAAAAAATGGGTAATTGATGATCAAAGTGCTGATGAACTACAAATTGTTATGAGAAGTATATTTTTACAATATGCAAAAAACTTAGATAATAACATACCCGGACAAGTAATTGACTTAAATAATCTCGTTGTTGAATGGTGTGTACCTCGCATTCTAAGTGAAATTGGTATGTATCAATATTACTTGAATGATATAAGTAAACTTCCTGTACCTATTTCACACCCTGTATCACAGTCTTCAGCAGGAACTAAAAGCCTTCCTTTTAGAAAGTTCATGTAATATTAGACCAATGAACATTCCAAACTGACATCTTTTAATATTCGTGTATTAAGCCCTCTTCTGAATATTATTGGATCTCAATTTTCTTGAACAGTACTAATAAAATTGAAGTGTTTTAACAGAGTGTAATAAATCATATAATTATGGAGACTTCTGTAAATTTCTTGGAAGATGCTGAAAAGAAATTAATGAGTGAAATGGCAGTTATGTTTGATAAAATGAAAACACAGCGCGATGCAATTTCAATGAGTGGTATTGAGGATATGTATGATATTCCTCCTATTGAGGGTGTTATTTATGAACCGTATTTGAAAATACCGATTACAACGGCACCTGGCATATACTATACTACGAATAAAAAACTCCCGAAAAATGAAGTTATTGTATATTCTGGAGAGTATATGAAGGGGGAGGAGGGAGACTATTTTGTATACTGTTGCTGTGCAGTGACAAATTATGGTAGAATATTTATACAAGAACGGCGTAACTGTGGTCGTGGAACTGGACAGAGAGGGTGGGAGAATAATGATGCATACATCGTAAATGATTCTATAACTGTTTTAGATCCACTACCCTACAAACTTCCGAAATGGTTCCTGGAAGTGTTTAAATCAGGAAATTCTCTACATATTATTCATTCGGCAGGAGACAGTAGAGCTTGCGCTGAAAAAACAACCGCATGCCTACAGCAATTAAGTAAGGAGTTTTATCTGTTTGCTGGAAAATGGAAACCGCATATGACGGACAAGGCAGAACTTGATATTGAAGGTATGCGTGAGAGGATTGTTAAAAATACAGAAATAATAGCTTCACTAGAGGAGAAAAATAGAAAGTTGGAGGAGCGTTCCTTAGAACTACATCTACAAAACATAGAACTCATATCAAAAGTAGATACATTTACTAAAATAGAAACTATCACTTTAAAAAACAAGGAAGAAATGAATAAGTACAAGGAGGTGGTAATAGAATTTCTTGAAAATAATGGTATCAAGAAAGTTGATAAGATACGCCTTACTGCAGACCACTTTAAAGAATGGGCGGAAGATAAGGTATGTCTGGATAAGTCAGAATATAATGATGTTATTAATAATAAAAAAGAACTGAAAGAGTACCGAATTTACAAAAAGGTAAAAAAGAGTATGCGGGCAGATTCAGAGAGTGATTCCAACTCAGACAGTGATTCCAGCATTTAACCTATTTGAAATGACCACGGGTTTAATATATTAATATAATATACTCTAAATCGTCGTATATGTACTCTTATGATTTTTAGAATCTCTTATAGCAGGTCCATCAGGAAGTACTGCCTTTGTGCATCCAGCTTTGTACCATCTTCTTGCAAAATCCCATTCAAACTTAATTGGCCATAAGGCAGGATCTGTTGAGAAATATCCTAGATATTTATAATCAGATACACGATTTATAGAAGGTAATAATGAATAATGAGGCCAATTTGACCAAAATTCAGGTTTCATAGTATAAGGACATTCATCCAAATATTTATGTGTATTTTCTGTTGGTAAAATTATACAATATTCTTTCAAACAACGATGTGGTCCATCTAACCAATTGACAGTATCATCAAGACGAGTTATTTGAAGTTGTGTTATATCGGTAGTATCCATAATCGTCATCATTTTATTAAAACATTGTTTTTCAATATACCATGTTTCTTCCCAATGAATCCAATATCCATAGGGTCGTATAGTATCAAGTATAATATTCATAGAAGCTGCTTGACCTTTTTGTTTACAAGTTTTCTGAATAACTTCTATAAAAGGATATCTTGTTTGGCACATAGTCACCCAATCCACTTTTGAATTTGGCGAATATTCATTTATAACTACCCATTTTACAATTCTTGAAAGAGTTTCGGGTGAATGATATTTAAGTATACTATCAATTCCCTTACAGAAGGTAGCCCAACGATCTTGTTTAGCAAAGTCAAAAAATGTTGTACATGTAAAAATTACACTAGGTTGATAATATACACTATATAGGAATAAACATGTAAGTATAATAAGAATACATACAAGTATTATTTTCATCTACCCCACAACTACTTCTTCTTAATCACAATCTTTTTCTTTTTGGGTGCATCACCTACAGAATTCGTAGCACTGAGAATCGCTAGCATATGTTTCTCAGTACTTTCCCATGATCCGATAAAGTTATCCAAGTCAAATTTCCATAGTGCATAGGCCGTCGTAGACTCTAGTTCAGCCAATTTCTTCTTGCATTCAAGAACTTCCTCTTCAGCTTCAATAACAGCCTTCTTCTTAATACGATCTACACGCATACGAAGTAGATATTCATATGCACCTAGCGTATTGGGGGCCGCACGGTCTGAACGTGGAGGTAGTTGAAGTTTTTGTAGACCATCAAGCACAACATCATCCTCTTGATTCATAATCTTCAGTTTCCCATCCACAATTGACTTGATAAACTTGTATTTTGCATCAAGTTCCTCCAAATGGTCCTTCAAGGTCGCAATCTGATGTTGACGACGCTTCTCATAAATAGTAATGCGTGCAATATAGAATTCTTCAAGAATATCACCAATTGTATCATACTTTACAATATTCAACTTACTATCGAAACAGCACATATTTGAAGTCTTCCAACTCGTTGTTAGATGAAACCGCTTTTCAAATTCAGCAGGATTCTTCTTGGCCATTGAGTAGTATGAAGGCTCTAAGTATAGAGTGAAGTTCACATCCACGTCATTATACAAGTCTTCAAAGGAACGTAGAACAGGTTTTCCTTGATCTAGTGAATCCTGCCCCTGTCCTTGCACCATTCCATCAAGAAAGGCCTTGTAATCCTTTGTCCATGTGCCAACAGGAAGTTCAGTTACATGTACAGACTTGGTCGCATCCTGCCAAGTATATACACCATAGGTCAACCATTGTTTAACATCTTTCTTTTCTACTTTACCACGAAATCCAATCCACCAAGGGTCGAGTACATGTCCTTTCAAACTTGTACTGCGTCCTTCTAGACGATCTACAATAAGGCGTACAACATCCTTAGGATTATGAGGGGGAATATCAGTACTAAATCCAGTACCAATACCAACACAACCATTGATTGCAAGTAGAGGAACTACAGGATAATAGCTCTCAGGTTCAACAACATCACCATCGTCAACAAGATTGTTTAGAATAGGAGTATCTTCCTTACGAAAGATAGTTTCTACAATCGGCTCCATAAATGTATGGATATAACGAGGAGAAGCGGAGTCCTTACCACCCATAAGTCGTGAACCGAATTGTCCAACAGGGCAGAGTAGATTAATGTTATTGGCACCAACAAAGATTTGAGCCATATTCGTAATAGTCTGATTGAGTGAAGCTTCACCGTGATGGTAGGCCGCATGTTCAGAAATGTATCCAGCTAGTTGAGCAACACGAATCTCTTGTTTTAGATTACGCTTGAAACAACCAAAGAGAATCTTGCGTTGCGAAGGTTTGAGTCCATCAAGAATATGCGGTAGGGAACGTACATTGTCGGCATTACTGAAGTGAATGAGTTCATCATTGACAAAGGAACTATATTCAACAAATCGTTTTCCATTTTCAGACTTTGGTTCGACATTCTTCTTTGGATTATAACTGGATAGCCATTTCTTACGATCATCAGCCAGTTTCTTATTAAATGCTAGATTCATATTGCTATCGGTCTTCGTATCCCAACGATACTGAATATCGGATAGATTTTCAAACCACTCACGAGCTTCTGCAGGTGTGCTTGTGCCTAGACCCTTATAATACTTGCCTTTATAACGTCCAGCAACAGCTTCACCCACAGACTCCTTCCAAGCTTCTAGTTCTGCATCATTATAGAAACACAGGGTCTCAGAACCACGTGTCATTTTTACAAGTGGAGTCATTAGACAGCATAGGAATCCAAGTTTCATGAGTTCAGGCCATTCAGTGTGAAATAAGTTCATCAAGAGTCCACGAATATGGAAACCGTCAACATCTTGATCGCTCATAATCATAATACGACCATAACGCATGCTTTGTACATTTTCATACTTCTTTCCTTGTTCTAGACCAAGAATCTTTTTGATTGCAGTAAGTTCTTCATTCGTATTGAACTTTTCACGACTAATATCTTTTACGTTTAGCATCTTGCCTTTGAGAGGAAATACACCCCACTTTTCACGACCTACTACCTTGAGTCCAGCAATAGCAGAAGTTGCGGCTGAATCTCCCTCAGTCAGAATGAGTGTGCACTCACTACTCTTTGCAGTTCCAGCACACAAGGCATCTTCAAGTTTGGGTAGACCATAAATAGTCCGTTTCTTAGAACCATCAGTCTTCTTCGCATCCTTGGTAAGCTTCGCATCTAGGATCGCTTGAGCTTCTTCAAGAATGCCGAGCTTTACAAGCTTATCAATCAGGCTTTGGGAAATGCTTACACTACTGCCGAACTTCGCAGCAGGAGTAGTTAGTGTCTCCTTTGTCTGACTATCAAACGAAGGATTTACAATGGTCGCATTTACAAAGAGCGTAATAGTATCCTTGAGTTGTCCAGGTTTCAAGTCCATTTTCTTTTTCTTTCCAACTTCACAAATATCTGAAAGTACATGGCGTTGTACAGTTTCTACGTGTTTACCACCCTTGCGAGTATTAATACCGTTGACAAAGCTTACATGTCGATCATCAGGAGTTCCAGCATCATCACTGAATAAACTGCGAGTGAGTACAACCGCAACTTCCCAACGTGGTCCACAGCGTTCGTAGGCAAAACTCTTTTCAGAATCGGCTTTTAGGAAAAGCTTTACAAACTTTTCAAAGGTATCCATTTTCACTTCAGATTCATTCCATGTCACGGTAACATCCTTTCCAACAAGTGCCGCTAGTTCAATGACACGAGTATGAAATATTGCCTTCATATCTTCATGAATGTCTACACCACCAGGACCAGATCCAGAAATATGTAGAAACCGTTTCAGATCAGGAATATACGTAATTTCTACATATCCTTTTGAAGCAGAATCCTTCTTAATAGAAGGCTTGCCACAAACACTCATATTTGAAGACCATGTTTGTTCATAACGGAACTTATTCTTTGTATCACGAATACTGACCTTAAATTCCTTAGAGAAGATATTCGCCAACTTGGCACCATAACCATTCTTACCACCTACAATCTTCTCTTCACCCTTGTTATAATTGCTACTGGTGAGCAAGTGGCCAAAGATGAGTTCAGGATTATAGCACTTTTCCGTTTCATGTTTTTCAATAGGAATTCCATCACCATCATTCTTGACAATAATAGTGAATTGACCATCTACTACAGAGGCATTAATATCAATACGCTTAATCTTTGTACGACCATCCTCTTGACTACGCACAAGAGCATCACGTGCATTTACAACAAGCTCATCGAACGTCTTGTAAAGGCCAGGATTGAATTTCACGACACGATGAATAATTTTAGATGACTCACTATCATAGACCCATCGTGGTTCATCCACAGTTTCTACACTACCAATATAGGTATCAGGGATTTCAAGGATATGCTCACGGTGAGTATGCTTTTTGTATACTTCAGCCATTTTCTATACAAGGGAGGGGGTCATTTCCCAAAGTCAATTTTTTGTGTTAGAAAGATATATCTACCATTAACGACTATATTGAGGCATTGTGATTTGCAATGTAGGATGTTCAAGAGTAGTTCCTACACGCATATTTTGCCAAAAAAGGCCAGAATCTTTCTGTGGAGTAATTACTTCAGAGAAAATTTGCCAAGGAAGGCCAGGATCAAAAGTAGGATATGATTTCTGGGTTGATGTACCATTCCAACAATACCAATTTAGAACTCCTTCAACTTGCCAATAATATAGTTGCATGTCAAGCATATTAATTGCAAATCCTTTTGCATTCATATTTTTGGCAAGTTCAAATAGGCGTAATGCACCTTTACGCGTTAGTATATATGCGTGTAAACAATAGCTTGGTATTTTTACAACAAGTGCGTTAGGATCCTCTAGAACAGGGTCGCCTTGATTCATCATATTTCCCATGTATAGAATATCAAAGTCTTTGGGTGTAGCATCCCAGAATTTCTGACCAAGGCCCTTTGCTAAATCTGTATGTCCAATTGCATCATCTTCAAAGAACACACGATATTCTACACCATCATCAATCATTTGTTTCCATGCAGCTAAGTGGCTATATGTGCAACCTTTGTGTCCTTTTCCAAGTCCAGGGTTTACACTAACTTTAAGTTTATTAAGTGCAGAATCAGCATCATCTTGAAATCCGTCAAAGGAATCTACACATTCAATATTTGTAAATCCAATTTGACCCAACTTTGCAGCACTATACTCACGACGAAAAGCATAACGTTTAAGACCCATAATTACACTCTTTGTCGAGCATACATCAGACCAAAGCTTTGGAAGACTAGAACTCATTATTATATTATAACGCACATACTTCTTAAAGTCCTAATTCTCCGATTCAACACGTTTTTCTAACCATTCTACTTTTGCCTAAAGAAAGTAAACAAGACTATTTAGTATGTCTTCCAATTCTCCGAATGCCAATGGTAATCTATTTGAGATCAAGACTATTCAAGCAGCGGCTTTTAGAACTCTTATAGAGGCTCTGAAGGAAATTCTAACGGAGGCGAACTTAGAATTTGATAATACGGGCATTAAAGTAATGGCGATGGATGAAACGCACACTGTATTAGTACACTTACGTCTTCATGCGGACAGATTCAACGAATTCTATTGTCCTCAAAAGTTCATTCTAGGAATTAACATGATTTATCTATTCAAACTCATCAAAACTATGGGTAATAATGATTCACTCACTCTTTACTTACCTGCTAAAAATCCTAACAAGCTTGGAATCAAGATGGAAAATGCGGATAAGGCTACCGTGACGAATTATTTCCTCAAGATTTTTGACACGAATGTAGAGGATATTCAAATCCCTTCACTATCATTTACCAGCATCATTCAAATGCCTTCCACAGACTTTCAAAAGATTTGCCGTGATATGAATGGCCTTGGTGATGGTGAAAAGGTAGAAGTGACTTCGAGTGGTGGCGACCTAATCTTCAAGTGTCTAGGCGACTTTGCGGAACAAGAAACACTCATTAGTGAAAACACGTCTATGAAGGTTCAACGTACAGCCAAGAATAATGAGATTGTACAAGGAGTCTTCCAACTCAAACACTTGGTACTTTTTACAAAGTGTACGAATCTCTGCCCTGCGATTGAAATCTATCTAAAAAATGATTATCCGCTCATCATTCGTTATACAGTAGCAAATCTTGGTGAAATCAAGCTTGTACTAGCTCCTATAAAATCCAAGAACTAGATATCTTAGACCAACGAATATTTCAACCCGAATACTATAAATTATCTGCTGTCAAGTATGCTTTACTAACAGATAATCATGTGAAATCATGTGAAATCATGTGAAATCAAGATAACATACGGTAAATAATTTTTTCTATTACCATTTTAGAAATGAATAATAGTACCCCTTTTTTTTCGCTTCAAGTGGAGAAGGGCTTCAATACCCTATACCGAGATGCGTTGTTTGATATAAACCCTAACCAAACAATTGGAGCCTTTTACAATGATCTACAATTAGAGTATGGCGAAATCATCGGCTTTTATTATGGTATTGATGAGAATGAGGTTATTGCTAAAAAAGAGGATATGGATGCGAATATGACATTACAGGATTTTTTTAATATGCATGGGAAAAAGGAAGAGGGAGCATTTTTTGTAGAGATTAGCAATAAAAATAGCAATAAAAATAGCAATAAAAATAGCAATAAAAATAGCAATAAAAATAGCAATAAAAATAGCAATAAAAATAGTGGCACTAAACGTCGTCATTCTAATATCACTCGTAATAATCGTAATAATAATTCTAATAATTCTAATAACACTCGTAATAATCGTAAAAGAGTTAAAATGAGTCGTAAGTAAAAGTATCCTCTTCAACAAAAGCGATGTTAGAAGAGCGAAAATGGTAGTAAAATACCTGTTTGAAATCTTTGTTGGTCTAAAACTAAATAAATAAATAAATAGTATTAGTATCCTATTTTATAAAAAATAAGATACTAATTTAGGATGGTGCGTCGCACTAGAAAACAACGTGCAGGAAAATTTATAGGAGAAGGTGTATATGGCTGCGGATTTACACCAAGTCTGCGTTGTAAGGGTGAAGTTACACGTCGCAATGGTCTTTCAAAAATGATGATTGATAAACATTCTGTTGATGAAGAGTTTGAAATATCAGCTCGTATTGCTAGAATTGATCCCGAAAGAAAATATTTTTTAACTGCAACAGGCACATGTGAACACGACCAAACAAATATTAATCTTTCTGTAAAAAATTCTAATTCTGCAAAAAGAGAATCATGTAGTAAGTTTCCCCTACGTAATAAATCCTATTTAATCTTTTATGAAATGGGTGGACAAAATCTAGAGACTTTAAAAGTACATGTAAATAAGTATCCTGCATTCTTCAGGGGTTTAGAAAAATTATTCAAAGGTCTTGTAGTATTACATAAAGGAAATATTGTTCATGCAGATATTAAACCAGATAATATTGTTGGAAAGTTAAATCCTGATGGATCTTATAATATACGTTATATTGATTTTGGTGTTTCAGTGCCAAATACACAAACATTATCCAATCAAAGTGATATTGTTTATCGTACATCAGATCACACATTTCGTAACTATCCTCCTCATTATCCTATTGACTCTGTAAAGTTTACAAAAGGAATGAATGTGACCAGTGAATATTTAACAAATTGGTATTCTTTTCGTAATCAGAAATATCCCTATGATAATCGTGGTATAATCTATCACAATTTATATCCTCAAAAAACATATTGGGATTATGCTTGGAAAATGCCTGCTACAACAGATAATATAATTCGTACATTAAATCAATATAATGACTATTATGCTAGAAATACAAAGCATGCAATGGAATCCTTAGATATTTATGGTCTTGGTATGGCCCTTTCAATGGTATATAGTAGAGTTACAGGACATTATTCAAGAATTGATAATTATGGTTATGATAGAATTACAGTTAAATATAAAGATAAAGAAACATTTATTGAACATTTACCTGATTCTTTTATAAAAGCATGGCATAAGAAACTAGCTGATGGATTTAGTATACCTTTTTTTAATGTAGTCTCAGAAATGATGAAGTTAATAGGAGCGAATCGTCCTACTGCAGAAATTGCTTTACGTAATTATCAAAAAATTCTAGTAAATGTAGATAGTTTTTTTAAAGATTCAGATGATCTTATGTATTCAGCTCTTAAGATGTTTGGTGCAGATGTTCAAGAAAAGTATGTGCAGCCAATACAAGCTCCTTTACCCCTACCTCCTAGACTTCCTCCTGTACTCCCTCCTCCTCCTAAAAATCTTTTTGTTCATAAACAAAAACCTCAAGCTATAGCTCTACCTGCTATTTACCCACAAAAACCTCAAGCTATAGCCCTACCTGCTATTTACCCACAAAAACCGAAAGTTCAAGAATATCCAGCACCAGCACCAGTACCAGTGAAAGTATATCATCCTCCTCCCCCACCTCCACCTCCTCTACCCCCCCCACCTCCCCCACCTCCTCCGCCGTATAGAAATCCTGCAAGAGTTGAAGTAAATAGAATTTTAGATGATATGTTACAAAAGCCTGCACCTTTTGTTCCACTCAGAAATAGAGCAATGCAACATGTAAAGCAGTATTCGAGAAATAATAAGGGGGCAGTTCAGAAATATTTAAATACAAAAACTAAGAAAAATGTAGTTCAAAAATATTTAAATCTTCCTAATCCTAGGAATGAGATTCTAAAACGTTTGCGAGCTCCATTTTAAAACTCATTAACTCATTTTAG
>Ga0114973_10003493_pt1 | contig 11073 bp, 10 predicted proteins | sample M_140807_MF_Meta_FD_87025 | JGI IMG/M metagenome (GOLD analysis project Ga0114973, IMG submission 87025) | Freshwater microbial communities from Lake Montjoie, Canada to study carbon cycling - M_140807_MF_MetaG | ecosystem: Environmental > Aquatic > Freshwater > Lake | place: Lake Montjoie... | reverse complement strand
TATGACATCGATTTAACCAAGTGCATCTTCTGTGGTTTTTGCGAAGAGGCTTGCCCAGTCGATGCGATTGTCGAAACGAATATCTTTGAATACTTTGGTGATAAGCGGGGCGATTTGTATTTCACGAAAGAGATGTTGCTGGCGGTTGGCGACGAGTATGAAAAGCAAATTGCAGCAAACCGTGAGGCCGACGCACCATATCGATAATTGATTTATGAACTTTGATCCATCCACTCTCTTCGCAGTGTTCTTCTACGCCTTTGCTGGCCTGTTAGTTATTTCTGCATTGCGCGTAGTGACCGTCCCAAACCCAGTGCATGCTGCCTTATTCCTGGTCTTGGCCTTCTTTAGCGCATCAGGTATTTGGATGCTTCTTAAGGCTGAGTTTCTTAGTTTAATTCTGATCTTGGTTTACGTGGGTGCCGTGATGGTGCTATTTTTGTTTGTGGTGATGATGCTCGATCTTGATTTAGCCCATCTACGCCGTGATTTCAAGAAATACCTCCCCTTAGCAATGCTCATTGGGGTGGTCATCATCTTGGAGTTATCGATTGTTCTAATCCGCGGATTTATTGGTACCAGTTCGCCAGTCAATATCCTGCCAGAAGTGGTCTCTGCTAACAATACCCAGGCCTTGGGATATCTAATGTTTACAGACTATCTGTACGCCTTTGAAATCGCCGGAATCATTCTCTTGGTGGCGATTATTGCTGCGGTGGCATTGACCTTGCGTAAGCGCAAGGACGTTAAGGGACAAAACATTGCGGAGCAGGTGGCCGTTAAGGCAAAAGATCGGATGCGGATTGTATCCATGGATTCGAGTAATGAGGCTAAGCAGGATCGAAAGTCTAAATCTTCTGAGACTGAGAGTAAATCATGACCATCACGCTTGCCCACTATCTTGTCCTTGGTGCCATCCTCTTTGCAATTAGCGTAGTTGGTATCTTTTTAAATCGTCGTAATGTGATTATTTTGTTGATGGCTATTGAGCTAATGCTATTGGCCGTCAATATGAACTTTGTAGCTTTCTCCCATTATTTGGGCGATATGGCAGGACAAGTGTTTGTATTCTTCATTTTGACCGTCGCTGCTGCAGAAGCCGCTATTGGTTTAGCAATCCTGGTGGTTCTGTTTCGTAAAGTGGACACCATTAATGCCGAAGACTTGGATCATCTCAAAGGCTAATCCGTATGGCATCCTCCTTAACTACAGCCCATCTCTGCGCAATACCGCTAGCCCCACTGGTCGGTTCTGCCATGGCTGGTTTATTAGGAACTCGATTCTTAGGTAATCGAATTGGACAGATTGCAACCCAGTCCTTAACCATATTAGGCGTTGCAATTTCCTTAATACTTTCGTGCTGGGTCTTGGTTGAAGTAAATAATGGCTACTATTTTGATGGTAGCGTTTATACCTGGATGAAATTAGGCGAGCTCAGTTTTGATATTGGGTTCTTAATCGATCCTCTAACGGCTGTGATGATGGTTGTCGTGACCTTTGTATCTCTTATGGTGCATATCTACACCATCGGCTATATGAAAGGCGAGGAGGGCTATAACCGCTTCTTTGCTTATATTTCCCTGTTCACCTTTGCCATGCTGATACTGGTGATGAGTAACAATATGTTGCAGCTGTTCTTCGGCTGGGAAGCGGTAGGCGTAGTCTCTTACCTCTTGATTGGTTTTTATTACGACCGACCCACTGCGATCTTTGCCAATATGAAAGCTTTCTTGGTGAACCGGGTTGGTGACTTTGGCTTCATATTAGGGATTGGTTTGTTATTGGCTGCAACTGGCTCTATGAACTATGCCGATATCTTTGCCCAAAATACTGTGATGGCTGCTCAAACAGTGCCAGGTACGAGCTGGAACTTGATAACAGTTGCCTGTATCTGTTTATTTATTGGTGCAATGGGCAAGTCAGCCCAGTTCCCGCTCCATGTGTGGTTACCAGATTCCATGGAAGGCCCAACCCCGATCTCTGCATTGATTCATGCTGCGACCATGGTGACCGCTGGCATCTTTATGGTTAGCAGAATGTCACCTCTCTTTGAGCTATCGGATGTTGCCTTGAGTTTCATTTTGGTCATCGGCTCGATTACTGCACTCTTTATGGGCTTTTTAGGAATCGTGCAGACCGATATTAAGAGGGTGGTGGCATATTCCACACTCTCACAATTAGGTTATATGACCGTTGCTCTCGGAGTATCTGCTTATCCAATCGCCATATTCCATTTAATGACCCATGCATTCTTTAAAGCCTTATTGTTCTTAGGTGCTGGTAGCGTCATTATTGGCATGCATCATGAGCAAGATATGCGTAAGATGGGCGGTTTATGGAAGCACATGCCGATTAGCTGCTTGATGATGCTATTAGGATCGTTAGCACTGATTGGTACACCATTCTTCTCCGGTTTTTACTCTAAAGACTCGATTATTGAAGCGGTCGCCGCTAGTACTATTCCTGGCTCAGGCTTTGCTTACTTTGCGGTCATGCTGAGTGTCTTTGTGACCGCTTTGTATTCCTTCCGCTTGTACTTCTATGTGTTTCATGGCAAAGAGCGATTTGGTCACGATGACCATAACCATGGCCATGATGAACACCATGGGCTTGCACCGGGACAGAAACCTCATGAGTCTCCTTGGGTAGTTACTCTACCTCTCATCGCATTAGCGATCCCATCGGTCATTATTGGTTACTACACTATTGATCCTATGCTCTTTGGCAAGTTCTTTGGGGATGCAATTTTTGTGGATGCGGTAAAGCACCCGGCGATGGCTACCCTGGCATCCCATTTTCATGGACCAGTGGCGATGGCCTTGCATGGATTTACGACCCCCGTATTTTTACTCTTGGCGCTCGGAGTGCTTGTGGCTGCTATCTGTTATTTATGGGTTCCTTCACTCCCCGAGAAGATTGCCAAAGTCTTTGCTCCTCTTAAGAAAATTTTGGATAACAAGTACTACTTAGATGATCTTAATCAATGGATATTTGCCAAGGGCGCACTCTTGATCGGTGGTGGTTTATGGAAGCAGGGTGATCAACGGGTCATTGATGGTTGGGTGGTTAACGGTAGTGCACATTTAGTTGGTAAGTTCTCGGGCGTGATTCGGCAATTGCAATCGGGTTATTTGTATCACTACGCCTTTGCCATGATATTGGGTTTAGTTAGCTTGTTAGCCTGGATTTTGTATACCCACATTTATATCGCTTATTAAGTAAAGCCTTCACCATGATTCTTTCTTACGCCATTTGGATCCCGATTGTTTTTGGTCTGATCATCTTGATCTATGGCTCAGAGCGTCCATCGGCTGGCGTCCGTTATCTTGCTTTGTTTGGCGCTATTCTTGGGTTCATCGCTACATTGCCACTGATTACTAATTTTGATCTAGCAAATCCAGGCATGCAATTTGTGGAGAAGTTCAGTTGGATTCCCCGCTATGACATTAATTACTCTTTGGGAGTTGACGGTATCTCAGTTTGGTTTGTAGTTCTGACCGCCTTCATTAATATTTTTGTGGTGATTGCGGCTTGGGAAGCGATTACTGAGAAGGTATCGCAGTATTACGCCGCCTTCATGATCCTTTCGGGTTTGATGATCGGTGTGTTCTCTGCGCTTGATGGTTTACTCTTCTACATATTCTTCGAGGCTACTCTAATCCCGATGTACATCATCATCGGTGTGTGGGGTGGTAAAAATCGTATCTATGCGGCATTCAAGTTCTTCTTGTATACCTTGCTGGGATCATTACTCGCCTTGATAGCATTGCTTTATTTGTACAACCTTAGCAATACCTTTGACATATTAGCTTGGCATCACACGAAACTCGATATTGTTGAGCAGGTCTTGCTCTTCATTGCCTTCTTCATGGCCTTCGCGGTTAAGGTTCCCATGTGGCCGCTACATACTTGGTTGCCTGATGTGCACGTGGAGGCGCCTACTGGTGGCTCCGTGGTCTTGGCAGCCATTATGTTGAAGCTAGGTGCGTATGGATTTTTGCGTTTCTCCTTGCCGATAGCGCCAGATGCAAGTCAGTATCTTGCCCCTTTCATAATTTTCTTATCCTTGGTGGCGGTCATTTATGTTGGCTTAGTTGCCTTAGTCCAGCAGGACATGAAAAAACTCGTGGCCTATTCATCGATCGCACATATGGGTTTTGTGACCTTGGGCTTTTTTATCTTTAGTCCTTTGGGTATCGAGGGCGGTATTGTTCAGATGATCTCTCATGGTTTTGTTTCGGGTGCGATGTTCTTGGCTATTGGCGTTCTCTACGATCGTATGCATACACGCCAGATTGCGGATTATGGTGGCGTGGTTCACCGGATGCCTAAGTTCTCCGCTTTCATGGTATTGATGGCGATGGCCAACTGTGGCTTACCAGCAACCTCTGGATTTGTGGGGGAGTTTATGGTGATCCTGGCCGCTGTCGATTATGACTTCATGATTGGACTCTTATCGGCCACTGCCTTGATCCTGGGTGCGGCATATTCCCTATGGATGGTTAAGCGCGTTATCTTTGGCGCCATTGCCAATCCTCAGGTTGATGGCTTGGTGGACCTAAATAATCGTGAGTTTATGATGTTCATTGTTTTGTCGATCTGCGTGATCGGTATGGGCGTCTATCCAAAACCATTCACCGACATTATTCATCCAGCAGTGATGCAACTGCTTGAGCATGTCGCTATTAGCAAACTCTGAGTAAAGTACATTTATGGACTCCTTTGACCTTATCGCGATTGCTCCAGAGCTCGTCTTAATTACGATCAGCTGCTTATTATTGGTCAGTAGTGCGTTTGTTAAAGAAGCGAAGGGCGGTCCTGAGCAGGATGTATTTCATGCTCCTAGAGCCGCATCCTATGTGTACTCGGTGGCTTGCCTTCTCTTAATTGGTTTGGGTGCCGCATTCATTACACGGATCGCTGATCTTCCTTACCTTGCAATGGCTGGATTGTTCCAGTCCGATGCGATTGCTAATTTGTTAAAGGCTGGATCTTGCTTTGCCTTACTCCTCAGCCTTATTTACTCCAAGCAATATTTGATTGATCGGGGCCTGTTTAGACCGGACTTCATTGTGCTAACCCTATTTGCTTTATTAGGACAGCTGGTCTTAATCTCTGCAGCAAATCTTCTTACCTTATACCTTGGCTTAGAGTTAATGGCGCTGTCCACCTATGGATTAGTGGCGATGCGCCACTCCAGCGGCCTCTCTTCTGAAGCTGCTATTAAGTATTTTGTCTTGGGAGCATTAGCATCTGGATTCTTGCTCTACGGTATGTCAATGATCTATGGTGTAACCGGGTCACTGGATTTACTAGAGATCCTACGACTCCTGCTCGACCCCAGAATTAATCACTTAGTGATGGCATTTGGCCTGGTCTTCATTGTGGCTGGCTTAGCCTTTAAGTTTGGGGTAGTGCCATTCCATATGTGGGTGCCTGATGTTTACCAGGGAGCGCCGACAGCAGTGACCTTGCTGATTGCCGGAGCCCCAAAGCTGGCCGCGTTTGCCTTGCTATTCCGCTTGCTCATTAATACCTTATTGCCCTTGATTTCAGATTGGCAGCCGATGCTAATGATCTTGGCAGTACTATCTCTAGTACTCGGCAATGTCACAGCCATTGCGCAAACCAACCTTAAACGGATGTTGGCATACTCAGCAATTGCCCAAATGGGTTTTGTATTACTGGGTATGTTGTCAGTCTTTGATGATCATGCATACAGTGCTTCGATGTTCTATGCCATTACCTATGTGATTACTACCTTGGGTACCTTCGGCTTCCTGATGGTTCTCTCGCGCAAGGGCTATGACTGTGAGACCTTGGAGGGGTTGAAGGGTCTCAACCGTAAGCATCCTTGGTATGCATTTATTGGTCTCGTCATGATGTTCTCATTAGCCGGGATTCCGCCGACAGTTGGATTTGCAGCCAAACTCTCTGTATTGGAAGCTTTGGTGGATGCAGATTTCATCGTGTTGGCTGTGATCGCAGTGATTGCTTCCTTAATCGGTGCCTTCTACTATTTGCGCGTTGTTAAGGTCATGTATTTTGATGAGCCGGTGCATGAGCAGTCTGTGAATGGCACCAGTTTTGCAAAGGGCATTCTTGGCATTAACGGTTTAATGATCCTTGTTCTCGGAATATTCCCTGCTGGACTCATGAGCTTGTGCTTGAATGCGATGCGCAGCACTCTCATTGGTTCTTAAATAGAGAGTAGAGCGTGAGCGAGAAATCCTTCCAAGACCTCGCCCATGACGAAGATCATCTCGTCGAAAAAAGGATATCCGGGGAAGGGGTCTACGATGGCATCTTCCTCAAAATGAAGCGCGATACCGTCTCTTTACCAGATGGGCAGCATGCCCTACGCGAGTACCTAGAGCACCCTGGAGCGGTTGCTATTCTGGCTGTATTAGATGATGGCCGTATTTTATTGGAGCGCCAATACCGCTATCCAATCTCTCAGGCTGTGATCGAGATCCCTGCCGGTAAGTTAAATGTCGGCGAAGATCCGCTCTTGTGCGCTCAACGGGAGCTTCAAGAGGAGACCGGCTATACCGCCAAGCGCTGGAGCAAGATTAGGCGTATTCATCCAGTGATTTCGTATTCAACCGAGTTCATTGATATCTATTTGGCTGAGAGCTTAATCCCAGGTCCGGCACGACTTGATGAGGAAGAGTTTTTGGACGTCTTTGCAGCGCCCTTAGGAGAACTCTTGGAGTGGGTAGAAACTGGCAAGATTACGGATGTAAAAACTATCATCTCGACTTACTGGTTAGAGCGTCGCCGACGCGCCTCATCAAACTCCTAAGCCATAAAGCATTAAACTGGCAATATCTACAAAAATACTCTTTCTCTCTTGAATTCAGGCCAGAGGCCCCCATCTATTACCCATGAAAGTTTATAACTTAGCTTGCGCTCATGAGCATCACTTTGAGGGCTGGTTTGCGTCTGAAGTCGATTTCCTGAGCCAGCAGTCGGGTGGAGGCTTAGGCTGCCCCATTTGCGATAACGCTGAGGTGCGACGCTTACCATCGGCACCGCATATTGGTGGCAGAGCTAGTCCGGAGCAATTGCAGCCCGCCTCGGTGACAACAGAGCCTGCGCAAACGATTGCTTTATCCAATGCTGATCATAGCCAATTGGAGAAGCAGATCCAAGCAACCTTTATGAAGGCCATGCGTGATCTAGTCAATAAATCAGAGGATGTGGGCTCATCATTCGCAGAAGAAGCCAGAAAGATACATTACAAGGAAACTCCTGAGCGGAGTATTCGGGGGCAGACTAGTGCGGATGAGGTAAGTGCCTTGCGTGAGGAGGGGATTGATGTACTAGCCCTCCCAGAAATGCCGCTCCTCAAAAATACTTTGCAATAATTACTTCCTCTCTATTTATTGACTAGGAAGGCTCGATGGAAGAGCTTAGTTTTTGGGTTGGTATCGTTGCCTCGGCAGCCTTTGCAATTACAGGTGTTCTTGCTATTTCGGAGCGGGGCGTTGATCTCTTTGGGGTTCTGGTCTTAGGAATCATCACAGCCATTGGTGGCGGAACCATTCGGGATGTGATTATGGGGGTGCCGGTCTTTTGGGCCGATGCACCTATTTATATCTTGGTTGCTGCAATTGCCAGCATCATTACCTTTTATTCCGAGTCAATACTTTCTCAGCCTCAGTTGTATAAAGCCATTCTTTATATCGATGGACTGGGAGCCGCTTTGTTTGGGATACAGGGGGCGGATAAGGCTTGGCATGAAGATTTCGGTGGCTCCGAAGCAGCCATTATCTTGGGGGTTGTAACAGCAATTGGCGGGGGATTGATTCGGGATGTATTGGCAGGTCGCAAAACCTTATTAATGTCCTATGAGCTATATGCGATTCCCGTATCACTCGGTTGCATGCTTTATGTCTTACTTCTAAATTATTTCCCAGAGTATGCAATGCCAGGATCGATTGCTTGTATCTTGCTAATCTTTTTCTTTCGATCCGCAGCCATCTACTGGAACCTGACGGTTCCAGCGATGTTCATCTCAAGAAAAAAGTAGTTGTTACTTCGAGGTTGGCATGACAAACTCAGCACCTTTTGAGATGCTCTCAGGCCAACGCTGCATGACACTCTTTTGCTTGGTATAAAAACGCACCCCTTCTTTGCCATAGGCATGGGTATCACCAAATAAGGAGCGCTTCCAACCACCAAATCCGTGCCAAGCCATCGGTACCGGAATCGGTACATTAATACCAACCATACCAACTTGAACGCGACGGGCAAACTCACGAGCAATATTGCCATCGCTGGTGAAGCAAGCTACGCCATTGCCAAACTCATGAGCATTCACTAGATCGAGTGCTTCACTAAAATTAGCAACCCGTACACACGAGAGCACAGGACCGAAAATCTCTTCTTTATAAATGGTCATATCAGGTGTAACTGCATCAAAGAGGGTACCGCCTAACCAGAACCCCTGATCAAAGCCAGGCACTTTAAGTCCGCGACCATCTACTAAAAGCTTAGCCCCACCCGCAACACCTTTTTCGATATAGCCTGTAATGCGATCAAGAGCTGCACGCGTTACGATGGGACCCATCTCAGCATCAAGCTCAAGACCATTCTTCACTTTCAAGGTTTTGGTACGCTCAATTAATTTAGGCATTACTTTGTCAGCTGCTTCGCCCACTAATACGGCAACTGAGATTGCCATGCAGCGCTCACCAGCAGATCCGTAGGCTGCGCCAACTAAGGCATCCACCGCTTTATCAATATCAGCATCGGGCATGACCACCATATGATTCTTGGCACCACCTAAAGCCTGAACGCGCTTACCAAAATGAGCACCGCGCTCATAAATGTAATTAGCGATTGGGGTCGAACCCACAAAGCTAATTGCTCTGACATCTGGATGCTCAATCAATGCATCTACAGCCTCTTTATCACCTTGTACAACATTAAAGACGCCATCTGGCAATCCAGCCTCTTTCAAAAGGCGCGCAAGCAATAAGGAGGCAGAGGGATCGGTCGGGCTCGGTTTGAGGATGAAGGTATTGCCGCATGCAATCGCAACGGGGAACATCCACATCGGCACCATGACTGGAAAATTGAAGGGGGTAATCCCTGCTACAACACCCAAAGGTTGACGCATAACCCAGTTATCGATATCGGTTGAGACCTGCTCGGTGTAATCTCCCTTTAAGAGTTCTGGGATAGCGGTCGCAAATTCTAAGATCTCAATACCGCGGGTGACTTCACCTTGAGCATCAGTAAAGACTTTGCCATGCTCAGCGGTGATGATGGCGGCGAGTTCATCGCGATGACGGTTCAGAAGGTCAAGGTATTTAAAGAGAATACGGGCGCGACGAAGCGGCGAGGTATTGCCCCAAGCAGGAAAGGCTGCTTGTGCTGCAGCAACAGCCTTGCCCACATCGGCTTTGCTAGCGAGAGCAACGCGACGGGCTACCGAGCCCTTGGCAGGGTTGTGCACATCGGCAAAACGTGTGCCTTGTGGCAAAACAACTTGACCACCGATATAGTGAGCAATATCTTCTTTAATTTCAAAGGCTTGTGGAGCGTTCATGGTAATTATGTCTCGTATTGATGATTGGGCCTAGATTGTCTTGGCAACCAGAAAGGGTCTTAAGAATCACTTGGTATCATTTTAATCCTTTCAATCACTTTTGGTCATTTATCCCATGAGCCTCTTATTTTCAGACTATTCACTGCCTGCCCCGGAGGGCTCTATGCAATTACCGAATCGAGTCGTGGTGGCGCCTATGTGTCAATACTCGGCAGTAGAGGGTGAGGCAAGTGATTGGCATTTAATGCACTGGGGTAATTTGTTGAACAGCGGGGCAGGGCTCTTTATTATTGAAGCCACAGCAGTAAGTCCCGAAGGCCGCATCACTCCCTATTGTTTAGGGCTATGGGATCAAAAAACTCAGACTGCATTAGAAGATAAATTATTGCGGGCACGCAAACTTGCCCCGAAGACACGGGTGTTTATTCAGCTGGCTCACGCTGGTCGCAAAGCCTCAAGTGCAGCACCATGGCAAGGTGGTCAGATCCTTCCATCAGAGAATGGCGGCTGGGAGACCCAGGCGCCCTCCGCAATTCCTCAGCTAGATGGTGAGCGCAATCCCCATGAGTTAAGCACGGCAGAGATGCAAGTCATTATTAAGAACTTTGTCGAGTCAGCCAGACGAGCGAAAACAATTGGGATCGATGGAATTGAATTGCATGCTGCTCACGGCTATTTATTGCATCAGTTCTTATCGCCGATTGCCAATCAACGTCAGGATCAATACGGCGGCTCCCTTGAGAATCGGATGCGCTTTGTGCTGGAGCTATTTTCTGCGGTACGTAAAGAGTGGGGCGGGGTCTTAGGAGTTAGGCTCTCGGCATCTGATTGGATTGAGAATGGTTGGAATCTTGAAGAGTCGGTTGAACTCACACAACGTCTAAAGTTATTGGGGTGTGATTACATCCATGTTTCTTCTGGCGGTATCTCCCCTAAACAGAAAATTCAGTTGGGGCCTAATTATCAAGTGCCCTTTGCAAAAGAGATTAAGCAAAAAACCGGTATGGCAACCATGGCGGTTGGCTTAATCACTGAGCCAATTCAAGCAGAAGAGATCTTACAAAATCACGAAGCGGATTTAATTGCCTTAGCCCGAGCCTTCTTGTATAAACCCCGGTGGGGATGGGAGGCAGCCGCTGCATTACAGGGGCATGTATCAGCTAGCCCACAATACTGGCGTTGCCTACCGCGTGAGGCTCAGGCAGTATTTGCCGATGTCAAAATGGGACAGCGTTAAGATATTACGATAATGATGAACATAATTTTTGGAGACGACACATGCGCACAGTAAGACTCTTGCAACTTAAACAAATCATGGGATTTTTAGCTACTGTATTCATGCTGGCTGGCATAACCCATGCACAAACATTTCCAGATCGCCCCATCACGATCGTCGTACCCGTACCTCCTGGAGGATTGGTCGACGCATCGGCTCGTTTACTAACGGAGCCTCTTAACCGAGTGACTGGGCAATCGATCATCATTGATAACCGCCAAGGTGCAAGCGGTAATAT
>Ga0114973_10003491_pt1 | contig 11076 bp, 14 predicted proteins | sample M_140807_MF_Meta_FD_87025 | JGI IMG/M metagenome (GOLD analysis project Ga0114973, IMG submission 87025) | Freshwater microbial communities from Lake Montjoie, Canada to study carbon cycling - M_140807_MF_MetaG | ecosystem: Environmental > Aquatic > Freshwater > Lake | place: Lake Montjoie... | reverse complement strand
CACCGTTTTGGGAATACGATCCTCGCGGTCCCAATAGGTCCAAATGCGTTTCGGAGCCTGATTGTAATTTTTCCTCTCTCGAAATGCGAGCGCCATTCCAATGAAGATGATTACAATGAGAATCATAAAGATCACATGACTCTCCATTCCTATTATTTTAATTTAATAAAAATTGAAATAATAGATCGTATCATAGTAACATGAATTCCATCCTTGCTCCCATGCATAGCGTAACATATCATACAAAGCCTCGCCGCAGCCTCTTTGCCCTTCCTCCCTCCCTGTTACGACACATCATTCAACGCTCCCAGCCGATCCAGACCGCCGCTGCTACTCCCACGATTCCCGCTACACCAATTCCCCGACCAAAGGAAACCTTAGATGAATAAATGGATGATAGACGATGACGCATGATGATGTACCATACCACTAACATTCCATATGCTACAAAAAGTGAATGAACATAAAATGGCAGTCCTAAAACTAGAAAAGGGACCACATGAAATAAGGCATCATAGAAGATCATGATGCCTGTTTTTATAGAATCAGATATCACCCATCCATCGGGGGTAAAGGAGTCTACTAAATCATGATACACTTCCATCAGATTCCCTGAGAACCACACCGTAGCAACAGAGACCAGAATTAAAAAAGTAGAGGCACGAATCAAATCTTGAACGGGCTCCGTCATCCAGGGAAACAGAAGAACCCCACATATATTTGCATTCGTATACATTCCAAGAAGCCGCTCCATCTATTTTTGTTTATAAAACAAAATAACATAAAGAATACCCTGTTATACATTGTAGTATGGCGGCCAAGATTATGATGCCTGATGGTGTCGGCTTTGTGGAACTTCTGGAGACCTTCGGTGATGATTTGACCGTTGTCAATGCGGCTCGTGTCTCTTTTGATAAGGTATCCCATGAACTGACAGAGGGTGACAAGAAGCTCATCCATTATTTGGCAAAGCATGATCATGTGAGTCCGTTTTTCCATCCACAGGTGCGTTTCCGTTTGAAGATGCCGATTTTTGTTCTTCGTGAATATTTTCGACACCAAATTGGACTCTCACGTAATGAAGTGAGTCGACGCTATGTGGATACAGTACCTGAATGCTGGGTACCACAGCCCGATGAAATCCGAGAACGTGATCCAAAACTAAAACAAGGCTCTAAATCAACTGCAGTACAAGAATCAGATGAAGTATGGAACCTTATGAATGATCAAGTACAATCTTCACTTCGAACATATGATGAGCTTCTTAAAAAGGGGGTTGCGCCTGAAATTGCCCGTGCTATTTTGCCACAAAGTATGTACTCTCTTGTTTATGAAACTGGTTCTCTTGCAGCATATGCTCGTATTTGCAATCTTCGTCTGGATCCTACCGCACAAAAAGAGATTCGAAATTATGCGACGATCATTGATACACTTATGCAACAAGCATTTCCTGTTTCATGGGAGGCATTGAGTGCTAAATTTAAATAACCTATGTAAAATGTGTCGGATCAATACCAATATAACATATACTAGGTTCACTTGTTATTAATAATGTACTGATTGAATCTTTTAATTTATTGGCCCAATTATTAATATTTTGTAAAACATTTATCTGTAAAAGACGAATAATACATTTATTATTATTAATTGCACATTGCATTTTATATTTATCAAGTTCTAATTGCTCTTCTGGTGATCTCCAATTACTAACCTGCCTAAAATGTTGAGGACCATCTAATTCAATAATAATATTATTATATTCAAAATCAAAAGGTAAATGTCTATTTGTTTTTGGATTTTTACACCAATCATACTTCGGTTGAAATATAATTGTATTATATTCTTTTATTAGCCAATCATATAAAATTTTTTCTGTTTTATTTTTACAATAAGAACATCCTGATCCATATACCATTGATAATAATCGTATAGAGTATTCTAAATTACAATTGTTACATATAAATAAATATTTTTTATCTGTTTTTTTAAATACTTGCCTTGGTATTAATATATTATTAGGAGACCATCTATCAATTAATGGATAACTTGCAAATGATTTATTAAAGCATCTATTACATGAATCATCTTCACATATTGTTGTACTATTTACACAACAATATGGGCACCATGACGTTCTACATACATTATTTAGTGGAGCAATAAATGTATGACTACATGCATCACAATTAAATTTATATTTTTTACTACTGCTTCTTCTTACATCTCTTGGAGTAATATCATTATCAATTGACCAATATTTTGCTCGTGGATGATTCGCAAAAGAATTATTAAAACATATAGAGCATTCATTATCATTACATAATTTATTAGAGCAGTATGGACACCATGCATTTTCATGTTCTATTTTATCCAATGATATGCTAAATTGATGTGTACACTTATTACAATTAAATGTATACTTTTTATGTGAATACTTCATGACACTACGAGGTACTGTGTTATTCAATGTTGACCAGTACTGTGATCGTATAGAACTTGCAAAACTTTTATTATAACAAAAACTACAAATATCACTATTACATAATTTATCACCATTACAATATCCACACCATTGACCATTCGAAATATTTGATATTGTTGCATGAAATTCATGATTACATATATCACAATTAAATATAGCTTTTTTACCACTGAATTTGAAAACATCTGTTGATTTTAATTCATTTTTAGTAGACCAGTTCTTAGCCATTTCATGGCTAGCAAATGATTTTTCAAATGGTAGGTTCATTTATATTTAATATACGTATTACTTTTAAGTGTAATATTTCCGATGCTCAAAAGGAGATTCGGGACTATGCATCTGCGGTGAATCAGTGTTTAGAAAAAGATTTTCCCGTTTCGTGGAAGGCTCTACAGGGAACATTTTAACTCCAATGCCGATAAGCATAATACGCAAATAATCCAATGCAAATAGCCTCGCTAGCGCGGGCAATGTTCCATTCGGTATGCGTAACAAGCCTATGTGTTTTATAAAAATCAGGTGGTATCTCACAAATCACGCACCCTTTTACATTTTGAATATCTGTAGGAGATCCGCTCTGTGCTAATTGTACTTTCTTACAGCTTACGATTTGCATCTTATTATAAAAACAATAAATAGACACCCAAAAATCAATATGACAATGAATCGGATAGACATCCTTTAAAAAGCGTTCGGCGGCAGACCGTGTAATCACATAACCATGAAATAATACAAATGCATCCACTTTCACAAAATCAGATGCAGTAGATTCCTCAAGAATCTCTGTTTGATCCTCTACCATATGACTTAGTGTCCACAAATCCCATTTTTTAGAATTCTTCATGATATTGGATTTCGAAAGACACGCATTAGCCTTCTTTATAAAATCAGATGGAACCACAGCGTCATCTTCAAGTACAAGACAGACCTCTTGATTATTATCCACCATCCACTGCCAAATTGCAATATGCGACAGAGCACATCCCACTCCACCCACACTATCTAATTCCTCCATCGATCGCCGTGTTCGTGTTGCAATGTTTCGCTTAGTTAATAGGGAAATGCGTGAATCATTCATATAATCAAGCTTTTTACCATCCACCCCCAGAAATCGTTTGACATTCAAGCCTTGAATTCCAGGCTGATCCTGAAACCGTTTCCATCGATCCAATCGTCGGTCTAATGTAATACAAAAAGCGGGAATCGTTTCAATAGACCATGAAGTCATGGTGTCCTATTAGCTATTGATAGAATTCATTAGATGAATTTCATCCTCCGTAGTAAATGATTCGATGTCTCCGTGATACCGATTACAATGTTGTCGAACAACTTTTTGAAAAGGTATTCCATTTCTCGGAAATGACCTATTTCATAGAGGCTTGGAAGGATCGCCGCCAATCCAATTCAATCGGGCTCTGGCAAGATGATCTGCTCATCGGTATGGCGATTGTATGTGGACAAAAATTGGAGTTTATTTGCATCGATCCTCGTCATCAGGGCCAAGGGTGGGGCTCGAAGGTTCTACAGAATGTGATAGAGAACAGTCCATCCTTGTACTTGATTCCGATAGATGATCCCATCGTATGCAAATGGTATGAGAAACATGGATTTCATCTTTCCCATACATTGGAAATGTCGGATTATACCATGCGGTATTATGTCCGTCATCCTTATTCTACGCGTAGCATTACATCAAGACTGATTCTCTCTCAACATAATAAAATTGATAATGTGAAATATAGCAAATAATGATAGACATGGGGCATCTTTCCTTAATTATCGGTTGTATGTTTGCACAGAAAACAACAGAGTTGTTACGGCGTATTCGCCGTTACAAGTCTATTGGATACAAGGTATTAGTCATAAATTATAGTGCAGATACACGCTATGGAAAAGAGTGCATTGCGTCTCATGACAAAGTACTAGAACAGGCAGTTTGCACAGATACATTATCGTCTATTCAGCATCTCATTCAATCAGGTGACTATCAAGTGGTTGCCATTGATGAGGGTCAATTCTTCCCTGATCTCTTTGCCTATATCACATCGTGGGCAGATACACTCCCTCTTCATATTGTCATTTCGGGCCTAAATGGTACCTCCGAGCGAAAACCCTTTGGTGATCTTCTTCGATTGATTCCTCATGCCGAAGAGGTAGAACATCTCAATGCCCTTTGCGCTCAATGTAGTGACGGTACCATCGGTATCTATTCAAAATATATGGGAGGCCAATCTAAAGATACGGTTACCATTGGTGGTGCGGACCTTTATCAACCTGTATGCCGCGCCCACTTTCTATCTACCTGATACAATATAACGCTATTATTTTTGTCAAAGCCTAATAGAATGTCACGGAACTATGATGCCTCTCAACTTACCAATCGTCGTGCGGAACGAGCAATTGCAGGTAGCTTTCTGACACCTGCAGGCAATGGTTTGAATCCTTCCAATATTCGTGGATCTCGTCCCTATCTTGGAATCAATACACAGTCGATTATCAATGCCGTTCGAACAGGACAAATGACGGAATACACTCGCTATTCAGCGTGTGTAGGAATCAGCCCTGGCTGCCCCTGTCCTGAGACCAATGCATCGGTCATTACTGCTCCCTATGTTCCAGCCATTCCAGGCCAGGTGACAGGAATTACCTTTACGGTTGGATCCATTATTGTCTCCTGGATTGCACCAACTACTGGAGCAGGCCCCTTTACTTACACGGTAACGCCTTATTTGAATGGAATCGCCCAGTTATCTGTTACTACAACCGCGACCACCTATCGCTTTACCAACCTGATAGAGGGACAGTCCTACACCTTCTCCATTTGTGCGGCGAATGCCGCAGGCCAAGGAGGCCTCTGTCCATCTGGCTCCATCATTGCTCCACCTGAAGAGCTGTCGGTCATTTTGGCAGGTAGCAACTTGCCCGTGGATGTGGCACCCTCACTCATGTATATCTTGAATATCGGCCTCGACAATCTGCTGAATTACATGGCCTCTACAGGAACAGGACCTACTGTTAGCTCTCGTCTCATGTACCTATGGATCGCCTCTGTCGCACAGGCATGGAACTGGGTATGCACCGATTCACGTGTAGCAGGAACACATGACGGCTGGAACTGGGATTGGAATCCGACGGCGGGTTCGGGTCCTGATGGAATTACGCTTGCATCGTTATCAAATTGTGATTGCATTATATGGATAAGCAAGGCAATTGATTATATTACCCCCTTTATTATATCTTCGGCACCATCCTGTAATTACAACTATTCCGCCACAGATGTGTCGCGCGTTCAAGCGGCCGGTCAATGGAGCACATGGAAGACACAGTGGGCTAGCTGGTTAGCTGCACGCCAATTGGATGGATCTGCTGCCGCCAAAACCACCATGCCGGTTTCTACAGCATCCGCCACCATGCCTGTGAGCGCCACACCTGTCTCAGGAGCCGCCAACTGGATCGATGCGACACAAAAGACCATTGTTGTCAACCAAGTCTCTACCAATATTTCGAGCTTTCCTAATCCACAGGCATGGTCTCGTTTAACCGTGAATGGAAATATGCAGAAGTATGCCACATGGCTATGGGATACTGTTTCGTCCACTTGCCTAACGCCCAGCCAGGAACAGGATATTACGACAACGGTCGGTGCTCCTCTTGCGGGTGCCGCGCGTGATGCAGAAATCGATGAGGTGAAGACCATTGCTGCAAACCTGACAGATACACAAAAGATTCAGGCAGAGTTCTGGGCGGGATCTTCTCCTGGAACCATTTCTCCGCCTCTCATGAGCATGTGGCTGTGGAAGGAATACATGCGCTGCAACTCGATCACATGCCCTGTGCTTATCTTTTCTCTCTTGGATCTTTCCATCCACATGTTTGAGGGTGGTCGTGTTACCTGGGGTCTAAAGGGTCTCTATATGCAAGATCGTCCCATTCAGGAGATTCGTCGTCGTTACACGGGTCAGCAGATCCGCTCTTGGAATGGACTAATTGATGGTGGACAATGGACCCCGTATCAGCCCTCTAACTTTGTGACGCCTCCGTTCCCTGATTTTCCGTCGGGTCACAGCAACTTTACGAAGGGATTTGCGCTAACCATGACGAAGTGGTTTGGTGCAAACATTGTAAAGACAACTACCACCTATGACAATTTGCCGCTTATGACAACGGTCATTACCTCCAATCAGACAGCACCCTATGGAGATTTTATCATTGCAGCGGGAGCATCATCGATTCAGCCAGGTGTGACACCCGCTGTGCCCGTTGTCTTCAGCTTTAGTAACTGGAATCAGATTGCAGATGCGGCTGGAGTGTCGCGTATCTATGGTGGTATTCACACGGAGAATGCCAATGTGGCCTCGCAAATAAGCGCTGATCTTATCCATGTTCTCATCGATTCAAGCTGGAGCATTCGGGCAATACAACCACTTGCGGCTGTACCTGTATTTAATGAAATCGTTCAACCAGATATCGATGCGGTATCCATTGATGATTTGACGATCTAACCAATTGCACCTCTTGATGCGATTGTAAAGGCACTTGCCGCTTCCGAGCCAGCCCACCCCCATGTACCTACTGCAGTAGATCCATCTGAACCAGAGCCAGAGCCTTCTGCTCTTGCCCAACCTAACGCTGCCCTACCAGAGGCAGCTTCTCGTATCGCATGAGCGGACCAACCAGACGCCCCTGCATACCAACCAGATGGACCCGACGAACCTGCAGATGAGCCAGATGACCCAGATGCACCTGCCGACCAATTTGATGCGGGCCAACCAGATGCACCAGAAGAATCGGAAGCACTTATTTGACCTGGCTCATATACAAAACCCGATGCACCTGTTGAATCTAATACATAATGTCTAATCATCTTATTGTGATATGATGATTTCTCTTTATATCACAACATTTCCACATAGTACACGAATGCGTTCCGAATGACTGTACCACTTACGCCAATGTTCCATGCGTATCCAGCCCTGACGAACCGCCGCCGCGACACTTTGAACTAGTACAGTATATTCATGTTTAGAAAGAGAACAATTTGCATAGTGCCCTATACATTCATCAATTGTATACATTTGAATCGGCTGACCGTTTTGTGAACGAACATGATTATGAAAGGCAAACAGCCAATTACGAACGGTTTCACGCAAGGTCTGTCCATAGAGTCCTCGAAGGGGTGGTGGAGGATTACCACTACAATAGGTGACTGCGTGTTGCTGACAGTTTTTACAAGGGATAATCTGAGAAAGCGTCGACAACATTACTTCCATAAAGTTTGCCTGGTCGGTGTCTACAATGGTGTTGCCCGATTGACCCATTCTCTCCGCCGTGCAGTGTAAATATTTCCATATGATTGGACCCCATTGTTCGGGCTCCAAGAGTTGATGTGAATCGATTCCCATGAGCGGGATCGTACCGCGTTTTTTACCACAACCACAACTCATCTTCCTATTAATGCTATCGATAAAGAAATGCTTTATATTCTATGATGAGTTCTTAGAGAGAAATCATCATAGCGACGCACTGTTTCGATCAGTGGACCTTTAAGTTATGAGCCTAACGCTCTTCCATCGGAGCTTCATCGCTATTCGTTGTGCCGTTATGAACGGTACAAAAGAATAATAGCCCATGTGGGACTTGAACCCACAATCTTTTCGTTAGAAGCGAAACGCAGTATCCATTTTGCCAATGGGCTTACTGAGAACCTATCTGGTTCTGTTCTTCTACTACATGATTCTCTTTAGGTTCTGTATCATACTTCCAGATGAAACTACCAGCTGTTCTACTGCGCCCTGCTAATACATGACTTATACTTTTTCGGTTTACACCAGATTTAATAGATGCTTCTTTAATTGAACGAAATGACTCTATTTGTGTATTATCTTTTGAATATTGTGATACCTTTCTTCCAATTGCAAGTGTCATAATTTCACTGTGTTTCTTTTTATCTTTTATGCGATTAATTATACCCTGATCCTTTTGTATTTTATAATACTCTTTTAAACCTTCACTTATTCTCTTTTTACCATCGTCGGTTTTAGAATGACCACTAATTCGCCCCTCTTTTAAGGCTTTTTGCCATTTCTCTGATTTTTTCATAAGATCACCAATATTATGTGTACTATTAAATAGTTTAGCACGTTCGCTATGTTTTCGTAACATTTCGGGTGTATTATGATATGCAATCGATTTCTGGCTTAATATATTTTTGTTTCATCGCTATGATGTTTTCCTAAGAATGTTGGCCCTCTTATTCCTCCTACTGCTACAGTATATCCATTTGGAGACATGCTATTATATTTTAAAATGTATTCATTCTCAAACTTGAATACATCTTCATTGAAGCAAATAATAAGGACCTTAAACTTAAATGCTTTTTGCAGAAAAGGACAACCAATATCGGCTCGTATTGCCGATTTATGATGTGACCATCGTTCATTTGGATTTGCTTGAGTTGTTACTCCAATGTAACATTTATTATTTACTGTATTTGTAATTTTGTAAATGTATCCCATTATATTATTTACATAGTACTATTTTAAGTTTTGTTTGCATTTATATCAAGATTCAAACAAAGATTTGCCTCCTACTGGATTCGAACCAGTGACCTATCGCTTACAAAGCGATTGCGCTAACCCCTGAGCCAAGGAGGCATTGAAGCAGTGACTGCTGCTTCTTCAAGAAAATGTCATTCCTTGAAGCAATATGGATTTCTCCACACCTTATTCTATAGGGGGTTCTTTAAGCTGTTTTTATATCGCAAAGGGACATCCTAAAGCCGCCTGCCGAGGTTAGATCTAATGAGCGAATACTTTGTCGTTCTCAGCAATCTCTCCTCACTTCCTTGTATTATGTACTACCAGTATCATAAAAAGTATTTCTATTCCCTTCAGATCCTTTTCAATTCCCTTTTCTCCTTCTTTCATCATTTAAAATGGTCCAGTCTATACCAACTTAATGATGGTGGGCTCTTTAATTTTCTCGATGGAGTCTATTCCTATTTATCCATCTATCTATTTTCCATCTATCTCATACTCTCTAATCACTATGAACTCCGCACGGAACTCTTTTTGATTCAGACTATTTTGCTCTCCATGGTGTATATCAATCTGGGTGCGGTCATTGTCTTACCTGTCACTGCCTTTTTAACACTCATTATCACAGGCGTTCACTATCAAAAAATGAATACAGTCGCTATTTATAATCCTTACTTGCAGCTCGGTGTTGGATTAGCCGCAGCGGATCTTGCCTGCTTTTTTATTGCCGTAACATATGAATATAATTATTTCCACGCCGTTCACCACCTAATCGCATTTAATTTACCGATCATTGTGGATAAGTATGTATCGACCCTGCGCCAGCCATCTGAACCATCCGTCATACGACTGGAGTCACCCGTGATGCGTCCCATTAATTCTTCTTGAAGAGAGACATAAGCCCATCACAGCACATACCTGTCACCTCTTTGACTTTTACATTCAAGTGTTGAGACACATCAATCATGGTTTCTAATAGCGCCTCTGCTGTGCTATCATAAATCATAAGCAGTACCGCCTGTTTCTCCTCATCCTTGACATTGTCCTTTATCAGCAATTTACCTACTTCTAGTGCAATCAGCTTCTTATCCTTGCCCCCTAAGAGTCCATCTTGGAGTTTGACAGTTTCCAGCAATTTAATAATCGACGCCATCATTTGCATTATTTTTAGGGCGCTATCGAGTGTTGGATGCTGTAAAATTAAATCGGAGGATTCTTTTACTTTGTCGTACACCACTTTTAGAACGCTCTTCTGTGCGTCCGTCAAGGTATTGACGATTTCTATTTTAATGTCATTCACTTTCTCCTTGATATAAGATAGCTCAACCTTTGACATGATACTACATATACATTCTATTATTATTTTCAGAATAAACTCTCCATGTATAGTAAGATGTCGTATGTACCAGGAAATAAATCAGAAGACCCTGCAGTACATTTTGAAGCTGGCGTGAAAGATTTTGCCCGTCTTGATAAGGTTCGATTAATTAATATTGGCGGATCCATACAATACGGTATTTTATATTGTATAGTATTCTTTTTTATAGGTATCCTGTTACACAACATATTTCCAGCATTAAATAAATCAGATCCATTATTCAATATATTTTTATGGATTATTATACAAAGTGTCGTCATTATCATTGCAGCATTTTATGTTGAAAAATTGGTGGAGATTTTTCCAGGAATCTTTTCATTCTTTCCGAAGTTTTTTGATATCAATGAATTATTAGAAAAAGGGTTCATTCCATATGGTATAGATGAATATAAAGGCAATATGGCAGCATCACTCATTTTAATTGGAACTCAATATCAATTATTAAATAAGGTTGAATATTTTACGACTGAGTTTTCAAAGCGTTATTTGTAAAAAATGGGCTTATATTGTTTTCAGGATCTACAAGATTCTCAAAACAATTGATACAAGGAGTGGGATTTGAACCCACGAGGATTTCTCCAGTTGGTCTTAAATCAACCGCCTTGACGACTCGGCCATCCTTGTATATGTGGATCTCTCCACAACCTATCATCTACGAATCGCTTTAAGCTCTGCGCTTG
>Ga0114973_10003490_pt1 | contig 11077 bp, 6 predicted proteins | sample M_140807_MF_Meta_FD_87025 | JGI IMG/M metagenome (GOLD analysis project Ga0114973, IMG submission 87025) | Freshwater microbial communities from Lake Montjoie, Canada to study carbon cycling - M_140807_MF_MetaG | ecosystem: Environmental > Aquatic > Freshwater > Lake | place: Lake Montjoie... | reverse complement strand
CTTCTAGATGTTTTAATCCTGCAAGTTGATTAATTATTTTATCTGTTATTGGATTTTTATCTAATCTTAATTTTTCAAGATTGCTCATCAATGGTAAAAAATCTAGGTCATTTTCTGTTAATTCGTTGTTTGAAATATTTAACCAGATTACATTTTTTGCAATTGATTTCAGGTTTGAATTGATTGAATTAATTGCTGAACCATATCCAGATGGAATGGTAATATCTAGCATCACTGGTTGGTGGAGCATAATACGTACATTGATCCCTTTATTTCTAAGGCTATCAATCAGTGCTAAATTTAAGGCGTTTGGGATTTCAGCGTTTATTTTACTATTTTCAATATTTGCTGTATCACTCGTATTTTGGGCGCTGGCTAATCCTAAATAGGTTGCAACTTTATTTTGAATTTCTTGCGTATTTTTTAATTCAGCTATTTTTTTTCCTTTGGTCGCCATCCCTTTTTCAATCCACCATTGAATGATTTCTTTTTCTGTTTTTGTTAAAGGAGTTTTCCCATCAGCGGGCATATATTTTTCATTGCTTGGATCTAGTGTAATTCGATTATAAAGTTCGCTTTTATTCAATAAGCCTGCAACCACAGCGGAGCGAGTCTTTCCTCCTTTTAATAAGGTTTCTAAAGATTGAACTGAAAATTGTCCTTTCATTTTCCCCTCACGATGGCATTGCCCACATCGCTGAATTAAAATTGGATGAACTACATCTTCAAATAGCAAGGCTTCATCTACCTTGCTAGGTTTCTTTCTTAAGGGTTCACTGATGACATTTACTGAAAGGTAATCGGACCCATGAGTTAAACTTCCACCCTGATGTCCAGTATAAATCATTAATAAAATAGTAACTACACAGAGTGAAGAAAATAGTAAACGATGAATCGAAAATATTTTTTTCACGGCATCGGTCGTTAAAAAAAATAATAATCCTGAGGCCACCGCTAATGCGATTCCAGCTATTTTGTGATTGTTAATTTCCGAAAATTCATATTCACCATTTAGTGATAAAATATATCCTAAAATACATGAAATTACTGCAGAAATAAAACCAACCAATAAGGTAGTTGGAATAGCAGTTTTGAGCTGCTCGAATTTTTTAAAATACGAAAGCAGCTCAAAAAGTATTGCCAATGCAAAAAATCCAATTGGAAGATGGACAACCATTGGATGCAGATGTCCGATAAAGGTTGAAATATCCAACAACATCATTTAAACCCTGGTTAATTTGATGGGAACTGTTTGATTGGCATTCCACTGACATACATAAATACTTTTATCTTCATCAATACAAACATCGTGGCAATGAGCGAAAGTTTGATCAGGCGCTTGCAATGTAGGAAGTAATTTACCTGATTGATAAACTGGGGCATTTCCTCCTGGATTAGAAATTACTTTGTTATTACTGTCTAGAATGGTAACAAAACCACTTGGACTTCCTATCATTTTTCCAGCAGGATCATTTGACCAGCAAACTCCTGCATAAAGATTCCCTTCATTTAAAACTGGTCTACAAACATGCATTCCTGGAGTGTCAATTCGGTGAAGAAATTTACCATCTAATGTAAATACTTTAAAACAATTTTCTTCTCTAGATGTGCATATCAGAGTTGGATTGTTTTTATCTCTATTATCAATGGCAACGCCATGTGCACAGCGAAGGTTGTGGTCCGGATTGGTATTTTTACTACCCCCAAAATGACGAATGTATTGACCTCTGTTATTGTATTGGATAATATAATTAGATCCATATCCATCTGCTACATAAATATCACCATTGGGTGCTACAGCAGTTTCGGTAGGTCTAAAGGGTTCGTTATCTTTATAAACACCAATGGTGTTTGGATGTCCAATTGTAAAAATAATTCTTCCAGTTAAATCAGTTTTTACAACTTGACCTGCCTGTGCAATCGTCTTACCAGTTTTATCTTGATAGTAACCACAATCCACAATCATTAAAAAATCTTCTCCTCCTTCTTTTGAAATCGTTAGTCCATGTCCTCCAGGCCAGCCTGTACCCCAGTTATCGAGTAGCTTTCCTGATTTATCAAATATTAAAATATTATTGTGAACATTGTCACCTATCATAATCAATCTACCCTTGCTATCTTGAACCATTTCATGACAGTTGAGTAGGGGATTACTATTGATACTGATTTTAGCCCAACGTTTTTCTACTTTATACCTAAATTCACCCTGCCCTAGAATCAATTCTTCCGGCTGAAGATTCTTGTGCAAAATTGAAAAACCTGCACTTGTTTTAGCAACAGTTAATGCAGAAGCCATCGATGAGTTTCTTAAAAAATTTCTTCTAGAGATCATTATTTTAATTTTTAAAAGGTTAAAATTATTGTTTTAAGTATTTTATTTTTCGTTTTTTATTAGCTTAGTAATTCCTTTACTACCTTTCCCTCTACATCTGTCAAACGGAAACGCCTACCCTGAAATTTGTAGGTTAATCTTTCGTGGTCTACTCCCAATAGATGTAATAAAGTGGCATGGAAATCATGCACATGAACGGGATCTTTAACAACATTGTAGCTAAAGTCATCTGTTTCACCATAACTGATTCCTGGTTTTACGCCCGCTCCAGCCATCCACATGGTAAAGCAACGAGGATGATGGTCGCGGCCATAATCTTCTAAATTTAATTTGCCTTGTGAATAAACTGTTCTTCCAAATTCTCCTCCCCATATCACTAAAGTATCTTCTAATAATCCTCTTCTTTTTAAGTCTTTGATAAATGCCGCAGTTGGCTGATCGGTATCTTTGCATTGCTTCGCCATTCCTTGTGGAAGACCACCATGATGATCCCATCCTTGGTGATATAGCTGTACAAATTTTACATCTTTTTCTAAAAGTTTTCTTGCCAAAATACAATTGGATGCGTATGATCCTGGGTCACGGCTATCAGGTCCATAAAGATCAAAAACTTCATCTGTTTCATCTGCAGTTGACATTACTTCTGGTATAGAGGTCTGCATTCTGAAAGCCATTTCGTATTGAGCAATTCTAGCTTCAACTTCTGGATCGCCGTATGCATCATTTTGAAGTGTGCTTAGTTTTGACAGATGGTCAAGCATTTCTTTTCTGTCTGCATCATCGTATCCTTCTGGATTGTCTAAGAATAATACTGGATCTTTTCCAGATCTAAATTGAACACCTTGATGTTCTGAAGGTAAAAATCCATTGCCCCATAGTCTTGAATAAAGTGGCTGATCCTTACTTGCATTTTTTGAAACTAAAACTATGAAATTAGGAAGATTTTTATTGTCAGTTCCCAATCCATAACTTACCCAAGAGCCAATAGAAGCTCTACCTGGTAATTGATTGCCTGTTTGAAAAAAAGTAATTGCAGGGTCATGATTGATTGCTTCTGAATGAATAGATTTAATGATACACAAATCATCTACCACTTCAGCAGTATGCGGAAGCATTTCACTTATCCATGTTTGCGATTGTCCGTGTTGGTTAAATTTATAAATAGATGGTACAATGGGCAGAATACTTTGGTTTGAACTCATGCTCGTTAATCGCTGACCTTGTCTTACAGAATCAGGAAGAGGTTGCCCAAACATATCTACTAACTTGGGTTTATAATCAAATGTTTCAAATTGCGAAGGGCCTCCGCTCATAAATAAATATACTACTCGTTTGGCTTTAGGAGCGAAGTGGGGAATGGCACGAAGAATCTCTTCTTCTAGTGATGCAGCGGAACCTTCTGCAGCGATTGCGTTAGTAGCCTTACCCATGAGCGTATTGCCCAATAAAGATCCAAGGGCAACCGCACCAATACCTAAAGATGTTTTGGTAAGGAAATTTCTCCTATCCCATTTCTTTTTAATTTGTTCCAATTCAGGTGTATTCAACTTGAATGGCTCTTTGTGATGATCGCTCATAATTTATCTTTTAGTTAGGGTAGCATCAGAGTTTAATATAACACTTGCTACCACTGCATTAGCTGCTATCAAGGCAGGTTCAATATTTTTATTAACTACATATTGTCCAGCACTTAACCAGCCCTTTGTTTTTTTTGTGTCAGCCCTCATTTTTTTCAACTCATCGGTTTGAATTTTTTCTAGTAATTCAAGTTCAGATTTATTAGGTGTAAGTCCAGTGAGTTTTCTGTAAATATCTGTAATCCCTTTTTTATAATCAGATGCAGTGGCTATTTGTTCACCCATTATTTTTTCAGCCTCTACAAAAGTTGGATCATTTAATGTTACCAAAGCTTGAAGAGGAGTATTGGTTCTTTGCCTTCTTGCTACACAATAACTTCTTGAAGGTGCATCAAAAGTAGAAAGGGTTGGATTGGGAACAGAACGTTTGACCAGTACATATAAACTCCTTCGGTATACAGCATCTCCAGAATCGGCTTTATAACTGGTATTATTAATTTCCCATAAACCATCTGGTTGGTAGGGCTTCACACTTTTTCCTCCTATTTTATTATTCAACAATCCACTCGCTTTTAAAGCATTGTCTCTGATCATTTCAGCTGTCATACGCACGGATGGTCCATGTGATAACAATCTATTTTCTGGATCTTTTAGTTGAATGGGTTCTATCGCTTTTGATTCCTGTTGATAGGTAGCAGACAGTACAATCAGCTTACACAATTTCTTCGTATCCCAGCCCGATTCTCTAAAGGTTACTGCTAGCCAATCTAGCAATGCAGGATGACTAGGCAACTCCCCTTGGTTGCCAAAATCTTCTGATGTTTTTACTAGGCCATTCACGAAAAAATTTTGCCAATAACGATTCACAGCTACTCTAGCCGTTAATGGATGATTGGCATCTGTAAGCCACAGTGCCAGTCCGTACCGATTTTTAGGTAAATTTTTTGCAAAGGGAAGAATAGAATTAGGCGTGTTAGGAAAAACTTCTTCTCCGAAATTGTCATAATTTCCTCTTACCAATATAAATGTTTTTCTAGGTTTGGGTGCATCTTGCATCACCATCAACTCTTTTATATATTCTGTTGAATCAGATTGGGTTCTTCTGATTTCTTGTAATTTTTTTTGTTCATTTAAAACTCCTGCATCAATAGCAGATAAGTAATAAGTTTTTAAGGCACTGACTTCATTGGCGGAAAGCTCTTCTGGTAATTTGTTTGTAATAGATGACCAGTTGGCTTGACCAGCAATAATTTTTATTTCAAAATCTGTTAGGGTTCGATTATATACCAATAAATCGTCAACTTTTCCACCTTTAAATCCATATCCTCTGTCCCAGGCGCCTATTTGAAGACCAGGTTGACTTTTTGAATGCATTAAAATATCTTTTGTTAATTGATCCATCGTTGTCTCTAATACTAACTCAACTCCATTTTGAAATAATTTTAAGCCACTTGCAGTAGAGGAGCCATCATAGGTCATCGTTAGTTGAACCCATTGGTTGCGTACAACTGACTGTTGAGTAATTTTAGCAATTGCATTTGAAGGCGCAGCATGCGATAGGTTAACAGTAAATCGGTTGTCTTTTAAATACAAGTGGTAGCCACGATAATTATACAAACGCTCTGAAATACATTTATGAAAAATGACCCCTTCTTTAAAATCATTTGGAATAAATAAACTAATGGAAATGCTAAATGGATCCGATTTGCTAAAAATTCCTGCGGGGCTAACATCAAACCATTGATCTCCATTTAATAAAAGTGCTTTACCATTGTCCCTATTTTCAAATACTGCCTTATCTGCGGTTGAACTTTTAAGCTCTTTGTTTATTAATTCAGATTTTTTTGCCTTTACAAGATTTTTTAATGAACCAATGTTAAAATCATATTGCGCTTGAAGACCATTCTGTGGAATCAATTCCTTTTGTAGTTCTTTGTATTTTTTAGATTGCATCCAATTTTGAAAACCTAGAGAAGAATTATTTTTTGTTTCTATCAGCTTTTTTTCTTGTTTGGTAATATCACTTTGAATAAACCGAAGCATATTTTCTTTCTCAGCAGAGGGAAGAAGAATGGTAGGTGAAGGCATCGCATCATCCCATGAAATTTGTCCTGCTTCTTTTACTTTGTTAAAAAAGCTGAACATTTCATAATAATTTTTTTGGGAGATGGGATCATACTTATGATCATGACACCTTGCACAGCCAATCGGAAGTCCCATTACTGCAATACCTGCAGTGTTGGTTCTATCAATAACATATTCTGTTTGAAATTCTTCATCAATAATACCGCCTTCCATATTTTGTTGGTGTACTCTATTGAATGCAGTAGCAATTAACATTTCTTTGTTTGGATTAGGCATTAAGTCGCCTGCTAGTTGCCATTGAATAAATTGATTGAAAGGCATATTTTTATTGAATGCACCTATCACCCAGTCACGGTAAGGTGACATATCTCTTAATCTGTCAACTGTATACCCATAGGAATCAGCAAACCTTGCGAGGTCAAGCCAATCAACCGCCATTTTTTCGCCATAGTGTGGTGATTGCAATAAACGATCTACTTGTTTTTCGTAAGCATTGGGTGAATTATCTTTTAAAAAGGCATCCATTTCTTCAATAGTGGGAGGTAGGCCTGTTAAATCAAGTGAAACGCGTCTCAACAATAATTCTTTAGCAGCTTGTTTAGAAGGTTGTAATTTTTCTAAGGCTAACGTATGTCCTATAAAATTGTCTATTGGATTGATAGCCCAGTTCTTGAATGGAATTTCGGGTATTTCTTCTTTTTCTGGTTTTACAAAAGCCCAATGTGGTTTGTATTCTGCTCCTTGTTTAATCCATTTTATTAGGATCGCTTTTTCTTTGGCGGAAAGTACAAGATGTGATTTTTGAGAAGGCATTTTATATTCTGGATCTTCAGAAATGATTCGATGAAATACTTCACTGCCATTTAAATTACCTGGATCAATAGCTACTTTACCAGGGCTTTCTGGCAGCTCTGCATAAGCAAAAGATTGAATATCTAAACGAAGGCCTGCCTTTTGCTTGGCTTTATCTGGTCCATGGCAGGAAAAGCATTTGTCGGATAGCAAAGGTTTTACATGAAGGTTGTAATCCAACTTTTCTGGAAGTTGCTCATAGGCAGCTGCTACCTCTTTTGGTAAATCAGGAGTACAGGATACCAATTGCAAGACTGCTATCAGAAAAATAAAAAAAATAAAATACCTATTTAATCCATTCATTAAAAAACATTTTTATTAAAGTCAATTTTAATTTCTTATTTCAAATTAAATTTTAAAATCATTATTTTTCAATCAAGCTCTCGTCAATATGATAAGCAGCTACTTCACTTATTAAGGGGGTTTCTTTTGATCCGTCAATCATAACCTCTATCGATTTTGCAATAACAGAAGCGAAACTAAGGATCCGATTCCTTCCAATGGTGGTAGCTTTTATTTCTTTTAATATAGCACCCTTGTCATCTTTCAAATAAATTCTAAAATTGAAAACACGTTGGCCTAGCTCAATCGGTTCACTCAGTTGAATCGCATTGATAGTAGTAGCATGTCCAAGGTCAATAGTAATAGCTGCAGATTGACCAGTGGATAGTTTTTCAAAACTATTTTGTTTTTTATCTGTTAGCAGAATGGTCGCTTTTCCGGTAGAATTATTTTTAATAATGACTCCCTTTTTAGCGAAAAGATTGGTACTAAAATTTTTCTCCTTTAATTTTTTAAAGCCTATTAATGCTACTGAGTCATTCGCATTAATTTGACCTGTTCTGTCAGGAGGTATGTTTAATAATAAATTAGCACCTCGTCCTACAGATTTTAAATATAGATTAAAAAGGAAGGCAGGAGTTTTAACTTTATTATCTTCCTCCTTGTGATAAAACCATCCTGGGCGAACGCTAACATCACATTCTGCAGGTATCCATTTCTCGCCAAACATATTTCCTCTATTTAGCGTATCGGTAGAAGGGCCTGCAGCTCCAGCTGAAAATCCAGTTACATTAAGTAAATTCCAATTGGTGGCTCCTGCAATTCCACTTTCATTTCCTACCCAACGGACATGTGGACCAACATCACTAAACACCACTGTATTAGGAGATAGCTTTTTAATTGTATTCCTAAATAATTCCCAATCGTATTCTTGTTTTTTTCCGTTAGGGCCCTCACCATTGGCGCCATCCCACCAGAATTCCCATATCGGTCCATAGTTTGCAAATATTTCTTCCATCATATTTACAAATACTTGATTGTATTCTGGCGTTCCATATTTTGGATGATTTCGATCCCACGGTGATAGATAAACGCCAAACTTTAATCCATATTCTTTGCAAGCCAATGACAATTCTTTTACCACATCACCTTTTCCATTCTTCCATTTGCTCTCTCTAACAGTATGAGTAGAATATTTACTTGGCCACAAACAAAATCCATCATGGTGCTTTGCAGTAATGATAATCCCTTTTGCACCAGAAGCTTTGGCTAATCTTGCCCATTGTCTACAATCTAATTGAGTAGGGTTAAAAATATCTTCTGGTTCATCTCCATGCCCCCATTCTTTATCCGTAAATGTATTTGGACCAAAATGAGTAAACCAATAATATTCCATATCATGCCATGCTACTTGAGCCTTTGAAGGTACAGGATCAACAACAGGTATTTTCTGTCCCTGAACATTAAAGGAAATAGCTAACAGTAAAATAAATAATAATTTTTTCATATTTTTTTGATTTGTAAGACTACAATTGAAAGATCTTTTTAAATGTACCGATTTATAATTTTCTGATTTTAATATTTTTAAACCATACGCCACCTCCATGATCTTGTAAGCAGATGAATCCATTTTTTGCTATCCCATAATCAGGAGCTATTTTCCATTTCCCTTCAGCTTTTCTTTTTTCCCAATCAGGAGTCCATGCCTCAAATTCTACTACTTTAACATTGTTTAACCAATATTCCCTGTGAGCACCTTTTACAACAATTTTTGAGGTATTGTATTTCCCCACTGGATTAGTTGGTCTAGAGCTTGCTAGGTACATTGCATAGTCAGCACCAGTTTTTTGCCATTCTTCTAATTTTTCTGGAAAGCCATCATCGTCTATGATTTGATATTCTGGTCCACTGAGATAGGGTTTTTCATATTTTTCTGTAACGTGGTACATTATACCGCTATTTGATTCAGCAGCTATTTTCCAGTCAACAGATAATTCAAAATTTTCGTATTTCTCTGTAGTAATAATATCAGCTCTAAGTTTAGTTTTGTCCTTATTATCACCCTTACAATAAAGTTCTCCATTGTTGATTCCCCAACAATCAGTGACCTTATTTTGATACATGCGCCAACCATTCGTAGTTGTTCCATCAAATAATAATTGCCACCCAGCCTTTCTTTCTGCTGTTGATAACGCGTTGTCTTTTTGCTGAGAAAATGCAATCATTCTTAGGCAACTTATTATTGCTATAATCATTAATATTTTTTTGTTCATTTATTTTTTTTAAATATATAAAGTGAATAATTAATCATAATATGAGTGAAAGTTTTAAAATTGCGAGTTGTAAGATTTTCATATTAAATAACAAAATAAAAATAAAATAATAATCAATAATAAAAAGGGATTAAAGTATTAAAAAGATGGATTAATCAATTTTAAATATAAATTATTTTTTTATTATAGGTGGAGGTTTTACTTCTGAAGTGTCTCCTTCTAGTAAAGGCATTGTATAACCTCCGGAATCTATCATGGCCTTCGGGAATGTTTTTTTAATTTCATTCCAATCATTTCCAGTAATAGAGGTTTGGTATAAAAATATTTTTTGTAGTTTATTCAAGTCTTTTAATTGAGCTAAACCTTTAGCGGTAACTTTTGTTCCAACCAGGTTTATGTATTGCAGGGAGGAAAGTTTTTGAAGTGTAAGTATTCCGTTATCAGTTATCGAAGTTCTTTCCAATGACAAACGGGTAAGAGAGGAAAGGGAACTGATTATCTCCATTTGCTGGTCGGAAAGTCTGGTATTTCCAATTTTTAGCCAAATTATTTGTTTGCGTAGAGGTTCTAGTAAATTCAAATCCTTTTCAGTGATTGCATCAACTGCTACATAATTTATTGTGAGGTAATTTGTTTTTTGAGATACTGTAGATACTGAAATACCTCTAGCCTTTAATTTTTGAATAGCCTGATCATCTGCTTTTTCTACTTCTTTTTCCGGAATGTCTGATTGTTTTATTTCTTCTAGTATTTCGCCTGATTGAAGTGCAAGTAAAACTGGTTTTATCCTTTCAGACTGAGGAAGTAATTTTACTTTTTGAGTAAAATCAGCTCCGGTACTAATCCACCAATGTAAAAGCTCTATTTCTTGTTTACTTAGTTGAGGTTTTTCAATTGGCGGCATGTGATCTTTATTGTCTTTTGTCAATAAGATTCTTTTGATTAACTCACTTTCATCTGCTTTTCCTGCCATAATAATTACTCCATCTTTTCCACCCTTCATTATCAAATCTGGAAGATCTAATCTCAATTTACCTTTTTGTTTATTTACTCCATGACAGCTGATACATTTAGAATTAAAAATAGGTTGTATTACCTCTGTGTATGCCACTGCTTCCTGAACATTCGAGATCGGTTTTCTTTTGGTATTGCTAGATATATTTTCATCAGATGAAAATACTTTGGTTAAATAATCTGAACCATGTGTGATTGAACCTCCTAAATGACCAGTGACAACTATCAAAATAGCCATAAGAAATATCACCCATTTTGTATATTTATTTTGCAGCTTGTTTAGAATATACGCTCCAATTGAAATAACTGCCACTGCTATGCCAAACCATTGATGTGTACTAATAAGCGATGCATCATAATCCTCTGTTGTAGATAACAAATAGCCACTGACAGCAGAAAAAATAGCGCTCAGCATTCCCCCAAACAAGGTGATATGAATGGCGGGTCCTAATGAGGCAGTCTTATGTTTTAGTGAAATCAATTGAAAGATGGCCGCAAGAAGTAACATCCCTATTGGTAAATGAACCAACACAGGATGAAACCTTCCAATTAACTCAGTTAGCGAAAACAATAAAATAGCAATAATCATTTTTGGACTTAAAGTATAATCAGGAATATCTTTTTCTTAATAAATTCATCATGTGTACATTTATGGCCCATTG
>Ga0114973_10003487_pt1 | contig 11080 bp, 9 predicted proteins | sample M_140807_MF_Meta_FD_87025 | JGI IMG/M metagenome (GOLD analysis project Ga0114973, IMG submission 87025) | Freshwater microbial communities from Lake Montjoie, Canada to study carbon cycling - M_140807_MF_MetaG | ecosystem: Environmental > Aquatic > Freshwater > Lake | place: Lake Montjoie... | reverse complement strand
AATGCCAGAGAAAAAATTATTTCTACCTATGGCAGAATCGATGGCTTGGTCAATGCAGCAGGAGGAAATATTCCAGCGGCAGTATTGCCACCAGAGGGAGATGTTTTCGATTTAAATATTGAAGGCGTTAAAAGTGCAATGGATCTAAATCTTTGGGGAACCATTATACCGGTGCAAATATTTGGTCCAGCAATAGCAAAGTCTGGAAATGGAAGTATTGTAAATATTTCTTCTGTAAGTGCTCAGCAAGCTGTAACGCGCGTTCTTGGATACGCTATGGGCAAAACCGCAGTAGATTGCTATACTAAATGGTTTGCACTAGAAATGGCGAATCGGTATGGCGATGCTATTCGGATGAATTCTATCATGCCAGGTTTCTTTTTGACTGAGCAAAATAGAGCGCTTTTGACCGCTCCAGATGGCACACTGACTCAAAGGGGAAATGACATCATTCGCCAAACGCCTTTTAAAAGGTTTGGCAATCCGGAAGAATTAACAGGAGCATTGATTTGGCTACTGAGTGACGCTTCAAAATTTGTGACTGGTTCAATTATTACTGTGGATGGTGGCTTTACAATCAATAGCGGAGTGTAAAAATCAATTTATCTATCATTACTATATCCTACTTTGATGCCTTGTATTTTCTAATCCGTCTAAACAGGTATTTCTTTTATTTTAATTTTATACGAAATGGTATTGTAGGAAAACCTTCTTTGTTTTCAAAATTGGTAACTGGATAATTGGTAAATGCATATCTAACTTCCGTCGGATTTTTTACTTTATCTGAGCTTAGCCAAACCTCGTTTTTTTCAATATTAGCTTTTGCTTCATGAAGTATCCCCTTTTCATCTGCAATAAAAAACTGCCGGGGTTCTTTTCCATCATTGGTCGCCAAACCTGATCCGTTGTTGCTGAAATTAATTTTAATAATATTATTTTCAATTTTATGCGATTTGTATTCTGGTCCTTGAAATATCGTGTTAGGTTCCTTGTAGACATTAGCTAATGCAATTTTTGCAAGCCTAAATCCAACATCTTGTTTATTTCTTGGATGAATATCATTTGGCTCTGCTATATCCATTGTTACAACCATTTCTGTGTAGGAAACAGTTTTTCTAATATTGGATTGAGCCTCTCTTAATAAAGCATATTCATACACATTATTATCATTCTGTGACCAGTTATAGGGAGCTACTTGCACAAAATAAAAAGGAAGTTGTTCATTTTTAAAAAGTGTTCTCCAGTTATAAATCATTTTAGCACAGAGTTGAGTGTAGAGCGAACTATCATACCTATTCGATTCACCTTGATACCATAAGGACCCTGTAAAATTTAAATTCCGAAGTGGATAAATCATTGCATTATAAAACAAAGTAGGCCTTACTACTTTCTCAAATGTTACTACAGAGTCTAACTGTTCTTTAGACAGTCTGCTTGTATCATAAGGGAATAAATATTTTTTATTTAAGACACTATCATCTGAGAGCGCTTCTCTACTTGTCCATGCTTGGCAAGAAGATGCTCCAACACTACTAACTACTAAGCCGATAGGAATTTTCTTTTTTATAAAAATTTGTCGCGCAAAAAAGTAGGCGATTGCACTAAAATGGGGCGCAGTATTCGGTGAACAAACTTCCCAATTTCCTCCACAGTCTTCTTCTGGCAATGCTTTAAAATCAGTTCTAACTTTGAAAAGTCTAATTTCAGGATAATTCGCATTTTCAATTTCAATCCTGAAATTATTAGCCCCCAAAAGCCATGGTAGCCATGGCTTTATTTCCATGGCCATATTGGATTGCCCGGAACAAAGCCAAACATCTCCAATTAAAATATTGTTGAGCTCTTTAATTTGTTTGCCTTGTGAAATCGAAATCTTTTTTTTGTTAAAGTTCCCTGGTATTGCTTTTGGAACAGGGATATCAATGCTCCACTTTCCCTCTAAAGTAGATTTGGTCTGAAAGGTTTTTGAACTCCAATCTGTTTTAACTATTACCGTAGCTCCTGCAGTAGCTTTTCCCCAAATATGCAATGGTTTGCCTTGCTGAATGACCATATTACTTTGGAGGGTGTTAGCGATTGAAAAAGTTGGCGCGATATCTATGGCAACTACAAATGAAACTTGTAGTAATAATAATAAGCAAAGCAGTTGCGATTTATTGAATTTCATATTTTATAAAGTTAAGGGCCGAATGGAGTTAGAAAAGAATAAATTTTTAGCATTTTTTAAAACAAAGGTAAAATATAGCATCGCAGCCTTCAATAAAACATTTTGTTATTATTAAAAGCTTTCCTTTGTAATAATAACAAATCATTTTGAAATATAAAACGTAGCTTAGACAAGACCTAATAACTATATAAATTAAAAGGCTTGCCAACTTAGAACTTTCATAAGTTAATTTAATTTCAGTGGCTCATTAGTTTATTTTAGAATTGAGGAGTAACAAATCTCCATTTCATTTTTTAGCTAAATATATTTTTGGGAATTACATTTTATTAGCTTTGATTTGTAGTAGATTTTATAATTTAAACAGCAACTAAATTTAGCAATATGAAAATTAAATTTTTTTTAAGTCTTTTGGCTTCTTTAATCATTACAATTACTGCTTCTGCAGGTGATGGAAAACCAGCGTTTGCTGGAAATTGGAAATTGGACAGAACCAAGTCTGCTACCACTGGCAGTACTCTTTTTCTTTCTGCGATTAATATTAAAGTTCAAAATGACAACCTGATTACAGAAAGGGTGTATGAAAATTCTAATGGAGAGAATTATCCATTTAATGAAAATCTTACCTTAGATAATAAGGAGTATAAAATTGAGATTTATGAAATGCCTAGAAAATCTAAAGCGCAATGGTCAGAAAAAGAAAATTCAATATCATTAGAATCAAATACCACTTACAATGGCAATTCAGGAGAACAAATTATTAACACAATTGAAACTTGGAAATTAAGTCAGGATGGAAATCAATTGATCTATGACTTTGTTACCAAAACTTCTGAAGGCAGTATAAAAGGGACCTACTACTTTAATAAGTCAAAATAGGTTTTTTAGTAATACTACTATTTTGGATTCTTGTCTTAATTTTACTGTAACTAATTTAATATGGCCGTTTCGTTTGCGAAATGGCTATTTTATTATTTGATTAATTATATATAAATATTCAAGCGTTATATGAAATCACCCAAGAATTATCTTTTACTATTGACATCGATTTCCCTATTTGGATTTACCAATGCGCAGGGAATTAAAAAGAAAAAGGGTGAAAAAAAACTCCCGAATATTATTTATATACTTACTGACGACCTCGGCTATGGAGATGTATCGATTTATAATCCAGCGGGAAAAATTAAGACACCCAATATTGATAAATTAGCAAAACAGGGAATGCGTTTTACGGATGCGCATACTACCTCCGGTGTTTGTACTCCTTCCAGATATTCTATTTTAACAGGCATTTATCCATGGCGTAGCCGACTTCCTGTTGGTGTACTGCATGGTTATAGCAGAACATTAATTGAAAAGGGTCAGCCAACAGTTGCGACATTGCTAAAGTCTCATGCTTATACAACAGGAGTAGTTGGAAAATGGCACCTTGGACTAGATTGGGTTCCCAATGCTAGATCCAAAGATTCGGTAGAAAATCAAATCAATACAAACAAGTTATATGGCATATCATCAGATATGAATCCTGATCAGATTGATTTTTCTGTAGCACCAATCAATGGCCCAAGAACTCAAGGCTTTGACTATTCTTATATTTTGCCAGCTTCGTTAGACATGCCTCCTTACTGCTATCTTGAAAATGATGCACTAACGGAAATGCCTACTGGCTTTACCCCTGGTAGCAAACTTGAATCAGGTTATACAGGACCTTTCTGGAGAGCTGGATTAATGTCGCCATCATTTGATTTTAAAAACGTGCTTCCTCATTTTACTAATAAGGCGATTGGCTTTATCAAAACTCAATCGGCAGCCGCCAACCCATTTTTCCTCTACTTCCCAATGCCTGCTCCACATACTCCTTGGCTTCCTACTGCTGGTTTTATTGGTCGCTCGAATGCCGGTGAATATGGAGATTTTGTTCAAATGGTGGATGATGCAGTTGGTAAGTTGTTGCGCTCAATTGATAGCCTTGGACTTTCAGAAAACACAATGGTTGTATTCACAAGTGATAATGGCCCCTACTGGCGCGATAATTTTGTCAAGCAATATGACCACCATGCCGCGGGACAATTTAGAGGGATGAAAGGGGATGCCTTTGAAGGTGGTCACCGAGTTCCACTGATTGTGCGTTATCCTAAAAAAGTGAAAGCTGGAACCGTTAGCAACGTCACTACTTCTCTTGCAAATTTTATGGCTACTTGCTCAGAGATAGTGGGTGAAAAATCTGATAAATTTAAAACGGGTGACAGTTACTCCGTACTTCCAAACTTAGAATCAAATGTTTCTAAAACTGCAGAGCAACATCCGATTGTTGTTATTTCTTCTAAAGGATTGTTTGCTATTCGCAAGGGACCTTGGAAGCTCATTACTGGATTGGGCTCCGGTGGTTTTACTGATCCATCGGAGGTAAAATCTAAGCCAGGCGAAGCGGTTGGACAACTGTACAACTTGGACGAAGATATTCATGAGGATAATAATCTCTATCAAAAATATCCTGACAAGGTTAAAGAACTTTCAGCATTGTTTGCAGCCATCAAGAAACAAAAATAGAATTGGTTTGCTATTATAAAGAGTATTTATAATAGCAAGAAAGGCTTACAAATCTTGGGATATTTAAATTTACATTCTTTAAGAGTATAAATTTGTAAGGCTAATAGAATCTTAATTCAATGTATGGAAAAAGGAATTAATTTTATAAATAGTTAGGGGAGTAACAAAGTAAATTTTATTAAACAAAGTCTATGAAATTAAATGTGTGGGCATTAATAATTGGAATTTTTTTTATTGCAGGCTGCAATCAAAAAATTAAAAATTCTATTACATCTTTTGGTGCAATAGCAGATGGAAAAACTAATAATGCTGTTGCCATACAGCGTTTGATTGATAAGGTTTCTGCTAATGGAGGAGGTCAGGTAATTATTCCTCCTGGAAATTTTGTGACTGGAACAATTTACTTGAAATCGGGAGTTGACCTGTATCTTGCTGCAGGAGCTTGTTTGATGGGGTCTACTAATAGAAAAGATTATAAGAATGAGGGTGCTGGATTGATTGAGGCAAAAAATCAAACAAATATTTCTATCAGCGGATCGGGCGTTATTGATGGTCGCGCTCAAGAGTTGATGCTTGATATTTTACAGAAACTCAGAAGTGGAGAAATCGAACAGGATAATATGTGGCGCGTAAAACGTCCTGGAGAAGGTGTAAGAACGGTAATACTTGCAATTGATTATTGCACCAATGTTACTGTATCAGGTATTACGTTAAAAAACTCTTCAGGCTGGGTTCAAAATTATACAGAATGTACCAATTTAATAATTGATGGAATAACGGTTCAGAGTACAGCCTATTGGAACAACGACGGCATTGATATTACCGATTGTAAAAAGGTAAGGATTACAAATTGTTTCATTAACTCTGCCGATGATGGAATATGTTTGAAGTCGAGCAATCCAAATTCTGGTTGTGAAGATGTTTATATTGATAGTTGTAAAATTCGTTCAAGTGCTAGTGCGTTTAAAATGGGTACCGCATCCTCTGGAGGCTTTAGAAATATCAAGGTGCGAAATTTAGAAATTTATGATACCTACCGTTCAGCAATTGCAATCGAATCCGTAGATGGAGGGGTTGTTGAAAATATAGACATACAAAATATAGTAGCGAGGAATACTGGGAACGCAATTTTTATTAAAAGGGGACAAAGAAATAAATCAAGAAAGGTGGGAACGCTGAAGGGAATTTATATTGCCAATGTTAAAGTAGAAGTGCCGCTTAACAAACCTGATCAAGGATATCCGGTTGAAGGCCCACCAGATCATCTTAAACCTGGCATAGATAAAATGCCGAAACGTCCAGGAAGCTTTCATATTTATGGTCATCCATGGTTACCCTACAATTTAATTCCTTCTTCTATTGTTGGCTTGCCGGGATATCCTGTCGAAAATGTTACCATCGAAAATGTAGAAATTAGTTATGGTGGCAGATCAAGTAAAGAGATCGCCTATATTCCACTCAACGCCATCACTTCTGTCCCAGAGAATGAATCGAATTATCCTGAATTTTCTATGTTTGGAGAGTTACCTTCTTGGGGTTTTTATGTTCGTCATGCAGAAGGAATAAAAATGAAAAATGTAAAAGTGTTTTATTTGGAGAACGACTTTCGACCAGCCTTGGTTTTTGATGATGTAAAAGGAGTAGCCTTAGAAAATTTCACAGTTCCTAAAGCAATTGAATTGCCGGTAGCACTCTTTAACAATACAACTGGCATTGCATTGAAAAATTTGAAGTTTCCTGTAAGTGAAGAAAAGGGAGTGATGATTACTAATTACAAGTAAAATTTTAGGTTAATTTTAAATCATAATTTATAACATTATAAAACGCTATCATGAGAATTTTTTTAATCTTAATTTTTGCTAGTTTTTTTGTGTCATCCTTTACCTTTCATGTGCAAGGGCAAAGTACAAATAATATAATGGGAGCATGGGGCAAAGAGGAAAATAACATAAAAACTCTAGTGATTTTTGCTGATAATGTTATCAGCGTTGCCAGCTATAGTCTAGTGGATAAAAAGTTTAATTTTAGTTGGGGAGGCACTTATAGTTTGAATAAAAAAAATATTCAATTGTCGTATGAGTGGCATTCGCAAGACAGTTTGTTGGTAAATACTACTGCTGAACTTTCTTTATCGCTTAAAAAAAACGGACAATTGTCTTTAGGTAAACTATTAAGTGATTTAAAAAAATTGGATGACGGGGTATCTGGAGATTTATTTGGTGCATGGATAATTAGTGGGAATTATTCAAATGACGTAGTATCTAGAAGAGCCAATCCATTTCTTCCGAGACGTACCATGAAAATTATTTCTGGAAAGCATTTTCAGTGGGTGAGTTATAATGTGGTGACAAGAAAATTTTTTGATGCAGGCGGCGGAACTCAGACTTCTGTAAATGGAAAGTATGTTGAAAATATAGAGTACTTTACTAAAACAGTAAAAAGCGTTGGTAAGTCAGTCGAGTTTTCTTATTCAGTATTAGACGGAGATTGGAGACACAAAGGTCAGAAATCAACAGGAGGACCTTTAGATGAATGTTGGACAAAACGTAAATTGATCGAAGAAAAATTTGCGAAAAAGTAAACAATCTGTCTGACAGATTAGTTATTTTAGAAATTGCCTAAAGGTTAAATTGATTCTAGGTTGTGTGATTTTTTTTGATTTTGGCAATGCATGTAACCAGTTTTTTTGAATGGTGCCCTTCATTTCTAACAATGAACCATTTTCAAGTTGGACAGCAATTGTTTCTTTTGACAATTTGTTTTTAAATGAAAATTTTCTTTTAATACCTATACTAACTGAAGCGATAGAACTATTCGGCTTGATTTCTTTTTCATTATCACTATGCCATCCCATTGCTTCATTTCCATCGTGGTATAAATTTAATAAGCATCCATTGTAGTTGACATGGGTATAATTTTCTACCACGCTTTTTATTTTTAATAATGGCGCTGTCCAAGACAATCCTTTTTTTGTTTTATTTGAATAAGTATAGTCTACCCCATCATCTGCATAAAAAGCCACTTTTCTTTTACTAATTATTTCCTTGCCAAACATTATAATTTCCTCATTTTTCCATTCGATGTTATTTAATAAATCATCAAAAAAAAGGCTACTTTGCTCAAGGCTAAATATTGGGCCATAGTAGATGGCCTCCCCTTCAAAGTTTATAATTTGTAATTCTTGTTGAAACATTTAGATTTATTATCGCTCAAATCTTAAAATAAAATGTTAGTTACTCAAGGTAATTATTCTCAAGTATTTGAAAATAGAAATCAGCCGAAAGTTAATATTTCTTTAGATTAACTCAACTGTAAACGTAAAAAAATCGTTTGCTTCTTATTTTTCTATAATAAAAGAATCCACCGTTTCGCCCTTGGTATTAATTTGTTTGAATTGAAATTTATTTTTTACAATTTCAACAAAACTGATGGTATTATCTGTAGAGATAAATTTATCTGTGAAAGGTTGCCAACTAGCAGGCAAATTGGTTTGTTCAGTATTGTACAACCGTTGTCCGCCTGCGCCAGTAACAATATAAATAACACCCTTTGGTTTTTTATTCTTGCTTCCATCAAAGTTTTTATCTAGGGTCCATTTACCTCCTAATTTACCATCTATTTTTATTTTTACTCTAGCACCTGACTCATCCATTGTATCTGGGATAAAGGTTAATGGAAAAGATCTTTGGTAATTGTGTACATGTCCATTAAAAACAACATCTACATTTCCTGCTTCAAATATGGGAGACAGCAGTCTCATATGTTGTTCTTCAAAATGTGCTTTGGAAGAGTTGAATCCAGGTTGATGAAACATTACAAAATGCCACTTTGCTTTTGCTGATTTTTTTAAATCCTGTATAATCCAATTTTGTAATTCTTTATTTGACCAATTAACGTAGTGGTCTGCATCGATAACTGTCCAATGTGCATTGCCATAATCGTATGAAAAATTAGTCATTTTTGGATACGAATTTTTTGCAGCCTCGTAAAATGCATTCCTATTGCTTTCACTACCTTTTAGTATTGGCAAAAGGGCACTGCCTTCTTTATCATACGGACCATTTAAAGGTTGTTCCCAAAAATAATAATAGGCCAAAGCTTCAGGAGTTTTGTCCATGTCTCTATCATTGGCATCATGGTTACCTACTGATGCCATAAAAGGAATGGTTCTTAATAGCGGTGCACCAGTTGAGTCGTTGTTATCAGCATTGTAAATTGGCCAATACTTTGTAGCATATTCATTTACTAATCCGTGGCCGTAAACAATATCTCCCGGAACTGCAACAAAGTCTGGATTCAAATCATACATTACGTTGGCTAATTTCTTTTGATTTATAGTCAATGCGCCAATATCTCCGGCAACAACGAATTTATAATTTTGACTTTTTGATTTGGGGGCATGTGCAAAAGATTCAAATACTGTTGTTTTGTTTTTTAGAACTCTGTAGTTGACATCTTTTCCATTTGGTAAGTTTTGAAGGGTAGCGTGATAGACTACAAAAGGCTGATAACTTTTTAAAAATACTCTGTTAAAATAAATTTTTGTACTTTTTACCCAACTGTTATTCAATTTTACTTCTACCCCCCATTCGCTGGTTGAATCAGCTGTGTGCCATAGTAAAGCCAATTTATTTGGACTGCCATCATAACCTATTTGTAAATAGGGTTTGGTTATAAATACTGATTGGGAGAGAATGGTTTTTGAATAGATAGAACTTAAACAAATTAAAAGAATGTGTAGGTATTTCATGTTTAAAATTATTTCGATAAAAATAGGATTAATTTTTCTATTTACTTTTCGCTAATTCTTACCATAACAATTACATAATCCCTTTTATTAAAAGAATTGCAAGAGAAATTTTCAAATCTAAGTTCAGTTCAATGAGTTGAAAATGCATATAATAAATTTTAATGTGTACCATTGTTTTGTTAGAAAGAATTGAGGATTAAAGCGCCTACTTATTTTATTTATTTAGTAATTAGTTCTCAGAAAAACCCTTAATTTTTATCAAATTCACTATCTTGTAAATAATAGTAGATATTAGAAACCACTTTAAAAAACGGGGTGAAAGCAAAAGTCCTCAAAACCAACAAAAACTAAAATGACACAACCAATTCCACAATTCAAAAATGAGCCAGTAGTTGTATTGCTTCTAGGCTTGATCACTTGCGGTTTGTATTTAATTTATTGGAATATCAAAGCAGCACAAGTATTGAATGCGGTAGCTGAAAAAGAAATTATTTCACAACCCATCGCAATATTTGCTGGTTGTTGCATGCCGGTCAATTTATATTTTTATTACTTAGCAGGTAAAGAAGGTTTGCCAAAAGTATATGAGAAAACAGGAGAAGTAGGAAAAGACCAGTCTACACTGTTAATTATTCTTGGTTTCTTATTTCCTATGGTTGCAGCAATGATTGTACAAGGTGATATCAATAAATTATACAACTAACCCAAAGCGTTTTCGTAAAATATTAGGAATTGCCGGTGCTTTATTGACACTGGCTTTTCCTTTTTTTGTAATGCTTCAAAGTGCTAATCAGCATATCGAAACAGAACAATCAATATGTCCTTTCAAGTTACTTACAGGCTTTCCTTGTCCAGGTTGCGGTATCACTAAGTCATTAATTTTTTTATATAAAGGAGATTTAGTTAAAAGTATTTATTTTCATTTATTTGGACCGTTGACATTTTTATTTTGTTTGGTAGCTATTGTAACATTGTCTGTAGAACTATTTACAGAAAAGGATTATTTTCAAAAAATTTTATACAGTAAAAAAATTGCCTATTCTTTGGGTATAGTTTTAGGAATATATCATTTGTCGAGATTGGTGTATTTCATTTCTACTAATAACATAGACGACATTTTACGTCAATCCATGTGGAAGTGATGTTAGGGTATAAAAAAATTAACGTAGAAACTGCTTGCCAAAAGGGTTATTTTGATGCTAGTTTAAAAAAATGGTTTGAACACCCCTGTCTTCTTTAATTGCTATGATTGAATGAATTTTGGGAACTTCTAAAAGAGCATCACCACTACTTCTAACTGTAAATGGAAAATATTTTTCTAAATTTGATATAAATTTTCAGTTATATATAATATTTAGCATCTCCAATTCGTTAAAAGCTCTAATTTGAATAACTTGTAACTATTTTGTTACTGTTACCTATTCTTAATACTTAATTTTTTAAAATTAACAATATGAAACTATTCTTTTTTCTTTTACTATCAACAGGCTTCCTTCAACTCCATTCCCAAACTACAAAAACCACTATTATCTTATTTGAGTTTGACAAGTCAGCCCTTATGGATTCTTCTAAAGAACAATTGAAGAATTTAGTAAAAGAGTTAAAGACGAGCGCTT
>Ga0114973_10003484_pt1 | contig 11093 bp, 9 predicted proteins | sample M_140807_MF_Meta_FD_87025 | JGI IMG/M metagenome (GOLD analysis project Ga0114973, IMG submission 87025) | Freshwater microbial communities from Lake Montjoie, Canada to study carbon cycling - M_140807_MF_MetaG | ecosystem: Environmental > Aquatic > Freshwater > Lake | place: Lake Montjoie... | reverse complement strand
AGATGCACCAATATCTGTTCTCCATATACGTTTATTACAGGCAGAATTAATACCATATTTTTCTGTCATTTGTGGTGTATGACCTACTACTATACCACCAATATTAAATGTTTCAAATACTGGATTTAATATATTATCACATCTTGACTCAATATCTTTTCTTGTTTCTTCTGAATACTCTTCTACCATTATATCTGCAGGCAAATTACCTAACAAACGGTTCCAAAATGGTGATATCCCTTTACTACCTGAGCTTAATATCATCTTTAATCTCTCTTTATACTTAATTATTTTTTTACTGTCTTTTGTATTATTTGAATCATCCTCATCATCATCTTGAAACCCTCCCAATAGTTTTCGTTCTTTTTTTGTTTTTAATAATTTTATTAAATTAATTTCGTCATCTAATTTACCTAATAACCATTTACGGACCAATGTATTAATATCATCTATGTTATATGTTTCTGCTAGTTTTTGTATTACACCTCCATGAACGAACAATAAATCACCAACTATAATTGCACTTTGACGGGTACAAGCCAAGAATTCATTTAATGGCTCGTCTCTTTTTGCCTTCGCATTATTTGTAAATGCTGCACGTCTATTTTTCAATCCTTCATCGGTGTATTTTATAAAATCATTTATATTATCTGAATTAATTTGTGTCAAATCAGCATTTGGTGAGAAATCTAATAGACCCAGAAATGATACATATTGCATCCTTCCTGATACATTCATTATCTCATGATTTCCTAATAAACTTATTAATCTACCACCATCCTTTCTAGCCTCTTTATTCATTGCTGTATAAAATTTTAATATTTTTATGTCGGATGCCTCATCCGCTACTGTCGCATCCGGTAAAACACATAAATGATCTCCAATCGGTCTGCAACGATCAACTTGGTCGCCAACTTGAACTACTTGTGTATCACCTCCTATCCATACATAATATTCGTCCTCATTATCGTTGTTTTTGAGAGTTACACTGTTTTCTGTATCTTTTGAAACCTTTTTTATACAGTTCGCTAATTCCAATACCTTGATAGCAACCTCTAAATCTCCATGTATATCACCAATCGCAATCGTAGTGGATGTTCTCTCTATTGTGTCTGGTATATACTCATATCCACTACAATCATTCTCAAAATCTTTCTTCATTTCTAAAAATCTCGAACCATTAAAGACTACCTTGTCTTTTGCTTTATTCGACTTATGTGCCATAATTATAATATATATATATATAAATTATAATTATATTTATTTGAATTATTTATTTTAAGACGATTTTATAGATAAATAATATTTTTCATTCGTTAATACATCAAATGGTCCAATATTTTTAATTGGAGTATATCTTATTAATGGTTCTGGTGCAAATACTGAATATTGTTTTATTGTTGGTTGTCTTGACTCTAATTCATTTTTTGTTTTTTCATACTCTCTATTAATATCATTCAATACGTCTCTAGATACCATTTCTTTTATGTTCTTTACTACTATTGCAGGAACTTTTAATAAAGATGGGCTTGATACTTGAAACCCTTCTACCGTTGATTGACTTTTGAACATGTTATTGAAATTCTCATTCTGTTTCTTGTAATCATACACTATTTTTAATAATAATACAACCACTACTATATTTAATAAATTATTGTTGAATATCATTTATTTTATAATAGAAAATAATATTTGCTTAATTGTCTAAAAATTAGAATATATATCTGTCATATTAAATCCTTCTATACCAAATGTCTCTTCCATTTCCTCTTCCATTTTTTCTACTATATTGGACGATCTCTCTTCTTTCCTAGGAGATACTGGTTTTTCCTCTTTCCTAGGAGATACTGGTTTTTCCTCTTTCCTAGGAGATACTGGTTTTCTCTCTCTTCGTGGAGATACTGGTTTATTAACAACAATAACGCTCAGAAGTACATCATTTACATTGTGTTTATTAATCGTATTAATCGTTATCAAATATGCTAGCAAACACACTATTGCAATACTGTGATTTTTTGTTGCCACATATCCAATTACTAATAATGATAATAAACTAAATAATTGTGTGTCTAAAAACTTCGCAATTCTATAATTTAATTTTGGTGCTATTAATCCTCCATATAATGATACTAACATTATAAAAAATGTTGATACATACTCGTTCTTTAATATTTCTGTTAGTGAGTTATCCATTTCTGACAAATTTAACGAATTTAATGATTCTGACATATATTATTATATATTTACTTCACATAATTAATTTTTTTAATTGTTTTATTATTTTTTTTTAATCTAATTGTTCTTCTTCCGTTTTCTTTGTACCACCATCATATGAATATGCTAGTTTTTCTGTCAATAAAACAGATGAAAATGAACGTGTTTTAGATACATCTTCTAATCCATATAAATCAGCAAGCAATCGTCCATATTTATCTGTTCCTGTAACACATAAATTAATTAAATATACTTCTCTATTCAATACATCTCGAATCATTTTTCTTGGAATTGAATTATTCGGAATTGCATCATTTGTAATTAATGTATATAATCTATCTCTAGCTAAATATGCTTTTCTTTTATTATCAGCAGATTTAGCTTTCATCTCACAAGTATCTATACCATTCAATCTTACTGTAAATTTGTTATATACATCATTAAATTTCATTACAATGGTACAAGTATCTCCATCATATATATCCACTACTCTAGCAACTGTTAAATATTCTTGTTCGAATAATTTACGACAGTTATCAAACGTATAATTACGAAATTCATCTTTCATATTTTGGACGTTCATGTATATATTATATATGTATATATAATAATTTCTCTAAGTGATCTACAAAAAATTGATTTATTTTATATTAAATATTTAATGCATAATGTATGATATATATATACAATGGACTTAACTGACAAAACTGCAATAATGCATAGTTTCGGATATCTTATTAAAAAGAGTGAATGGTCTGAAGATTTCTTAACTATTTTAAAGAATGAACTCACTGTCAAACCTTTTATAGATAATAAATATAATGTTAAACCTGAAGAACCTTTTCCTATTTTTCAAGAAGGTTCTAATAAGATGTTATTACCTAAATACTATGGTATTGAAAAATTTGGTATTCCAAATTCAGTTCAAATAGATAATTCAAAAATTAGAAAAACTAATCTTAAATTTAATGGAACTTTGAGAGATTATCAAATACCTATTATTGATATCTGTATGAAAAATTATATGAATGCGAATGGCTCTCTCAAATCATTCGGTGGCGGTGTTATGACTGTACCACCCGGCAAAGGTAAAACGTGTATGGGACTGTATATTGGATGTAAAATTGGTCTTCCAATGTTAATTATAGTTCATAAAGAATTTTTAGTAAATCAGTGGAAGGAGAGGATCGCTCAATACGTTCCGACGGCTCGTATTGGTATTATTCAACAAAATAAGATTGATATTGAGAACAAGGATATTGTTATTGGAATGTTACAATCAATCTGTTTAAAAGAATATGATGAAGATATATTTGAAGGATTTCCAGTCGTGATTTTTGATGAAGTTCATCATTTAGGTGCTAAAGTGTTTTCTAAAGCATTGTTAAAAATTCAAGCTCCTTACACCCTCGGTCTATCTGCTACCCCCGAAAGAAAAGATAAACTTGAAAAAGTGTTTTATTGGCATTTAGGTAAATCAATGTATTATGAAGGTGCTGATGTTGATACATCTGTTAATATAAAAATATATAAATATGGATTGAGTGTGCAGAATAAACAGTTCAAAGAGATATTTAATTTCAGGACAAAACAGATGAATATGGCAAAGATGGTTACAAATTTAACCGAATTAATGCCGCGAACTGAACTTATTTTAAAATTAATAGATAATATATTTCCGATAATACCATATAAATTGGAAGGGAATATTAATATTGACACAAATAATAATTATTGTAGAAAAGGTCTCTTGTTTGATAATTTACATCTGTTAAATGTTGAACCAAATATAGTGTTCCGTAAAGTATTGATTTTATCAAATCGTATTAATCATCTTAAGTTGATAGATGAATTATTACAAAACAGGGATAAAAGATGGAAAGATCTGATTGGCTATTATATTGGTGGAATGAAAGAAAAAAAATTAAAAGAATCTGAAACTAAACCTCTTATTTTAGCAACATTTGAAATGGCTGCAGAAGGTTTAGATATCAAAGATTTGGATACATTAATTTTAGCAACACCTAAAAGCAGCATTACACAATCAATTGGTCGTATTTTAAGAGTTCAAGCTGATAAAAGAACATATATACCAACTGTTTATGATATTGTTGATAATATTAGTGTCTTTATGAATCAAGGAAAAAAAAGATATGCAGATTATGTGTCAAAAGAATATCGTGTTGAATGGTTTAATGTTGTTGATACTACTATTCAACCATTTGAACCATTCTTATATTCAGCATCTAACAATAATAGTAATAAAAATGACTTAGATGATGATTTTATTGATGATTAATTAAAAAATTAATATTTCTTTATATAATAATTAAATCATAATAGTGCGTATAATATTATGATTTAATATAATATTGATATATATATATAAATGGAACACGCAGGAACTGCACTATGTGTAATAAAAGACTCAATATTAATAATAATTAGAGAAATTAATGCTTTGAGAGAATTAAAAAATATAATGGAAGATCAATTACCAGTATATTTACATGCAATGCAAACATTATCAAATTCAGTTAATAGATTACATGTAATATATAATAATGGAATTCCAATTCAACACGCTCTTAAATTTGCTTTATTAAATAATCTAAATCTCAAGCTAAGAGATTTTGAAAAATTATTAAAAAAATTAAATGCTATTAAAATAACTATCGGATGCTTCGCTAAATTATCTATTATTATTTGTAATCCTCCTTCAAAAATAATCATGAATATACACCATATGTTTGAGGAAATTAATATAATAATTGTAGAAATAATAAAATTAGAAAACACCATATTAGGGTCTGCTATTCGTATAGAACATCCTATGTTACAATTAGCATGGTTATTAGTTGGTGAAAATCAATTAAATGACAGTTTCATTGATTCAAATATTTTAATCCAATCTCTGCTATCATTATTGAAAAAGGAAGTACCAGATATGAATGAAATTCAAGAACAGTATTATATTAAACTAATAACATCATTCGTTCATCACATTGATAATATAGGAGGGACACATATGGACTCTAAAATTTCAATATTAGAATTAAATCAGATAAAATCAAGTGAAGATAATTGTAATTCAGTTCAAAAGTTAATTGAAAATCAATATAAACATATTATTTCTCATAATAATGAAATCAAAGACCATTCTAATGTGTTTCTTAAAAATCCATTAAACACATTAATTAAACTTCATTCTATCAATGCCAAACTAAATAAACATAATAATAATTATAATGATAATAATAGTAATGACGAAACAAAATCAACAGTACCGCCAAATTTTTTCTCAAACAATTTGTATATACAAAATGTAAAAATATATAACGACCAACAAGATGAGACAAGTGAAACAAAAAGTGATAGTGAAAGTGAAAGTGAGAGTAATAGTGAAAACCATGTTATTAATACAAAAAACCAGATCAGTTATCTTGAGACGATATCTGAAGAAGATACATCGCTATATTTACCACCAATAAACAAGATAGAATATGATAATATGTCAAACAATAGTAAGAGTTCAAAAAGTTCGAAAAGTTCGAACAGTACAAATAAAAAAATAGAAAGTCCTATATTAGAAGCAACATCTGGTAATCTAAAAGATAAATTGCCAGTATTGGTTATTGAAAGCAAGTTTAATAAGAAAAAAAATCCTGATATAAAAAAATATGATTTTATCAAAAACAATCCATACATAACCAAAAAAATATAATAATGTTAAAATTTTTATGATTGCATGTTCTTAAAAATATTTATATAAGCAATCATTTTTGATATGCAAGAATACATTTGAAGACTTGTATCTACACCTTCCGATACATTCAAATATGTGTCAGATATTATTTTTATAAAATTAATACGTATATGTTCGTCTATATTTATTAATTTAAGTACATTTGACATTGTTTGTAATATATCACTATTACAATATCCCTGCTCTTTTAATTCCTCATGTTTTTCTATCGCTTGAATTAAATTACGAGAAGCACATTTTTGTATCAAATTTATAATTGTATTTGGATGAGGTTGATAACACAATTTATATACATTTTCTTCTGTTATCATATTATAACTATTATATGTAGCTTCCAAATTATTAATTGCCTGTCTAATGTCACCTTGACTTATAAATATTATTGCCTCTAATCCCTTCTCATCATAATTAACTTTTTCAGTTTGACATATCATATCAAGTCTTTTTTTAATATTATCTCTATTCATTGGTCTATAATGTAAAATCAAACATCTACTCTGAATTGATTCTATTATTTTACTTGAATCATTACAAGTAAAACAAAATCGTGTTGATTCTCCGTATTCTTCCATCATGTTTGCTAATACGTTTTGTGCTTTACGTGTTATGTTATCTGCTTCGTCAAATATAATAATTTTTTTAATGTTATTATTATCATTTGAACCATCTAATATTCCATTGATTTTCTTCTTACAAAAATGAATAATGCTATTATTGATTATTTCAAGACCTCTATTATCTGAAGCATTTAATTCTAATAATGCTTCTCCATACTTATCACCCAGAATCTGTTTCGCTATACAAAACATTGTACTTGTTTTACCTGTTCCAGGTGATCCAGTTATTATTAAATTTGGCAAACAAGATATTTCGTTTGAATTTGAAACATCATATAGATCATTAATATTCACTAAATTTTTTAATTTATTCCTTAAACAATCATCTAGTATTATATCTTCTATCTTGTTCGGTCTATATTTTTCAATCCAGGGAAGATTATTTATTATTTTTTCTTCTGGCTTTAATGATGGATAAATTGATACAGTTATGTTTGAATTGACATCATCTTTTTTTGTCATGCTTGAAAAAAAATCAACATTTGAATCATTATTTGCTAATTCGTCATTTGCAAATTGATCTGTTGATTTCGCTTTTGATTTTCTACCACGTTTCAATTTTGCCATAATTTCACCATCGACCTCTGTTTTTATTTCAGATAATATTGAAATATTGTCTTCTTTTACTAAACTGTTCTTTGTCTGTTTTAACTCTTTTCTCGCATTTAATCTTGCGACCTTTTCATGTTCATCCAGTTTTCTACGTCCCATTTAATATAAAAAAATATATATAATCTTTATATTAAATAATATATAAATCAATTTTTTTTATAAATATTGCATAATATTTTTCTTAAATAATGGATAATCACATATGATTTCATCATCATTCAAAACATTTGATATTAAATCCTCCAACTCTTTTTTAGTTACAAAATGTTTTACTATTTTTGATATCGACTTTTTTAATATTGAAGCCTCACAATTTTCTAACAAATATTTTGTAATGTATTTGTCTAATGTTTCTTTGTTGTATTTCATCTTGAATGAATTAAATGCAATATCATTATCATCCTCAAATAATTCATTCATTTCATCCACATTGATATTAAATATTGTCAATTCTTCATTTTTATTAGTAGAAACATTTGATACTTCAGATTGATGATTTGAAATATCGTTTTTATTCAAACTTTTCTCTATCAATGTTGTTAATCTCATAATGTCCCACGGTTTTGAGTCCACACTATCTTCATCCATCGTCCAATTAACTAACTCTTCATATTTTGTCTTTAACCAATCATAATTACTCCCATATATTAATCTATAGTTTTTATTCAAATTTAATGATACATTCTCCCATAAATTTAACCATAGCTCTAAATATATTTTTCTTGTTTCTTGATTATCATCATATTGATGTCTCAAATTATCTAATATATTTTCTAATAAACTTGTACTAATAATTTTACCATTGTAAAATGAACCTATCAACTTTATTAAACTTAATATGATGTTCTTCTTTTTCAAATAATCTTCTGAACCCTCTAATTTATTTAACATTGTATCGTCCTTGATTTGATTTTTAAATACATCTTCTATATGACCTGCAATTCTAGTTAATCTGTTATATTCATTCTCTAAACGATCAATTATTGTGTCTCTAAAACTTACTACTCTCTTCTCAACATCATATACATACCACAATTTATTTTCCATTATTGATTTTAAATACTTTATATAATTTGACACGTTCTTCGTCTCCATTATACATTTCCCTAAAAATACATCCGCTATCTGAACTATTTCAGACTGGGTAAATATTTTATATTGTAATGTCTCTTCAATCACATTATCTATATTATCATTATTTATTTTATTCAATATCATAAACAAACTCGTCAATGGTATCTTTTTTACTTTATATATTTGCCATTTCATATGATTGATTGTCGGTCTATTCTCTTGCATTTTAAATGCATTAGACGATACAATCATATTTTCAACATTTGACATTAGATCTGCAATCTTTTCACTAATCGGTTCTTTACTGACATTATCGCTATAATCTTTAAAGATTTGTGGATTAATTTTTGTATTGATTGGTGTATAATAAAAAAAATCAATGTCTCTTTTATAACTTGCCATTATAAATAATAATTATTATATAATAGTCTTAATATAGGTATTTTTATTTATTTATTTTTTTGTATTATATATATAAATAATTTATATTCTTATATATATGGGATTTTCTAAAACAGATATATTATTTTTCTTAATTGGACTAAATATTAGTCTCATCTATCTGTATTTCAACACAAAAAATATAATTCTAATCAAAAATAATTTTATTGATAAAGAATGTCATAAGTTCTTATAAAAATAAAAATAAAAATATTAAATTATAATTAATAATAATATAATTTATTATATCATTACTAAATATATATGAATCAACTAAACTATATCCCTCCACTGTTCTATGGATTGTTATTAGGATTTGTAATTATACAATTACTCAAGTTTAATCGAATTATTATTTTAAATTAAATAAATTTATTAATTCTTTATAAAATATTTATATATATATATTATCTATCATGAATATTAAATACATACTTATTGGTGTCCTTGTTGTTGTTTTAATATACCGTCTTTTCTCGAATGATGTTAAAGAATTTTTCTCATCTGCTAAAAGTCCTACAAGTAAGATAATTAAAGAAGAAAAAAATAATACAATAAACGATATTAATGATGTGAGTAATTTGGATTCAAAAAGATATACAGATAAACACGTCCGTTTTAATGATAATATTGATATTTTTGAGTATGATGACAATTTAAGTTATTCGAGTGCGGACTCAAAAATAATTGGTAACGATCATCTTGACAAAATTGTTGATAATTTATTAAAAACTCCTATCATTGATAATAATATTAATGACAAAAAATTTAAAAGTTGTCTCAAATCTTTGAATGATGTTGATAAAGAAAAAATGTTTAATGAATTAGAAGAAGAAATTAATAACAAATATGATAAATATAATAATAGTGAATATTTTCAAGATATCGACCGACAACCACTCTCCACTAATATACTCAACTCTAAAGATACTAATATGAATTCTACTAACCCAGCCATCAATCCTAATTGTTTTAAAGAAGCACTTGCTGAAGATGACAATTTAACTATTTGGGAAAAATATGATAAAATAACTTCTAATAATTATAAACAATATGATAAATTAGACAATATGGTTCCAAATAATTTGAGTCCCAATAGTTGGACGCTTGGTGGAAATAATGAATATGGATCCAAATTTGATAATTATAGTTTGTAAAAAATTAAAAAAAATTGATTTTAAATATACTTAAAATACAAATTATATAACTGTATATATACACATATATGGAAATTTCATTGAACTTATATAACTTCGTTGAAAATACTAATAATAATATTAAGAATAGTATTATTAGTCTGATCTATCAAGAACTCAATATTAATAGTTTTAGATATCAAATGTTAGACCATAAGTCATTAGATGTTATTAAAAAAGAAACATCATATATAACACCTCATATTATTGGATCTAATTGTTGGATTATATTTTGTGAGTTATCAAATGTAAAATATCAAGCCATTATTTATAAAAGAGATTTGAAACAATATAGAAATCAAATGGTCGTAAATCAATTTAAATTATTTACTTTTCAGATTTCACAAGAACTTAATAATAATCTATATCCATTAACAGTCTTTGATGGTAAATTCATCATTAATAACATTGATAATGTTAATAAGCTTGCATTTTTAATTCAAGACATGTATATTTATGGAGGTGAAAAAATGTTAAATAAAAATCTACCAGATAAAGTTAAAATGATAGAACAAATACTGCCATCTTTGAATAATGGATTGGATCAAAATTTTAGTATTAAATTATGTGGTATTTATACTTTCGAACAAATGGGCGACCTAATCTTTAATAAAATTAAGAAAAGTAAATTGAAAATTAATGGATTTATCTTCCTACCAGAAAAATCTGGCAAAACTTACTTGTTTATTAACGATAATGATTTTAATTTGCTTCGTAATAATACACCAAATGAACTCGTTTGTAAAAAATATTCAAGCCTGAGTGTTCCATCCATACCTTTGCAAATGTCTCATAAAAATCAATTAGACGTTCATCTTATAGATGATTTTGTTTTAAGAAAAACAAATATTGCAGATGTATTTGAAATTTATAAGTATAATACTAATGAAACAAAACTGTATTTAAATATTGATAGAAATAATTATGTAGGTATCTGTCATATTCCGGACATTAAAACGTCTCATTATTGCAAAATGATGGGCGATAAACACGAAATATTTGTTAATAAATGTAATTACAATTATAAGTTTAAAAAATGGACTCCAATTATAAATTAATTGGTTCCAATTATAAATTAATTGGTTCCAATTATAAATTAATTGGTTCCAATTATAAATTAATTGGTTCCAATTATAAATTAATATATTTAATTAATGTTTTTTTATTAATATT
>Ga0114973_10003480_pt1 | contig 11100 bp, 15 predicted proteins | sample M_140807_MF_Meta_FD_87025 | JGI IMG/M metagenome (GOLD analysis project Ga0114973, IMG submission 87025) | Freshwater microbial communities from Lake Montjoie, Canada to study carbon cycling - M_140807_MF_MetaG | ecosystem: Environmental > Aquatic > Freshwater > Lake | place: Lake Montjoie... | reverse complement strand
CTGAATCATCAAAATGTTTAGTCATGCTCGAATTGCAATCATCTACCATAGATTTTGTTAGCCAAGAATAGTCGCAAATTTGAGCTAGTTTAAAATGATAACCTGATATGAGAGCTTGATATATATTCGCTAATCTTAAAAAATCTGAAGGTTCTGTAATTTCTTTTGGTAGAAGTCTAAAATTCTCTTCTATAATATCTACTTGCATGGAATACTTAGCTACATATTGATAGATTGAACTTATCCCCTTGCGTCTAGTTTCCCATATCATAGGAATAGCCAAACCATTTAGATCTGACACATTTTCTGACAAACCAATATTATTTTTTATTTTTGTAGGTATATCAACTGATTTTATTGAATCTGAATGTTTTGTAAAAATAACCTCTTTCATTTGAATAATTGTTGGCAGAGAATCTGGATCAATAAATTTTAGAAGTTCTGTAGGATTTGTATGTTTGTTGTCATCCTCTTCTTCTTCTATGATTGTGATACCTGTTGCCTTGTACATTGATCCTGAAACATCTAGATAGTGTTTTGTTCGAAATGTATCGTAATCTATATGTATATGTTGTAAAAATGGCAATGGTAAAGACTCCGTTCCTTCAATCAGAATAAGTCTTTCAGATGCCCGTGTTACTGCAACATATAATTCATTTGGACAAACCAAATTATCCTTGTACTTTCCATAATATTTGAACCAGTTAGCATCAAATCCATAAACGATTACAATTGGTCGTTCTCTTCCTTTTGCCTGATGAAATGTGCTAAACACTACTTTACCTTTCGAAAAATCTTTATGAATGACAGATTCATCATTCATGGATGTAAAACATTGTATTCCCATTTTTACGAGATTATTCTCAAGAGCATTAATGGGAAGGGGTACACCTTTTTTGCTCATAATTGATGGTGCCAATACAAAAATATCTTCAGGTGTATATTGTTTCGATACTAATAGATTAAGTATTCGTTTGCTTACTTGTTGACTATCCCAAATATTCATTCGTATATATTCAACCTTACAACCCTGTTTTTGTGTAATAATATGATGATTGTTCATCATGATTTCATTGACAAAAGCTCCAATTTCATTTGTAAGCCGATAACTTGTACGCAGACTTAAATGAAGGAAGGGTCCAAAATCTGACCAAAGTTTATCACCACAAGTTAAAAATCGCTTATCAGATTTCTTGAATTCATAGATTCCTTGCATATTGTCACCTAAAAGCAGAATTGTTATTTTTTTGCCATAATCTCGTATAAATTTCCTTATAAGTTTATAATATAATAATGTCATATCTTGGGTTTCATCAATAACAAGTATATCAAAGGTTGGAATTTCAATAGATAGTTTTTTATCCGTTAATAGTATTTTTTCTATCATTGTATCATCGTATGACATTCTATTATAAAATCGTACACATAGTCCATGATATGTATACACCGATACATTTGCATCAAAACATTTATCAATATACTTATTAGGAACTAATTCTTCATATCGCGTCTCATTTCTTAGATAGTCACCATCTGATTCAGGTGGTATTTTCCAACGAATCCACCCTTCTATTTTTTTATATTTTATCTGAAACCATTCGCTTGTTTGTCCCAGCACGGTAAATTTATTGGAAGGTAGCAAATTTCCTATAATTTTGGATGATAAATTTGGTTCCTCACGAATTGTCCATTTTGTGAATCTGTTATTTGGAAGGAACTCCCATACTTCAGGTCCCTTATTTTCAAATATGTTAGCACCCATTTGTATCTTTTTATTTAATTTCAATTTATCAAAAACTTCATCTTTCAAATGTCGATTGTATGTAATTTGTATGATTCTTTTTTCTGGAGCTTTTTCTGCTATCCCCATTACAGTTGTTGTTTTCCCTGAACCTGCTACTGCGTTTACTAAACAATTCTTGCCTTCTAAGACAGCTCCTATAATTGTTTGCTGCTCAATGCTATATTGAATCATTATTAAAAATTCTAACACTTCTCTATATTTATAATGATATTTATTTAGACCAATGATATCCATATGTGATCCCCGTACTTTTCTTAGTGGAGAAATACCTGATTTATGTATTATAATAGATTGGTCATAAAAAATTGAAGTTACTTGTGGAATTATATTTTTTAGCAAAAAAATGGAATTTTCAATTTGGAGTGCAGTTATGCATAAACTTTGGAATACAAATCCTGGTATAGACATTCAAAAAGCACGTATGCTTCTATCAAAAGGTGCAAATGTAAATATGAGTGATATCAATGGTTGGACACTTCTTATGTGGTCGTGTGATTTTGGAGACTTGGAAATGGTTAACTTACTTTTGGAACATGGTGCCGATATAGAAAAAGTAGGAAAACCGATTGACAAAGAAAAATATACAGGGTATTATGCACTCATGCTCGCAAGTTCAAAAGGGCATTTAGAAGTTGTAAAAACTCTCATACATCACGGAGCAAAAGTAAACCAGTGTGATTGGTTTGCATGGTCACCATTGATGTGTGCATCCTACAATGGACACTTAGAGATTGTACAAGAACTTACAAAACATATGAGTGAATCTGATATTATAAATAAAACTCACAATGATTTGAGTGCCCTTTTCTATGCAGAAGCAATGCGACATTCAGAAGTATTTGAGTTTCTTAAAAATGTATTGAAGGAAAAGCGGGAAAAGCGTATGTATATTCTGAGAAATACTTTGACAAAGATTCTTGATGAATGTTTGTATATTTCAAATAAACCTGGTCATGGACCTGCTGATACTATTGCTAAGTTTCTCGATATTCAACTTTCTCATCATCGTTCTGTTGTTTATACAACTGGTGATTAAAAATTGAATATATGTTTTTATTGAATATATGTATATAATGGGACCTTGTGAGTATAATCATACAGATGAATGGGAACAACGTGCTTCACAACTGTGTCTTGACTATGCTTTGAATGGATATACAATGACTGGAGAAAGTTGTCTTACAGATATTATTCAGAGTACATCTGGACTACTTGAAAAAACACGTAGCAACTTGTATGCATCAATTGCGACTCTTGAAGAGGCAGTTAAAGGGAATGATTTAGAGAAGTATAATCATTATCGTATAATTTGCTATAGTCTCATTGAAGAACTTGATATACATCAATCAGATCTTTATAGCTATCAAGAAATGCAGTGTGCTCTTCTTTGGGATAAGGCTCGTGAAGCAAAGTTGTATGCAGAATCATTTGTATGGCGTAAAATAGATGAAATAAATGATCTTGAAATGATGGAACTTGGTATGGCTAATATAATGATTCGTGACTAGCATTTGGGGAATATACTAGGGAATTTACTGGAGAAATAAGTCGAGGAGGGGAACGTGAAGAAGAAGGAGGAGGAAGTGGAGGAGGTGATGGTGGCACTGAATCAGGTTCTTCTAATTGAGCATATTTTTTTAGTTCTAGTTCTGCTAAGGCCGAACATTCTATCATTTGAAGATGACATAGTCTTGCACATTCAAGAATTTTTTCTTCACATACTTTTGCTCGTGTTATAACTTCAAAAATTTTATTTCTAAGATTTTCTGAATACTGCATACCCATATCCATTTCATTTGAGACTGAATTTGAAACTTTTATAGTGCATTCTAATATATCTACAATTTGTTGTAAATGACTTCGCCATTCATCATGAAATACTATACCCATATTTGCCCAGCGAACTGCTTCAGGAATTTCATTTTTAGAAAGAATTGTAGACATTTTTTCGTAAATAATTTGTGTTTCTATTCGTGTAGACATTTCTAATAGTAGTACTAATAGAAATGTTTAGATAGATAGTACTAGTTATATCTACATCCAAGATGCGGCGTAAAAATGTTCACCAAAGCGATTTTCAAAATTATCATTTCGATAAACATAATTATCTATAGCTTGTCCATTAAGATTACGATAAAAATAAAACATATGTAACATTGCATATTTTTCATTTGACTTTACTCTCCATATTGCCTCTCCAAATATACGTGGTCCAGTTTCATAAGCAACATTACCATGATTAACATTTGCCCCAAGTGCTAAACGACATACATAAGCAATTAATGGATGATTTGGAATACTAGCAAAAAACGCATTAATAATATATGGCCAATCTACTCTAGGGTGATCATGGCATGCTACAACTTGTCTACCCATATTTATAATTGGATCTAATGATCTACAGGGTCTTATATCTGTATCAACATAGACTCCACCATATTTATATACGATAAAATATCTCATAATATCTGCTTTTTGTGCCCCCTTTATTGAATTACGAATTTTTTCAAGTGCATCTGGAGGAAATTCATTTTCATTTATATCTTTATTCGTCCAAAGACGAACCTTCCAATCAGGCATAAGTGATTGCCATTTTTCTTTATAAGTATTTACATATTCTGGTTGTTCTTTATCACCTACCCAAATCATATGTAAAATTTTAGGAATTACTGGTGTTTTTGCATTTTCTTCAAAATTATATGTTGGAGGGATAATTTCAAAATGATCCATTACTCTAATCTATACGAGTTTCTTTAGATTGTAATTGATGGTTTATGAAATACGAGTTCTTTATTGAATTCAATAGCTCCATTTTGATGGAAGTTGAGTCCAAACACACGCACATTTACACCTGCTTGCATCGCTTGTTTAACAGCCTTACAATAAATAGGATCTTCAGGATTTAGCTCTAGACCATCATTGCAGTCATTTCTTGGTACTGTAAATAGTAAGTAAGTTTCTTGCGTATCTTCTTTCTTAGTTAGCTCGGCTAAGGTTTCAGCATGCTTGACCGCACGAGGACTTACTGTATCATTTTTAGACTTTCTGAATCCTTCTGGAAATATTGCTCGGCGTTCTAGGCGTTTAGTGCGACACATACTAATCATAGCATTTTTGACTTCTACATAAATCTTTTTTCCGTTTTCTAAGATTCCTACAAAATCAAGACGAGTATGATCACTTATTTTTACTTCGGATTTCCATTTCGCTTCTGTAGAAATCATATGAAGAAGTTTATGGGCCATTTGCTGACTAATCATTGGATGAATACCTACATAGTATAGACCTTCATCATCACTACACTCGGCAATTTGTGCAGTATACTGTGTCTTTGCTTTTGGTCCTGATGCCGATACGTAAATAATACGATCTGTTGCTACAAGACCACAACAACTGAGTGCTGGTGTATGGCAGAGTGCTTCTGTGCCGTCTTCTAAACGAATATCGGCAACATAGGGGCTCTTAATTATTTTTGAAGGGCGTTTGATGACAGTGACTCGTGTTAGTGTTGGTAAGGTATGTAGCATTTTAGTGAGGAAAGTTTATTGATTATTTAATTTCAATTTTTATACGTCATCATAAAAATTGAATATCTATATTTCGTTTTTTATGAATAGGTCAAGATGATAATGAAGCAAAAGAATAAGGAAAATGTGGAAAATCAGATTGTAAGTCTTCTAACTGTGCTATCTACTCCTCGTGGGAAACGCAGTTTTACTTCTCCTGCTGAGCTTGGATTTTCAAAGTCTATTGTGGAAAATATTAAGCATCTTGTTCGTCTAGAGATTGAAGATTACGAAATGACAAAGAAGGAGGAACAGAAGCTACAAAAAGAAAAGGAAAAAGAAAAGAATTCTATCGTAATTTATGGGGATAAGGAAGAAGATAAGGATGTACATTATGGGTGCATGTTTCTATACTATTTTAGCTTGGTAGGTTTCCTGTTATTTATTCTAGTGCTACTTTCTACGCATATGGAAATCCTCATGTCCTTATAAAAAAATTGAAAAGGCGAATTCATAAAGTTGTATTACAACAACTAAGATGAATAAGTATCAGCTCCTCATGGCAGCAAAAAAGCTTGTATCAGATTCTAAGAAGATAAAGAATACATGTGAACGTGAAATGAAACATGCCCTTGAGGCAAAAAAGGTTGAAAAGACAGTTGCACGAAAGGAATTCTTGGAAAAGAAACAAGCTGGTCTTCGGACTTGCGGAAAACATACACGATTTATGAGGTATAAAAATGCTGGAAATAAAAATTCAGTATATTAAAAATTGAATAATGCTGTACAGTTTTTCAATTCCAATTAAATGGATCTTAAGTTTACACCCATCTATACTCTTGGAATTTGGAATATTACTGGAAAAACATATATTTGGAAAGAACAAATTAAAAACCTTGAAGGGGCTTTATGGAATCCGTATTTGAAAGTATGGCATATTCCATTTAGTACAGATATTACTTCTCTTAAAAATGCCGTTATAAAAAAGGAAGTGGATATTTGTACAAGGCTATTTCTAGAATCCGAAAAAATTGAAGGATAGATTACTAGTTACTATATTTTAACTACTATGGACATCAAAATAACTCTAACCATTCATAATGAATATGAACTCAAATCCCTACTTGAATTCTTGAAGGATTCATCAATTACAAGTGATTATGTAGTCAATCCATTGTATAATCATAATAATAATCCTGAATATTCAAAGTATATTTATATTCCTACATCTGAATTCAAACATTTCTGCGGAAATGAGAACTTGAATCCAAGGGGGTATGTTTCTATTGATTCTGCAATGAACTGTATCCTAAAATATGGAAAACGAAATAATCTACTATCTTCATTGTACATTGAACTTGATTCTAATCTGCGTGAAGCCTTAAAAACAGAGTTGTATACTATGAAAATTAATAGACTTCCTGAACATATTATGAGTTTGTTTGAAAGGGTTGATACTTAGAGATTAATCCTTGAATACTAATCCTTGGAACTTTTGAAAAAATTGATTTATTTTTGCATGGTAACTAGTGTATTAGGAAACATGTCAGCACCCAAAGTACATATGGAAACTATAGTGGAACTGTTTGGTGAACTAAAACAGTCAATTGATGACTTTTATAATACTCATGCAGATCTTGATGCTGAAGGTAAGATTAACATGCATGACATTCTTAGGAACTCTGCAAAGCTTGACTATCTTCTGAAAGGGGACTATCAGGAACTATGGCGTATGGAACGTTTTGAACGTATGTATACTCAGGATAAGAATGATGTAGAACTTCTAGAACCTATTGATGAGGATAAGGATGAGGTTGAGTCAATTGATTCTCATCCGAGTATGCCTGATCTAATTCCCATACAACAATTGAGGGATCACTCTGAATCCTTCGGTTCTCATCCTAGTATGCCAGAACTAGTTCGTGATAATGTTCCTGTAAATCAACACATATTCTTTGACGACAGTCAATCTGAAATTTCTGTAATTTGTGAAGATGGTCCTCCTGTCTGCACTCCTGTAAGGAATACTATACTTCGCCAACCTCCTAAGCTTCAACGCAAGTTGTACAATTGCAGTCGTTCATGTAGCCATACGTAAAATTGATATATAAAAATAGATACTTTACATATATAAGAAGTATAAAATCTATAAAATGTCTACATATCTACAAACAGTTAGTGTTGATTTTCCACACTCAGAGATGGTCTTTCATAGTATGGAGCCAGCCCCTATTTGTCCATCCTCCTATAAACCTGAAAATAATAATCATTTTATTGTGATGAAAACCACCGATAAATCCATAATTACTTGGTGGAAGAATGGTTCTATTGTAAAGGTATTACCTAATGGAACTATTAAATCTTGGTTTCCTAAGCCAACTCTGAAAACTGCCATTGAAATGTGCTTGTTTCAAAAGGATAGTGGATTCTATATTCAACTTCATCCTGACTCTTCTGTAACCTGCCGATTTCCTGATGGAAATTATTACTGGTCTGCCACAATTGAAGGAAAACCTGAAGTAGGTGAACAAGTCTTTGGCTATGACTATGATATACATGGACCTGAGGAGGATGAAGAGGAAGATTCTCTGCCTCCAAAGTGCTACGAGTGTTACGAAAGGTCCAAGTGAAAAAATTGAAAGTTGAATTCGGATATTTTTTTGTACACTATGAACTTGAAATGGACATTTGTAAGAGTATTGGCACAAAGACTCTTTATCCACACCAGTTACACGCCGTACAATGGATGATTGAGCGTGAGAAAGACGGTGGTGGACTTATCTGTGATGAAATGGGACTCGGAAAAACTCTTACTTCAATTGCCTTGCTTCTTACAAATGTTGTTTCTAAGACATTGATTCTTGGTCCTCTTGCCGTAATTGACCAGTGGATTAGTGTGTTGAAAACAACTTCACTGGCCATTTACGGAGTGAATAAGGGTAAGTGGACTCACATTCAGGGGAATAAGCTCTTTGGCTCAGTCTACATCAGCAACTATGACAAGCTTACTGGAAAGAATGATTTATTTACACAACATCCTTGGGATAGGATTTTGTGTGATGAGGCACACATCCTACGCAACTATGACTCAAAAAAGTACCTAGCCCTTGATACTCTTAAGGCTACAAACAAATGGCTTCTTACTGGCACACCTGTTGTCAATCATATTCGTGACTTGGGTTCCCTAATTCATCTTATTCATAAGAAAGTGAGTCCTAAGTTGGCCACCATAGAGAAGGGACATGGTTGGATGCAGAAGTTTGCTCTTCAACGCACTGTGCAACAAGTTCGTGATGCACTACCTGACATCATGCCTCGTGAACCACTGGTCTTTCACCATCGTCTAGACTTTGAAACTGATGAGGAAGCAACCTTTTATCGCACAATTCAAGGAGCTATTGTCCAGAATCTTCAACAGATGATTGATAATGACCACATTGATATCTATGTATTCTTGGAGCTGATTCTACGCCTACGCCAAATCAGTACGCACCCACAAGTCTACATTCAATCACGTCGCAGAAAGATCGGTGGTTATAGACGCCCTGACTGGACTGGAACATCTACAAAGACAAACGGCATCCTAAACATTCTTCGTAGCGAGAAACAACATCACGGATATGTTATCTTCTGCCATTTCAACGATGAAATGGAACTACTCAAGAAGATTCTTGAAAAAGAGGGTTCTGTTGGCAAGGTCTTCATCTACAATGGGAGTTTGTCTCCAGAACAACGCACAAATGTAATTCAAGATACAAAGAACCACATTAACTCACTCAATGTTATTAATGGAGGCTATATCTTAGACGAGTTTCCTCATCTACGCCAACTTCCTGGTGATATTCTCAAGTATGTTATTCAACCCTTTCTTGGCCCTCAACACACAGTTCTTCTAGCACAAATCCAAACTGCGGGTACTGGTCTGAACCTTCAGCACATGGACCGTGTCATCTTTACTTCTTCTTGGTGGACAGCAGCTCTTATGGACCAAGCAGTATCTCGTGTAGTGCGTATTGGTCAAACAAAGGATGTGCATGTTCACCATGTCATCTTAAATGAAGAGGATAATCTTTCCATTAACATTGATGACTATATTCATGAACGTGTAGAAATGAAGCGTGAGCTTTGCAATGAACTACTTCTTTCTGCGAACCATACTATGTAACAAAAAAAGATGTATTAAAACAGAAAGACATGGAGAATGTTAGTTCTGTTAATTCAGCATCATTTTATATAGCCCTTTTTGGAATTGCTATGTTAATATTCGTTATTTTTGCTGTTATGTTAGTATACGGAAAGACTCGTCCGGTCAAACAAGGATTTTACGGAGGTGCTATTGCAGGTTCTTCTGCTATACCATGTGGTCGTATGAGCAGTGAAGCCGAAAGCTTATATGCTCTTTTTGCTTCTAAGAATACAAAACAATCCGAAGAAGGTAGTGCTAATATGATGGACTTGAAAAATCTATTAAGCAAACTCTGCTGTTTTAAGAAAGATTTAATGTCCCCTCAACAAATCATTAGTGCCGTTAAAGAACTTGGATTTAGCACACAACAAGATATTCAACCCCTTGGTGATCTAACGGGTCGTTGCTTTAACAAAACTATACCCGAACGTGACTTAAGTCTACAATTCATAAAGTGGCGTGAAGCGGGTCTAACACTCATACACAGACTTTGTACCGAAGGAAAACTATCTGAATCTGAAGTAGTCAAGGCCGAACAATTATTTAAAAAGGTAATGGAAGATGTTCAAGATGTTGCTTATACACAGTGCCTTGCGACACTTCCTAAAGACAAGAAACTTCGTTCAGATCCTGAACCTATGATGACAGAAGATGTTAGTTATCTGAAATCTTATGATGGTCTATATTAGATTAGGTTAAATTCGATGAATTGCAATGATAAAATTCCCGAATTTAAACGTAAAATAAATTCTGGTGAAATAGGCCTTGATGAAATACCCAATGGCCTAAGTCCTTGTGAAAGAAAAATTGTGCGTAAACTTCAAGCCTATAAGAAAGCCGAACAATTAAACTCTGGTCCCTCACAAGAAACTGTTTACGGTGAATCTGCTACTCCTTACTGGATGACAAATGAAGCTCAAAAAGAAAAACAACAAAATATTAAACGTTATGGTGTTGCTCCTAAAAATAATGCGTTTCAAAGTCGTTTTGCCTCAACGTATGGAAAATATAAAGGCATAAAATCTCGTAAGGGTAAGGGTAAGGGTGGGAGTCGTAAAAGCCGTAAAAGCAATCGCAAATAAAACTTTCTATTTACCCGGTTAGAGAGAAAGAAATGTCTGCTATACAATCTGCATGCCGTGCCGCCGTTGAAGGATTTGCCGACAATGCTCCTAGTGCCAAACGCGAAGTATATGCCGATTCCGTTGCGACCCTTTTAGCCTTCTTTTTTGCTTTTGTAATTCTAGCCTTTGTAGGAAAGCTTCTATGGAATAATGTAATTGTTGACCTATTTTCTTTTGCCAAACCCGCTAAGAATTTCTGGCAAATCATTGGACTCATGTTATTCATTAACTTAGTACGTCCTTAGAGGGTTTTCTTATAGATTATAATAACATAAACGAATATACTGTTGTATAACAATAGCCTATTCGGTTTTAAGACTTTTCATAGACGAGTTTTTCCTTTGTTACTGCTTCACGATGTTCATTAATATACTTTAGTGCTTCAGATGCCTTTTTATCGTCCTTCATATAATCCGTTAAAAGTTTTTGAAGGGACTTGGCATTGAGTCCACTCTTACCTTCTTTCTTCTGGTATAATAT
>Ga0114973_10003476_pt1 | contig 11114 bp, 9 predicted proteins | sample M_140807_MF_Meta_FD_87025 | JGI IMG/M metagenome (GOLD analysis project Ga0114973, IMG submission 87025) | Freshwater microbial communities from Lake Montjoie, Canada to study carbon cycling - M_140807_MF_MetaG | ecosystem: Environmental > Aquatic > Freshwater > Lake | place: Lake Montjoie... | reverse complement strand
ATTGTTTTTTTTTTTTTTTTTTTATTATTATATTTTATAAAATAATAATTTTATAATTTTTTTTTTTTTTTTTTTTAATTTTATCTCCTTAATTACCTCGTCATTTCTAGATTGTATAAGATATAAAGACAAAATAAGTTCATTTGTTTTTTTTGTAATAAATTCAAGAAAATAATTTAAATATATGTATATTTTATTTTTTTGATTTTCGTTTGTTTGATAAAAATTTTTATTATTCAAAATTTTTGAAAAAATGCTGACAAGATAAATAATGAAAACGACTATTGTTTTTGGAATAAAATCTATGTTATTGAAATGTAAATAAAATTTATTTAAATATTTTTTTTTTGCTTTTTCCTTGAAAATCTTTTTATAAACGAATTCAGTGTAACTAATTAAATTGAAATAAAAAAAATTTTTTTTTAAATTCATAATTTTTTTTTTAACAGATACACAATATCATTAGCAAATAATATGTCGTTATTGAATTCTACTATATAATATTTTTTTATATTATTCTTAGATTGCATTATGTTCTTTATATTCTGCAAATATCTATTTGCTGTAGATTTGAAAAAAATTTGCTTCAAAATTTTTTTTATGAAAGTTATTATTTCATAATCATCAAAATTATTTACGAATCGATCCATCAGAGTGTCAGTCCTGATTTTTGTAACCAATATAGATCCTCCTGATTGATAAAACTCTTAGCTAACTTTTTTAGACTTTCCAATACATTTTTTGGTACTTCTGTAGAATTTAACCAATCAGCGATCAAAGGATTTTTTGATTATAAGAAATTTAGTATCCAGCTTTCATTGCTTCCCCAACTAATATTTCACTTCCAGTACCCACATCCAATAATCCTCCTTCAGTATATTTTTTTGGTATTAATTTTAGAATTTAATTGGCTTGAACCAATCTTGGGACCCTTGTATCTTCATATATTTCATTTACCATTTACTCATTAAAAATTGTCGTGTCGTCAACATCTGAACACTGAGCAAATCTACAATTAATGCATCTATAAATCGCAAAAGTTTCTCCATAACTTTTTTCAGTAATTATGAAATTTGATGATTTGGGCTCTACGGATAAATCTGAATCTTTTATCTTATCTAGCATAAAACTATGGCGTACTCAGTAGTTAACTATAGTCATAGAAAGATAACTTAAATTTTTTTTAAAAAGTTAAATTATTAAAGGTTTGTTAAAATTAATCTTATTTATTATATATTAATTTAGTTTTAATTAAATATGTTTTAAATAATAATACAAACGAAGTAATTAATATTATTTTCCATAAAAATTTTCTACTAATATACGTGTCAAAAAAATAATTGCTTTCAAACAGTGGTGGATTAATCATCATCATAATTTTGTTAATGCTTGTCATATTTATTATTGTAAATTGAAATTCTATGATAGGTAAAGAAAAATGAAAAGCTAACAAATAAAATAGAGTAAATATTGAAAAAATATGAAAATTTTTTTTTAGATTTATAAAATTACTGCCCATTTTTTTATTTATTTCATACAAAACAATAAATGAAAAAATAATTGACAAATTTTGCATTTGTCTTGTAGACTCTGGTGCTATCATAATAGCATCAGCTACAATTAATAAAAAAAAAGTAAAAAAAGCTAAATAACTTTTATTTTTAATTAAATATTTAAGATTTAATACAAACAGGATAAAAATTGGTCCCAAATTTATTGCTTTATTAAATAAACTGCTCAATACTGATTGTAATATCTTATTTGTTGGAATGTATTGTTGTATCTGATGAATTTTATTTATTCTCCAAAAAGTTAATTTTAGAATATCCAAGTTAAATAAAAATAAAGTTAAACAATAGATTAAAATAAAAGATATTACTGCAAATGTTGAAAAAATTATTAAATTTTTGAAATTTTGTTCTTTATAAATAAAATATACAAAAGCAATAAAAAATAATAAAAAAATCTGAGAATTTGAAATTAAAAAAACAAAAATTGATAAAAAACTAATAGTAAATAATTTAAAATTTGATCTAGTTTTTAAGGATATTATCAAATTTAGAATAATTGATACAAAAAAAAGTGCAAATAATTCAACACTAAATGGATATAAAAGAAATGGATAAATTACTAAAAAAATTTTAATTAAGTTATTATCTGTAGAAAATACTTTATCAAAAAATCCTTTAAGTAAGATTATTGTAAAAAAATTTGTAATTAAAAATATTAAAAAATAAACTCTATATAAATGGTTTATTAAAAATTTATCTAAAATAAAATTAAAAAAATTAAATAAATATGTTAAACCAACTAATTTTGTTCTAACAATATCAGGCCAATCTTCTGTTTTATATAAAATTTCTGGGTTTCTTAAATATTGTGGCCAGGGATAATTTCCGCTGGGGGGGGCAAATAAATAATTAACATTTGATGCATAGACATAAAAATACATGTAAAAAAATAATAATATTAAAAAAATAAAATAATGATGGCTAGTCAAATTTTTTTTGTGATTATAAATTAATTTTTTTTCGTAGAATAAATAAAATATAAAAATCGCAGAGTAGGAAAATAGTAGGTAACGTAAATCTTTAAATGATTTTAAACTAAATGTTTTGTTCCAGTTGCCAGATGGATCATCAACTCTAAAAATTAAAATATATAAAAAAAATAGTGCAATAAAAATAAAAGTAAATAAAAAACAATATTTATATTTATTATTAGTTTCTAAGCATATTTTTAAGTTCATTAATAAATAATATTATCATTTAAAGTATTTTTAATCTATGGTATTGAATTGTAAAATATTCTAAATTGTTAAATAAGTTAATTTTTTTTAAATTTCAAAATATTGTCTTCAAACTATTTAATATTAATTAAATTTACATTATTAAAATAACTATCTATTTTTTTTTTTTTATAATAATCTTTTAAAGTAACTATTTATTTAAATTTAAATCATCGTTAATAAAAATTTATTAGTGAAATTTTCAATTATTATTCCTGTAATAAAAATAAACCAATTTTGTAAAATTAACGTTTGGCATTTGAAAAAGATTGTTAGTGTCGAATGGGAACTAATTATTATTACCGATAAATATAATATAAATATATTTAACGACACCAGAATAAAGATAATTAAATCCGGAAATGTTCCTCCTGGTATTAAAAGAGATATTGGGGCAAATGCTGCATCTAATGAAATTTTAGTTTTCCTGGATGACGATTCTTATCCTGACCCGATGTTTTTGCTTAAAGCCCAGCAATTTTTTTATAATAAAAATTTAGTAGGAATTGGTGGTCCGGCAATTACTCCTATAAATAATTCTTTGTCACAAAAATTATCCGGTGCTGTTTTTGGAAGTAATATTGGAGGAGGAGTTACTGATAGATATTATATTGGATCTGCAATTAAGAAAATAGATGATTGGCCTTCTGTAAACTTTATGATTAGAAAAAGTGCATTTAAATTTGTTGGTGGCTTTAAAACTAAATATTGGCCAGGAGAAGACACAATTCTTTTTTTTAAATTGAATAAATATTTTAAAGGAAAAATTATTTATGTTCCACGTATTTTTGTATATCATCATAGAAGAAAAGATTTGCGCAGCCATTTAGTACAAATTTCTCAGTACGGATTACATAGAGGTTTATTTTTTAAAAAATTTGGCGGAAATTCAAGAAAATTTATTTATTTAATTCCCTCATTATTCTTGGTTTTTTTAGTTTTATTTTTTTTAAATGAAATTTTTTATATTTCAAAAATATCTCTGTATTCTTTTCGTTTTTTTTTATTTTTATACTGTTTATTTTTAATAAAATTTTATTTGAATATTAGTAAATATAACTCTGCTATTATTTCTATTTTATCTGTTCCTTATTTTATTTTGACTCATATATTTTATGGGTTTTATTTTTTTATTGGTATAATAAATAGTAAGTTTTATAAAAAAAATTTTACAGAATTTAAAATTTAACCTTTAAAACTTTATAATGATATTAAAAAAAATTATTCTTTTTTTTATAAGAAAAATTGGTTTTGATATTATCTATTATCAAAAACAAGAAAATAAAGTTTTTTTACACGCTATAAATTTTTTGAAAAAAGCTAATTACAAAAAGTCAGGTATTTTTTTTGATATTGGGGCCGCAAAGGGATTATTTACTAAAACTATAATCGAAAGTTTTCCGAGAGTAAAAAAAATTTTTATGATCGAACCGCACTCAAAAATGTTTCTAAAATTAAAAAAAAAATATAATAATAAAATATTCAAGATTTACAATAACGTTGCTTTTAATAAAAAAGAAAAAAAATTATTTTATGAATATAATAATAACGAAATAAGTAGTATTTATAAAATTCGAAATGAACATGAATTTTATAATGGAGTTAATAATCCTTTATTAGATAACATTTCTAAAGTCAAAACTGTAAAATTAGACGATATTGTTAATCGTTTTAATATACAAATGATTGATTTAATAAAAATTGATGTTCAAGGTTCTGAGATGCAAGTTTTGGAAGGATTAAAAAAGACCCTAAGAGTTAAGAAAATATATATGTTGTTAGTAGAGGTAAGTTGTTCAACTGCTAATGATGGTATTTATGAAAATAATTCCGATATAAGTGAAATTATATCTTTTATGAATAGTTATAAATATAAAATAAAGAGTGTAATTGATATCTCTTTAAACAAAGATAAAAGTCTTAAACAACTTGAACTTATTTTTATTCAAGATTAAAAATAATTTGTAATTATTAATTATAATTAATTAATTTTAATAGTTATTAGATTAAAGAATAATAAACTTAAATGGTTATAAAAAAAAATACTTTAATTTATGGGTTAATTATTATTTTATATCTACTATTTGTCTATAGATATAAATTATTTGACAAAAGTTATTTATTTTTAGTTGGTGATTTATATTTTTCTTTTAATCCTGCGTACGACTTAAAACATTATATCGGCTATCATGAAAATAATTCTTTTATTATAAATAATGAAAATATTAAATATATTTTCTGGGTTCTTTATAGATATATAAATTACTTATTATTTGATTTACTAAAAATACCATTATTTATTCTTAATAGATTATTTTTATTAGTTCCAGCTTTTTTATATATTTGGAGTTTTTTTCTTTTAATGAAAAATTATTTTAATGAAAAAAATAATGTCTTGATTTTATTCATTACTCTGTTTTTATTTACAACCGGTAATTTACTTCAGATTATTGATCCTATCGGGATATGGCTTCCCATGAGCGCGGTTTATTTTACATATTTATATTTCACTAAAGATATTATGAATTTAAAATATAATAACGTAATTATTATTAGTCTATTAACAATTGTTACAATAGCTCAGCCAAGATATATAATTTTTTTGATATATTTTTTACCTATATACAGTTTTTTTTTTTTAAAAAAAAGCGATTTTTTTTTTATAATCAAATATTTTTTTATACTTTTGCTTTTAAGTTTATTATTTAACTCTTATTCTATTTATGTTTTTGTTCAATCATTTTTATCAGGCTTATCTGATAATTATTTAATTAATAATTCAATTATTAATTTACAAGAATCAAGATTAGACCATATTAGCTCATACAATCTTTATAATGTTAATATTATTTTATTATTAAGTTTTTTTCTTAATACATACAATCCACAATCACTTATTGTTAATAATAATTATATATTTATTTTATTTATAATTATATTTACGTTAAATTATTTTTTTTCAATTTTAGATCTGTTTAAAGAGAAAATAAGCAGTTTTAAAAAAATAAATCTTAAAATTTTTATAATATTTTTAATTGTAATTTTATTTTTTTCGGAGCCTTCTTTGAAAAAAATATATATAAAAATACCTTTTTTATGGACAATATCATCCCCAGTTCATATTTATTTATTATTTTTACCTTTTATAAGTTATGTATTTATAAATGGAATTGTGGTTATTAGTAACTCTCTAAAAAAAAATAACTTACTATGTAAATTATATTATGTAGTATTTTTTTTTTCATGCTTAATTTATATTATTCCTTTTTTATTTAGCCAAAGCAGTTTTATTAACAGAAAATTTTATCACAATGCGAATGATAATTCAATTCTTGCTGCTAATAACTCGTTTGAATTAGGGTGGATTAAAATTCCTGAAGAGTATTTTAATTTTGAATTAAATATAGAAAAAAAAAAATATAAAATTTTACATTTTCCATTAGTAGAAAATGTTTATGTGAGTTACAATTTTACAGATTTAACCATTCCAGTTATTTTTACTTTATACCAGCATCTTCCAGTTACGATATCGAATAATGTTTTTTTTTCTGAAATTGATAAAAAAAATTTTTATTTATGGGAAAGTGATAAAATTGTTAGATTTCTTAAAAGTAGAAATTACAAATATATTATTGTGGATTTTAACTTTAGATTAAATAAGTACGATGATATTTATACAAATTATTCAAATTTTTTTTATTTGATCGAAAAAAAATCTCTTAAAAAAATATTTTCTTCAGTTTCTTTTGACATTTATGAATTATTGTAAAAAATACTAATAATAAAATATTTATACTTATCACTATTTTTTCATAATTTTTTTTATATGTAATATTTATCCACTCATTAATATTTTGATTATTATAATTATATATTATCCAAAGATTTTGATTATTAAAATTATAATGAATAAACTTAAGATTTTTTTTTGAACTTATTTTTAATAATCCATTATATGTACTATCATAGAATATAATACTAAATAGACCCTTTTTTACTAAAAACGGTTCATCTAAATTTTTAACTGTAATAATATCATTACTCTTTATGTTTTTTATAAAATTTTCAAATAATTTATATTGTTCAGAGTTAAAATTTTTTTTGTTTATAGTTTGATTATTTAAATATTTTCTTACATTATCAATCTCTAATGTGATACTATGTCGTTGATAATTATTAGCTAAAAGTAAAGTTGTGAAAAAAAAAATTGTTATTACAAGTACAATCATCGTTTTTTTTTTTATTTTTGGCATATTCATTCAAACAAATTATTCTTTAAATAAAGAAAATAATCAACTTACGGAACACTTCTTAAAAAGTAAATCTAAAAAAAAAATAAATTACTTTAAAGTTAAAAATTTTGAAAATATCAATCATATAACTTTAAGTAAAATTGACTTTTTACCTCTTAATTTTTTAGTAATTAAAATAAAAAAAGAAAATTTGTCTCAGAAAAAATTTAATAATGATTTAGATTTGAATATTTCTGCAAATATCGAATTAAATTCAAATACCTATAAATTAATTTTTTTAAATTATAATGATACCTTAGATAAAATTGTTATGAAAAAAAAATTTAATCAAAGTTCAAAAAATAATTTGAAGCAAATTATATTTTTAGAGAGCACAACTATAAATAACGCCGAGGATAGATTTTATAATACAGAATTTTTGAAAAAACGTGTTTTCTACTGGATTTTTAATAAAGAAAAAATAATAAAAATTATTCATGCTGGCGATAATCAAATTAAAAATTACTTTGTTAGTAGATTTTTTTTTAATTTTGAAATTAATAAGGATTTTGTTTATTATTTAAAAATTCCTAAAAATGTTTATAAAGTTTCATTAAGATATGATAGTTTTTTTGTTAGAAATACTATTGAATTTCAAGTTAGTAATCTTAAATATTTGCCATTTTTTTTTAATAATTCGCTTAATTTAAAAGAAATTATATTTTATTCTGAAAATGAAATTGAAACAACAAAAAATCTAGATTTTTATCAACTTAAGAAAGAATTATTCTCCAATTGTCAATATCCAAATTATCTTGTTACAAATTTTCCTTTTATTAGATTGGATAATTTGATTAAAAATTGTGTAAATTCTAATGTTTCAGATATTAATAATAATTATCTTTTTATTAATCCGTTTAAGATAATTTATGAAGATTCTGATAATATCTACTTTGCATTAAAATTAAATAACCTTTCAATGCTTTTTCCAAATCTTAATCTTGATGCTTCTTTTAATAAAATTAATTTTGAGAGTTTCTATCTATATGATAAAAAAATTGACAAGAGCAAAATTGAAATAAGTATCTATAAGTCTGAAAATGTAGATGATATATTTTCACAAGATTTTATTACTATACCGCAATCTAAAGTAGGCCAAATTGATTATTTAAAACCAATCAAATCCTTTTTTTTTTTTTCAAATAAATTAATAAATAAAAATTTATATAAATGCTACACTTTAGACACAAATTTAGTAGATTATTTTAGTTTTTCAAGCAATTCAGGACTTGAAAATAAAATTAAATTAAAAATTATTAGTAAATTAAAAAATACCAGCCTATCATTAGATTACAATTATTTATTTCATTTGGATAATTCTGAACAATTTCAAAAATTGTGTTTTGATGATTTTCAATTTACTAGTGATAATCTTCAACTTGTTAAATTAAATTTATTTAAAAAAACTAGTAAAAATAAAATATTTAGTAATATATATAATCAAAATATTCCGTTAATTTTAAATAATAAAAAATCGACAGAAATTAGTAGTATTTATAATTATGATACATTTGGTTATAAAATTTTATTAAACAAAGATGATGAAACTTTTTTAAATTCCAATATTACTCATGTTATAAAAAATTCTAAATATCTTTTAATTACTATTTTTTATAAAAACAAATCAACTAAAGATAGTTTTTTGAAATGCCCAATTTCTATGGATTTATATTTTTCGAGTGCGATAAACAAGCATTTAATAGATAAAAAAAGTTTCTGTGATAATTTAGTATTTTTAGATCTTAATAGTGTTAGAAATAAAGAGGCTATAAATTTAATTAATATTAAATTAAAAAATAATTCAAAGAAAAAATTTGAAGTAAATGTTTCTGGTGTGCTCTTATCAGAAAATTTTTATTCAAATTATAATAATATAAAGCTTTATTTTAATAGCAATCAAAGTCCTTAGTTATTATTAAAATAAATTTATAATTTTTTTTAATTTAATTATGTGTTACAAAGTTATTTTAAAGTTAAAACATATATATTATTTATACTATAACCAACACAGGAATTGTATATATTCATCTTAATCAATGTTAAATAATTTTTATAATAAAGTTCGTAATACAATTTTATATAGTTACTCATTAAGAAAATTTATTTATTTATTATTTTCACAGCATTTTTTTTACAGTTCTAAATTGGTAAATTTTATTTATGATCGTAAAATAACCAGAGCTCAAAATTTTTTTTTTAATAAACCTGGAGGAGTTGAGATTGAACTTACTTCTCACTGTAATGTTGCATGCGGTTTCTGTCCGCATCCGAAAATGGAAAGAACAAAGGGAATAATGTCTATTGAATTAATCAAAAAAATTATAGATGATTGTTCGACTAACGGCATTAATGATATTCTTTTTTGTGGCTTTGGAGAACCTTTATTAGACAAAAGACTTCCCGAAATAATTTTGTATGCTAAAGAAAAAAAAATTAATAGAACTAGAATTACAACTACTGGTTATTTGCTTAATAAAGATTTAGCTAAAAAAATATTTAGCAGCGGACTAGATGAAATCTCCTTAAGTGTAGATGCGACGACAAGTGTAACTTATGATCAAGTTCGAAAAATTAAAACTCCTCTTAAAAATCATTCTAGTCATTTCGATGTAATAAGTGATAATATAAAGGATCTTGTTTCTCTTTTTAAAGAAGAAAACTTTAATACACGTGTCTTTTTGAGATTTTTAGTAACGAATAATAATCAATCTGAAGTTCAAGAGTTCCAAAAAAAATTTGCTAATTTACATGATAAGATTTTAACTGAATTTTGGTTTAATTTGCATAATTGGACAGACTCATTGCAAATTTCTCCAAAACCTAAAGGGGTTCAAAAGCCTTGTCATAATCTTTGGACAGGATTAATTTTTAGATATAACGGTGACGTTTCGCTATGTTGTTTGGACTACGAAAATAAAGAGGTGATGGGAAATATTAAAACACACAGCATTTCCGAGATATGGCAAAACGAAAAATTCAAAAGATTTAGAGCACTGCATAATAAAAGAGAGTTAAATCAAATTAATCTTTGTAAAGATTGTCATATTCCCTATCTTAAATCAGGGAATTGGATTTAAAAAAGAATTTAATAATATACTATTGCTTAATTAAATTAATATTATTGAATGCTCTATTTAAAATCTTTTCTGATTCCCACATTTTTTTAATAATTTCTACATTTTTTAAAATTTTTTTCCTTCGACTTTTTGAGCTAAAAAATACTTTTAATGCTTTATACATTTCTTTTTTCGTAGAATTTACTACAAGACCTGCGTCAAATTTTTTAATAAATTTTGAAATATAAACATTTTCTGAAATGATCATCGGTCTATTTTGAGATGTATATAATTTCGGTTTTCCCGGATCGGCCAGACTTGAATTGTCATCTATTGCTTTTGTCCATACACTAAAGCATATCGCCGCATTTTGAATTATGAGATTTAGTTCATCATTAGACTCTATAAAACCGTGAAATTTTACAATATTACCTAATTTAAGTTGTAAAACTTTTTTTTCTATTAACCCCTTGTAAGGTCCAGAACCAACTATATCCAAAGTAACACCCAAACGTCTATTAAGTTTCTTAAGTATTTCACAAAGCTGAAGAAGAGCTTGATTTTCGCTTATTGTTCCAGCAAATACTATTTTTTTTGATGAAAAGTTATAATTTTTTGTTTTATTATTTTTAACGCAGCCATTTGGAACTATTAAAGATCTATTTAAGTTAGAGGGATTTCTTAACTTTGCTAATCGATATGAGATACTCCAAATTTTATTAGAATAATAGGCAACGATTACATCTAAGAGATGAGTAAAAAAAACATATATTTTATTAATGATTCTATTATTAGGTTTATAATAATCTAAACAGAAATAAATATATTTATTTAGGCGTCTTCTTATTTTTAGATAAAAACATATTGCACTAGAAAAAAGTGCGATACCGATTGCAATTTTAATTTTTTTATTTTTGAGAATTCTATTTATTTGAATAAATAGTTGAAAAAAATTAATTAATATGAATATTTCATTTT
>Ga0114973_10003466_pt1 | contig 11133 bp, 9 predicted proteins | sample M_140807_MF_Meta_FD_87025 | JGI IMG/M metagenome (GOLD analysis project Ga0114973, IMG submission 87025) | Freshwater microbial communities from Lake Montjoie, Canada to study carbon cycling - M_140807_MF_MetaG | ecosystem: Environmental > Aquatic > Freshwater > Lake | place: Lake Montjoie... | reverse complement strand
CGAGCTCCCCGCTCGCGAGGGCATTGGCGATCAGGGTTGCCCCCTCCTCTGCCTCTCGCTGGGAAGGATAGAGGAGGAAGAGGGTTGGCCCCGAACCTGAGAGCGAGAGGGGGCGATCAAGGAGGCGGCGAAGGGCGTGATCGAAGGGGCGGAGCCACGGCGCCACCGCTCGGGCGGGGGCGAGGAGGTCGTTCGCCGATGCCAAGGCGGCAGCCCGTTGGAGGAGCCCCTCCCCGCTCATGCCGACCGTGAGTTCGGCTGCAAGGTGCTGAGAGCTGACCAGGGCCGCCCCCTGCGCCGAGCCACGGAGCCCCGCGGCAAATGCGGCAAACACCTCTGGGGTGCGCAGCGGCAGGCCGGCCGTAATCAGGAGGAGCCCCAGGGGCTCGCCGCTCCAGGGGGCAAGCGGGGTCACCGACTCACCACGCCCCTCCATGAGTGCAGGTGAGTCAACAAGGAAGAGTGGAACGTCTGAGCCCACCTCGGCCGCGACCGCGTTCAAGGTTTCGTCATCAATGTCTAGATCGAAGAGCTCGATGACACCGAGCAGCGTTGCGGCGGCGTCGCTTGAGCCGCCTCCCAGCCCGGCGGCAACGGGGAGGCGCTTCTCCAATACGATCTCCACTGGCGGAACCTCACACACGTTGCGCAGCGCCGTGAGCGCCACGGCGCAGAGGTTCTCCCCATCGAGATTCAGCGGCACACCAGCGAGCCGAATCGAATCCGCCCCGTCAGTCGCTTGACGCAGATAGAGGCGATCACCCGCCTCGAACTGCGCCACCACGGAGTGGAGCTCGTGGTACCCATCTGACCGCTTGCCGACGATGGCGAGCGTCAGATTGATCTTGCCGTGCGCGACGATCTCAACTGTTGGATCTGCCGCTGGCAACGAGCGCGTCGTGCTACGTTCGCGTACCGCTGATCCTCCGCTGGTGCTTCGTCGAGCGACTGCGGCGCGAGCAGCATTTGTCGGTACGCCCGCATCAAGCTCTGGGAGCTCGGCCAAGAGGGCAATCCAATCCTGCACCGAGAGTGTCTGCGCACGCTGGTCGGGACTCAGGTTGGCACGCTCAAGCGCCGCGAGGATATCGCTCTCAAGAATGGGCAGTGCGCGAGGGAGTGCGTTGCGCAACTTCTTTCGTCGCTCACGGAATCCCGCCTGCACAAGTCGCCAGAGGCGCTCCTCGTCGCGCGGGCTCAGGGCGAACGCGTCGTCGCCCGTTCGATGCTCAAGCAGCAAGATCGCCGAGTCGACGCCAGGCACTGGGTCGAACGCCTCACGGGGAACCCGCACAACAACAGAAGCCGCCGTTCTCGCCTGCACAAAGGCGGTGAGATACGACCAATCACCCGGCGCGGCCGCGACGCGCTCTGCCACCTCCAACTGCACGAGTAAGACGATGCGCGCTGGTGGCACGGCCAACAGTAGTAGCCGATGCAGTAGTGGACTGGTGACGTGATACGGGATGTTCGCAATCACGCGCCAACTCCCGCTGGTGGGTGCGAGCGACTCAAGATCAACGGTGAGCGCATCGCCGTGAATGAGGGTCAACTGCCCCGCACTGATCTGCGCTGCGAACTTGTGCTGCAGGCGAGGGATCAAATCGTTGTCGAGCTCCACAGCAACCACGTTGGCGCCGCTCGCAAGGAGTGCCTCGGTCAGGAATCCGAGGCCAGGACCGATCTCAAGGACCAGCTCCCCTGCGGCTGGTGCACCAGCCTGCACGATGCGATCGCGAACGTTCAGATCGTGCAAGAAGTTCTGGCTCAGGCGCTTTTTGGCCGCATGGCCGTCAACACGCCCACGGGTTGGTGCCTGGCGATACTTTGGACTCATGCGGGCACCGCCGTGCCGATGCGCCACTGCGCATGAACCTCAAGGCCCGCGCTCGGCTCCTGATAGGTGCCTCGTTGGTCGCGCAGCAGCGCGTCGCCTGCAGCGCCGATCATTGCTGCGTTGTCGGTGCACCACTTCAGGGGCGGCACGACGAGGGTACAGCGCTCCTCGCTCGCAACGCTGGCAAGTGCCGCACGGAGCGGCCCGTTGGCCGCCACTCCCCCGCCAACAATGAGCGAGCAGTCTGGGTTGGCCCGCAGGGCACGCTGCACACCGGCGCGCAGCGCGCCGACGATGGCCTGCTCCGTTGCGGCAGCAATCGCGATGGCTCCCTTTTCGGGAAGTGGATGCTCAGCGAACTGCCGTGTGAGCGTGGCCGCACGGCCGGGGCTGCGATCGGTGAGCCCGCTGGCGACGAGCGCCTGTCGGATAGCTGCAGTCTTGACCCCACTAAACGAGAAGTCGTATGGCTGCTCGGTCTTCGCTATCGGCAGCGGCGTGATCGGAGCACCACGTGGTGCCTTCGCGGCGAGCGCTGAGAGCGCCGCCCCTCCGGGATATGGGGCGCCGAGGAGTCGTGCAATCTTGTCGAAGGCCTCACCCGCCGCGTCGTCAATCGTGCCGCCGAGGCGCTGCATGGCCCCATCACGTTCGATACGAACCAACAGCGTATGCCCGCCCGAGACCACAAGCCCAATCGCTGGGAGCGTCGGAGCGTCCACATCTGCCGCCTCGCGTAGCCATGCGGCGCGGAGGTGCCCCTCGAGGTGATTCACGGGGAGCACAGGGAGGCCGCGTGCCCACGCCCAAGCGCTGCCAATGCCAGCCCCCACGAGGAGTGACCCAACAAGGCCGGGGCCAGTCGTCAGCGCTACCCCCTCGATCTCCCCAGCAACTCCGAGCCCCTCAGCCTCCAGCAGTACCTCGCTCAGCAGGCGTGGCAGCCACTCATGGTGCGCGCGCGCCGCCACCTCTGGGATGACGCCGCCGAACGGTGCATGGATCGCCGTTTGGCTCGCTACACGTTCGGCAAGCACCTCACGACCGCCGCGCACGAGTGCGACCGCACTCTCGTCGCAGCTCGATTCAATCGCCAGCAGCAGTCGCTCAGGCATTGGCTACGCGCTCCATAACGCGGGTACGTAGTGCCGCTTCAGTCGCCAGTTGCTGAGGGCTTTCAAGCTCCGCGGTGGTCATCACCAGCGCATCTTCGTTGTTATCGTCGTAGTAGCGAATACGTCGGCCAACTTCAACAAAGCCAAACGCGAGATAGAGCCGCTGAGCGTCACTGTTTGAAACGCGAACATCGAGCGTGGCCACGCGAGCCCCACCACGTCGAGCCTCCTGGAGGAGCTCAAGGAGCAGCACCGTCGCGACGCCGGTCCGCCGATGTGTAGGGAGCACCGCCATCGTGGTGATGTGCGCCTCGTCCACCATTAACCAGATGCCGCCAAAGCCAACGAGCGTGCCATCAATTCGTGCCCCCACGTATCGCGCCAAGCGATTCGTTGTGAGTTCGGTGGTGTACGCACTGGTAGGCCACGGTGCGGTGAACGAGACGTTCTCAATCACCGCGACCTCAGCAAGATCAGCAACGGTGAGCGGCGCGAGCACTGGTGTGCGCATCATTGGCGCTCGCTTCCGCGAGCTGGCGCCGGATAGCGCAGGGTGATCTGCGTAACCGCGGGACCAGCCGCATTGGCGAGCGCACATGCGGCGACCCCTCGGCTCTCCTCTTGCGTAAAGTGCGAAGAGGCGGTCTCCCGAGGGGCGACGAGCGCGCCGCTCTCCGACACCTCGAGCGATTCACGGGCCCCGAGTGCAATGGAGAATGGTCGTTGCACCGCCTGCCAGAGGGCGCGATCTGACGGGCTTTCTCGCAGCGGGAGTGCCAGCGCCGCGGCGATGCCGACAGCAGCTGAGGCGACAACGCGTACGCCGCTGTAGCTACCAGGGCCGGTTCCCACGACGACACTGGTGAGCGTGGTGCGATCAGCCGGATCGGGGACGAGGCTGTTGATGCGCTGCAGTAGTGGCCGGTCATAGAGATAGTCTTCGGCGACGCATACAGGGGCGCCATCACGCTCCTCAACGATCGCGACGATGCTAAAGCCGAGAGAGCCGTCAAGCACCAGAGTGCGTGAGCTACCCACGGTCGCCCTCGCTCGTGCCAAATGACGTGTCAAGCACTGCACGGCACTCGGGCCGGGCCCCGCTTATCACTGCGGAGCGTGCGCCGTCGTCGGCGGCGGCAAGGCGAATGCTCAGCACGCCGGTGCCCTCCGCTCCGATTCCTTCGAGGTGCTCGGGCCACTCAATCAGGGTCACGCCGTGTTGCTGTCGCTCATCGATGATCCCAGCGCGCAGGGCATCGCTTCCTGGAGGGAGCCGATAGGCATCCACATGCCAGATCGGCAGATCACCGCGATGCTCAGCAACAAGGATGAAGGTTGGCGAGGTCAGCTCTGGTTCTGCGTGCAGTGCGACTCCGATGGCGCGAGCGAGCGTTGTCTTCCCGCTCCCGAGGTCACCGAAGAGAAGGACTCGATCACCTGGCCGGAGTGAGGCGCCAATCGCCGCGCCGAGCGCGGTCGTTGCTGCAAGGCTACCGAGCGTAATGGTGACGACGCTCACGCGGTAAGGCGCTGTAGGTCACCAAGGGGGAGCACGACAAGATCACCGTTGATCTCGACGGCGCCCTGTGGATCTGATGGTTGTGCGTCAGCCAGGCCGCGCCACGTGCCATATGAGCCCGCTCGCGGGCCACCGATCACAACGGTATCCACGCCACGACGCTCCACGGCGCCACGTGCTGTAGGAGTGATGAGGCCTGCGGGGTGCCGCTCAAGGCGAACGTCGCTGTCGTGCAGCGCCGCAAGCGCCTTCCCGAGCTCAGCAGCCCACTCGTCGCTCTCGCGGCGCCCACCGAGAATCAGGAGACCGAACGGCGCTGGGGCAACACCTGCGGCAACCCGTCGATCAATGGAGGCGCTGAGTGCCTCGCGCTCGCCATCACTCAGGCTCCCCACCACAAGCCCGCGAATGCCAACGGCGCGAGCACGTAGCACAGTCTCGGGGGAGACCGAGACAACCGCCAGGATCCCAGCCTTGTGCGCCGCGGCCCATCCGCGACTATCTGGCTCGGTCGCCGAGAAGTAGAGGCTCCCCTCTACTTCGTCGCCAAGCAGCAGGCGACCGCCGAGGCCGCCCGTCGCGCTCGCCGACCGTGGCAGAAGCTCCAGCGGCGCTGCGATCGGGAGCACCCGTGCTGGCCTCGCAACCACTGGCGCTTGCGCTACGTCATCCGGTGGGGTTCCACGCACCACGCAGATCCCGGCAACACCGCCGTGCAGTACGGCCAGAACGCGATGCCCCTCAGTTTCAACCTCGATGTCGGCGGTCTCCCCTGCTTTAACGTCAAACTCCAGTGTTCCGTCCGAAGGCAACGCATGCTCCTCCGCGCCAGCGCGAATGAGCACCGCTACGCCAGGGTGGTCTGCAACCACCAGTAGATCGCCAGCGGGGGTGAACAACTGTTCCGCGGTCGCGCCGGCCAACTCTGCTCCCGTTGTTTCATTGAGCTGCTCGGTGCCGAGCGCCGCAATTACGCCGGCACAATCAACTAACACCGTCGTGCGCCCAAGGGGTACAAGTGGCGAGAGTGCCGCAAGTGGCACAACTCCCGAAGAGAGATAGGCCGCAATCTGACCAGTCACAATGAGCACCGAACCGTCGGTTGTCGTGCCTTGGTCAGCCCAGTGCTCCGCGACTGAGCGGATCGCATCAGCGCAGGCGGCGGCACGAATCTGGTCGCCCGCATCATCGCGACCCGACATTGGTCGATCCGCAATCTCTCCGAGCCGATCTGCAATAGCGGCGCGATCACGCTCGCCGATTGAGCGTAAGACCGCATCGCAACGGCGACGACGCTCCGACGGATCTGCAGGGATCAGCGCAGCCTCAGCAATCGTGACGAGTTCCCCAGCAGTGCCTGGTGCGGCCCAGGCTGCTCTACCGGCGTCATGGGCGATATCAAGAATCCGCACAGGGACGCCAAGCGCATCTGCGCAGCGGCTCGCCGCACGCCCGAGCGAACTTGGATCACCTCTCAGTGAGGTGGAGATCGCAGCGCCCTGCTCTACTCCAGCAGCACTTTGCAGCATCTGCTCCACCGCGCTGCTCTTAGCCCCCGTCGGCAGCGTGATGCTACTCAGCAACCGAGTCGGGTCGGCATCTGACATCAGCGCGTAAAAGCTGCGATCGAGATCCTCGCGAATCAAGAGGTACGACGATCGCGTCATTTCTGGCTCACGTAGTGATACCCGCGTAGGTCCCGCAGCGCCACCGGTTCGCCGCCCACCGTGTACACCCGCGCAAGTCGATTCGTGAAGCTCGTAGAGACCTCATTCGTGATCGTCTTGCGGCGCTTCGCAACATCTACGGGCTCAATGAGATCAGCACCCGAATCGCCGATGAATACGACCTCATCACGTTCGGTGAGGTCTGTGGCTGGGTGGTCCGTGGCATCAATGGTGATTGAGTCCATCGCGATCGTCCCCACAACTGGAAGGCGCACACCACGTACCAACACCTCGGCTACTCCCCGCTCGTGGTACGAGATGCCATCCGCATACCCAATCGGCAGGGTGATGATTCTGGATTCGCGCTCAGCGGTGAATGCGGGACCGTATCCAACACCATGACCAACGGGGAGGGTGGCGATGCGCACCGGACGAGCGGCGAGCCCGTATACCCGCTTGATGCCGATCGTTGCAGCGGTCATCGTTGGGCGCAGTGCGTTTGGCACAACGCCGAAGAGCGCAATGCCAACGCGCGCAACCTGCTGCGTATCGCCGATGGTGAGCAGCCCTCCCGAGCCGACAAGGTGAGCTTCGAGTTCAGGCGCCTGCGCTGCAGCCTGTTCAAGGACCACCTCCTGCAGACGAGATCGCTCAACGTTCTCCGCCGCGCTGAGATGGCTCCAGATGCTCCGCAGCTGAATATTCGGGTTACTGCGCAACGCAGCGATCTGGGTGGCGAGATCACCTGGCAGGATGCCGTCGCGACCGAGTCCGGTATCTACCTCAATGTCGACACTGAGCGGGGCAAGCCCAGAGAGATCGGCACTCATCAGCTCGCGAACCACTGCTGGCGACGATGCGGTAACGCCAATGCCTGTGGCGGCGGCGTCGCGCAGGTGAGCGGGGGCAACGCGCCAGAGGGCGCGAACAGGGCCAGTGATCCCGGCGTCGCGCAACTCTTGGGCCTCATCAAACGTTGCAACGAGGATGGCTCGCGCGCCAGCATCAAGTGCGGCACGGGCGACAGGCACGGCACCAAGGCCGTAGGCGTCGGCCTTCAACACCACATCGAGGTGGCCGCCAGCTGGAAGCTTCCCCTTCAGGGCGCGCACATTCGTTGCGATCGCATCGAGCCGCACCTCTACCCAGGCATCACGCCCGAGCGCTGGTAGGCCAACCTCCTGAATACGTTCGGGGAGCCCGCTCATCCCTGGGCCTTCCCTGCCGGCTCCGCAAGGAGGGCAAGCTCCTCTCGCCGAAGCGCCTTAATGCGCTCGATTCGTGCGAGGAGGGCCGTCTCGGCGGCATCGAGGTCTTCGCCAATCTGCGGCGGAAAGAGGTAACGCCCACCAGCAGTTCGCACGGCATAGGCGATCGCAATCGCATACTCACGCTCGTGGCTGATCGAGAGTGCGATGTGCTGGATGCCGAGCTGCGTCGCCCGTGCCGCGGCACGATCGTGAAGGCGCACAGAGGGCTGCCCAGTCGGTAGGCGCTCTACCTCGATCTCCTGCCAGCCAATGCCACGCACGCCAAGGCCCAGCACTTTAGAGACAGCCTCCTTTGCGGCCCAACGCCCAGCCATCGTCTCGGGGCGGCCACGAACGTACGCGCGCTCCCCAGCCGTCAAGACTCGCAACTCAAATCGCTCTGGATGACGACGCAAGACGTTCGCAATCCGGTCCACGCGAATGATGTCAATGCCAATCTCTGGCGTGCTCGTGGCGTGCTCTCCCCCGTCCATCACTCGACGGTGACGGACTTCGCCAGATTCTTCGGCTGATCGATATCAGCACCAGCAAGTAGGGCCATCTCATACGAGAAACGCTGCAGTGGAATCGTGGCGATCAGCGCGGCGATCTCTGGGCGTGCAGCGGGGATCACCACGGCATCCGTCGCAAAGCTTGACCAATCATCAACGCCAGAGAGGATCGCAATCACTGGGGCGGAGCGCGCACGAGACTCCATCAGGTTGCTCACAAGCTTTGGCAGGACTGGCGAGTTCAGCACCACCGCCACCACAGGGTGATCGGCACCGAGAAGGCTGATTGGGCCGTGCTTCATCTCACCGGCAGCGATGCCCTCCGCATGGATGTACGCCAGCTCCTTGAGCTTGAGTGCCCCTTCAAAGGCGGTGGCAAGACCGGCGCCGCGGCTGACGAACATGAAGCCACTTGCGCTGAAATATTTCTTCGCAATCGCTGGAAGTGCGTCTGACGAATCAAGTGCAGCCGAAGCCATTGCAGGGATGGTCAGCAGTTCGGTCGACCAAGATCGCAAATCCTCTGCCGTGAGCGCGCCAGCGCGTCGCGCCAGGTCAAGCGTTACGAGCAACGTGACGAGCGCCTGCGAGGTGTAGCTCTTCGTTGCAGCGACCGAAATCTCTGTGCCGGCTTGGAGTAGCACCACTGCATCAGCTTCGCGCGTCAGCGAGGAGCCCGCTGCGTTCACGATCGCAAGGACCGTCGCACCAGCAGCTTTCGCAGTTCGAACGGCACCGAGCGTGTCGGCCGTCTCACCTGACTGCGAGACAGCAATGACCAAGCTGGTCGGGCCGAGCGCCGGCGGGTCGTAGCGGAACTCGCTCGCAACGGTCACACGCACTGGTACGCGCAAGAGACGCTCAGCGAGCGTCGCCGCCGTGAGTGATGCGTAGTATGCGGATCCGCAGGCAACGATCTCAATGGACCGCGCTGCGGCAAGTGCAGGTGCGATTGCGTCAAGTTCACTGATTGCCACCCCATCAACCGAGACCCGTCCGAGCATGGCGGCAGAGAGGGCACGTGGCTGCTCGTCCATCTCCTTGCGCATGAAATGGTCGTAGCCTTCCTTGCGTGCCGCGGCGCCATCCCAGGTAATCGTCTCAATCTTTGGAGCGAACTTCACACCAGCTACGTCGTAGAGGGTGATTCCACCGCGCTGCAGGTCAGCTAGGTCGCCGTCGCGCAAGAAGACGATCTTATTGGTGTGCTCAAGGATGGCGACAGGATCGGAGGCAAGGAACTGCTCCCCTTCGCCCAGGCCTACGGCAAGCGGCGCTTCACGACGTGCGGCGATGATCCGACCTGGCTCGCCGCGATGCATCACCACGAGTGCCCACTGCCCGTGCAGGCGAGGGAGGACGGCCGCAACCGCAAGGCGAATGTCGCCCTGGTAGGCGTCTTCGATCAAGTGGGCGATCACCTCGGTGTCGACGTCGCTCGAAAGGGTGTGCCCCTTCGCTGTCAGTTCCCGCTGTAGCTCGGCGTAGTTCTCAATGATCCCGTTGTGGATGATGGCGATCTCGCCGTGCTCATCCATGTGGGGGTGGGCGTTCAGGTCGGTTGGCGCACCATGGGTGGCCCACCGCGTGTGGGCGATGCCAGCGATCGAGCCGGTTGGCAGGTCGCCAAGGACACCCTCGAGATTGGCGAGGCGGCCTGCGCGCTTACGCATCGAGATCTCGCCCCCCGTTGCCGCAACGGCGATTCCCGCGGAGTCATAGCCGCGGTACTCAAGGAGGCGCAGCCCCTCAATCAACGTCGTCGAGACGTCGCGTGAGCCGATGTAGCCGACGATCCCGCACATAGCGGTAGTCTACCGCCCGCGTACGAGGCTCGCGGCGACCTCCAGCAGGCGCTCGACGGCGGCGCTGACGGCTGCGTGATCGGGGCCCTCACCCATCACGCGGAGCAGGGGCTCCGTCCCAGAGAGGCGCACAAGGACGCGCCCGCCTGTCTGTGCGAGTGCCGCCTCAGCCTGGCGAATAGCGTTCTGAAGATCAGGCTCCGCGAGCAGTCGCTCCCCCTCACCTGGGGGCACCGGCACCGTGCGCTGGAGTTGCGGATCGAGTGGGACCGCACTGGCCATCTCCCCAACGGGGATCCCCGCGCGGGCCACGAGCCCGAGTACGGTGATCGCGCTAAGGAGCCCATCACCGGTCGGTGAGAGCTCCGTGAAGAGGAGGTGACCACTCTTCTCGCCACCGAAGCCGCCCTGGCCAGCGGCGAGTCGTTCGGCAATGTGTCGGTCGCCGACGGGGGTGCGCTCCAGGCTGATCCCGTGCGCGGCAAGGTGACGCTCCACGCCACTATTGGTCAACACCGTGGCAACGGCGCGTTCAGACCCGGCGACTCCCCGCCCCTTCCGATCCAGTGCGATGAGGGCGATCAAGACGTCACCATCAATCGCTCGCCCGTCAGCATCAACAACTACACAACGATCAGCATCGCCATCGAGCGCGATGCCGAGGTCGGCGCCGTGCGCGCGTACCTGCTCGCCGAGTGCGGCGGGATCGGTCGCGCCAACGCCATCATTGATAACCCCGTCTCCCATCGCAAACGGCAGAACCGTCGCACCGGTGGCGGCGAGTGCCGCGACGGCGAATGGCGAAGCTGCACCATGCGCCGCATCAACCACCACGCTCAGGGCGCTGGCACTCACGGTGCGTGCCAGCTCCGCCAGCGTTCGCGCATATCGCTCTCGATACGCCTGGGCCTCGGCTCCGTGTCCGGCAGATGCGGCTACAACCTGCAGACCTCCTGCCAGAGCCCTTTCAATAGCTGCTTCAAGTGCTCGCTCCTCAGCGTCAGGGATCTTGCGCCCGTCACGAGCGAGCACCTTCAAGCCGTTGTACTCCACCGGGTTATGCGAAGCGGTGACGACCACGCCGCAGGCGGCACGCGGTTCACCCGCAACGAGTGAGGCGAGCCCTGGCGTTGGGATGATGCCAACATCAATGACCGTGCCGCCGTGTGCCTCAATGGCGCCGGCAAGCGCATCAGTAAGCGCTGGCCCACTCGGTCGAGTGTCGCGGCCGATGATCACCAACCCTGCCGGATGCTGCTGCATCAGGGCAACGCCGAGTGCGGCAGCTATTTCAGCGGTAAGAGTCTCGCCAGCGATCCCGCGGATCCCATCGGTGCCGAAGCGAACCGTGGTCACGGTGTTCCTTGCGCTAGATCAGCGCTTGGTGAACTGCTTCGCCTTGCGTGCGCGTCGGAGACCGTACTTCTT
>Ga0114973_10003462_pt1 | contig 11136 bp, 1 predicted proteins | sample M_140807_MF_Meta_FD_87025 | JGI IMG/M metagenome (GOLD analysis project Ga0114973, IMG submission 87025) | Freshwater microbial communities from Lake Montjoie, Canada to study carbon cycling - M_140807_MF_MetaG | ecosystem: Environmental > Aquatic > Freshwater > Lake | place: Lake Montjoie... | reverse complement strand
GGAGCCTTGCTCTTGTGCTTGTCTCCAGCTGCATTTGTCTGTTGGTGCGATTTTCGTTTTTTTGGGTCGCGTCGAGCGGCGTAGGGAGGGCTGGTGGTGGCTGGTGTTGGATGGGCCATCCTCGGACTCGTCCATGTGGTGTAGGGCTGCTGTGCGGCAGTTGCATGCCCCTCGTGCGCATTCTTTGCAAATGCTTGTGGGCTCCCGCAATTCGGGGTCTTGTGTGTTGTGTGGTGTTGTGTGTGTGTGTGTGTGTATATATCCCTGCCTTTGTTCCGGCGCTTCCTCCATGTCTTCTTGTACCTCCATCATAATGATGGTTTGGCGGCGGTGCCGACTTTCCCTTTTGTGGGGGTTTTGCCTTTTTTCCCGTCGCTCATTTCGTCGGAGCTCTCGTCTTCTTCACCGTCACTCATTTTGCTCTCGCCAATGTATGTACTGAAAAGGAGGCCTTGGAGGTGGGGGGTGGCCATCAGGAGTTGTGAGCGGCACAGGTGTTCTAGTGTTGCAAGGGCCGCTGCTGAGGCTGCTCCATTACTGGAGGCGTTGTAGGGGTGCTGGGTTCTGTTGCCGTGAGAGAGGGCCGTGGGGTCTGAGCGGGGGTCGGCGGGACTGGGTGGCGATGTCCATGTGATAGTTGCGTCTACCACGGCCGCCCCTTGGATGTATATCGGGGCTGACCTCGCTTCCTCTAGCAAAACTTGCTGTGCGGATTGGAGTTTGGCTTGTCGAAGGATGTCTCCTGCTTGGCCCCTGTCGGTTGCGGCTCTCTTGGCTACTTGGGCCCAGTCCTGTCCATACATGATTTCCATCTTGACTGGTGTGTCGGTCCATGTGGGGCTTGTGAGGAGGAGGAGGTGTCCTGTGCCATCAGGGAGTTTCGTGTGGTATGCTGTGCTTGTGCGCTCTCTGGCTGCGTTACGGATGAGCCCTTCGAGGGGTACTTTGCCCCATTCCCCTTTCTTGAGGATGTTGGAGTTTGTGTAGCCGCTCAGGGAGTCTGGGCCCACCTGTTTGCTCATGAGAAACTCGTCGATTTCTTCGAGTGGGACTGTGCGGATGTGGATCGGCATGTCTTGAGTTCTTAGTGTGGTGAAGAGGAGCGTCGCCGCAGCATCCGCCTCTGGGGCTGTGACCTCGAGGAGGTGCCATTGGATTCTGTCTCCTGCCCTTTGCGGCGTGCGCTCGATGGCTGGGAGGAGGTCAGAATGCCCTGGGGTGACAAGCGAGTGGCCGTCTTTGTGGGTGACATGGAGAGACCCTTCGTGGATGAGTTGGTGGAGGAGGGAGAGGTCGAACGTGTTATCCTCTAGACTGGTGTCAACCGGGTGTCTGGAGCTTTCTCCGAAGTGTCCGGAGAGCGGGCTTTTGAAGGTGGGCAGCGCTTGCCCAGGATTGGACTTCCAGTTGTCGTACGCCTCGTGGTCTTGCAGAGGCTGGTGTTTTGAGGGGGGGCCTTGCGCATGGGCCATCGCTGGGGAGGAGAACCAGATGCCACCCGTGTCGGCGAGTGTGAGGGCCGCCCTGGCGTAATGGTCGTTGACTCGGGGGATCACCAGGTGTGCTGTGCTCTGTCCTAAGAACTGGGAGACAAAGGCTTGACTGTTGTCTTGGCCGAAGGCGGCGGGGATGGGGCGGCTGTGGTCCGCTGTAAGGATGGCCAGCACTTGCTGGAAGCCGAAGACTCGGATGTTGTCGGAGATGGCAACGTTGGTGACCTTATGTGTTTTGCCCGAGGCTTTGTCGGTGGCCTCGGTGAGGGCTGCCAGTGCTTGTACTGGCTCTTGGCCCGGCACCATGTTACCAATGTAGAGGTGGCCCGGACTTGTGCGGAGGGCATTTCTCAGCGTGTGGTTGTTGTTTATTTGGATGGGGCTGCCGTCCGCGTTTGTCGTGTGGACCCAGATTAGTTCGCCTTGCATCATCAGGTTGTAGATGGTGACGGCGGACGCTTGGACTTCTGGGGGGTAGGCTGCCAGCGGGCCTGTGGCGGTTGGCTGCTGGGAGGACATGGCGGTAGCTTGTAGCTTTTTCTTTAGGAGCGTGAGCTGGGGAGGGGCGTTTTGCGTCGTGGTAAGGGTTGCCTGAGCTGCGGCTAGTGCCCACGAGGGTGTGTCCAGTCTGAGTCTGGATGCCGTGCTCTCGTCCATCGCGACCAGAAGTTGTCTTGGGTGCGCGCTGCGGGGTTCTTTGATCCAGACTACTGCTGCGAGATAGAGGCCCTCCTTGGCGGTGGCTTTTAGGAAAAGCTCCAGGATTTTTTCAAGCTTCTTGGTCGGGTGCTTGGGGAACGTGGTCATGTTGTAGTGCGTTAGGGCTGCCAGCATGGGTCCTATAGTGGCGAGGGCGTACGGGGATGTTCGTAGTAGTGCCAGGTTTTGGAGGGAGCGACTCGTGTTGAACCAGTCGGGCAGGTCCAGCGCTGCGTCCTGCTCTAGGTGGTGTAGCTCTGCTGCAACCGCATTCGCGAGGGGGGTGTAGGCGGGGCTGATGCTTCGTATGTCTGTGGTCTGTTGAAGGAGGTCGGTGATGGCTTGCGGCCTCGTTAGTTGTGCCATACGTAGGTCTCGGAGGATGATTGAGAGGTGTTCCTGGATTGCTTGAAGCCGGTCCTGCTGGGTGAGTATTTGGGTTTTTAGGGCGTCGACGGCTCCGTCCATCCCTTCTGCTTGCCTGGGCTGGTAGTTGTTGGCGGAGAGGTGCAGTCTGATTATCAGGGACTTGTCTTTTTCTGAGGATGCTGCTGCTTTTCCCTCAAAGGTGTTTTCAACAGTGATCTGAAGGGATGTGTCAAGGGCGGCAAGTGCATCCTCGAAGTTCGCATATATGGCTGTGAGCTTGGGGGCGAAGGGGGGCCTCTTGTCTTTATTTGGAAGGAGATCTGAGACTGCGGCTCGGTGCCATATTTCCCCTTGACGCTTGGACTGCTCCATGCGGATTGCGATGGGGGGTGGGGCGCCGGATGCGGTGGGGTGGGACGCCCGGACCATGGCCAGAATGGCGTCCTGCACTTGTGTTGGGGAGGCTTTCATTCCGATGAGGCATGCGAGGACGAGGGCCCAATCGTGGCTGGTCTCGGACTTTACGCGGATGACTAGCTGGAGGGCAGGGTCGAACTGCTGCTCAAGGTGGAGTAGATATCTCTCTTCCGAGGTGCATACCTCCACATGTCCGTCGGCTATCCGAGGGACCATGGAGGCAAGAGTGCCGTCGCACGTGATCTTGAAAAGCTGTGGGAGAGGTCGTTTGAGCGTGTCGGACACTTCTACGATAGAGAGCGCGGAGGTGAGGGTTGCGCAGGCTGTTCGGATGTGGTCCGTAGTGAGTTTTTGGGCGTAGCTCTCTGTTGTGTTGTGGGGTTCTGCGAGCAGGAATTGCACTCGAGCCGCCCTGTCGAGGGGGGCAGCGCTCGTGTTCCTGATGCTTGCGCCTTCCTGGATCTTCGCGCGCATGTGGAGGAGGAGCCTTTCAGTTGAGCGGGAGCTGAGGTTTCTTTTGGTGGCATGCTTATATATGGTCACCATCGCGGCCAAGGCTGCCTGCTCTTGCGCTGGGGTTGAGGCTAGGGGGCATGCTGTCGCGCGTGCTTCTTCGATGCTCAGGGCTTCGAGCTGGCGGTTGACGATTGCTTGCTCATGTGCCTTGGCCAGTGCTCGTTCCGTTTCTGCCAGTTGTTTGGCCTGGAATTTTTGCTGTATGTCTTGGTGGTCTGCATCTGTCTTGGCAAAGCCCGAGGGGTCTGCTGTCGCCTCTTGGGCTGCTGCCGCCGCTTGCCGGAGGGCTTCCTGTTTTAGCGCTCGCTGCTGGAACATTTTGAACGGGTCCATGCCGCCGCGCAGGCGCAACAGCTGGTAGATAGTGTCCATGTCGGTTATGGCGTAGTGGGGGAGGGTGTGGGGGTCTTCCATTTGTTTGCCTGCGAAGATGAGGCGCTGTTGGATGGCGGGGGTGCCTTGCTTAGCGTCTATCATTCTTTTAATGTCCGCCGTCGTGGTTGTGGGGTCGAAGGGGAGAGTGAGAGTTTTACCCGTGGACGTTTTTACGAAGATTTGCCCAGATGTCGTACCGCTTTGGTCGGTGGGTGTGTGGTTTTCGTTGCCAGCGAGAAGTCGCAGGAAGACGTGGATGGTGTCTCCTGTGGACAGGATGGTATATAGGTCTTCGTCCCCTGGTCGCGGTATCGGGGACATTTGCTTTCCCCGGGCACGCAGGTAGAAGGCGTTGTAGGGAATCTGTATGCGTTCTGCGACAAGTTGGTAGAGTTCGGCGCACGTGGAGGTCGGGCTCACTTCGACGCTGAAGGTCCAGTCATAGCTCTTGTTGCGGAAGTCATGGTGGAGGTCTAGAGGGGGGAAAATGTGGACTGTTTTCGACTGGGGAGGTGGCGAAGGGTTCCGTGGGTGTTCCTCTGGTAGGGGGTCGACGGTGGCCCTGAGGGTTGGCGTTTTTGCAAAGCGAAAGAGGTAGAGCGGGTCCGAGTCAGGTGCCAACCTTGAGAATGTCAGGGAGTTCGAGTGCTGGCGGCAGCTTAGATGGATGTCCCCCCTGGAGAGGATGGCTCGGGATGCGACTATGTCCTTGATGTCTCGGATTGGGGTGTCCAGTGGTATCTGGATGATGAAGTTGGCGGCGTCGGTTTTGCCGGCCTTGACTAGGTCCTGCAGGTCTATGGTGACGGGGTGGGAGGGGCGCGTAGTTGCTTGGGGTGCAGTAAGGAAGGGCGCGAAGGCGTGTGTGATCGAGCCGTCAGCGCCGCCGACTATTATCCTTGTGTCTCGGCATGCTATTGTTGTGATGTTGGCCGGGGCTTTGAGGAAAGCGATGGGGTGGGAGGGCATAACGACGTATAGGAAGGGTCCTTTGTGGTGGATGCAGAGGATGCCTCGGCGCAGGACGGTTGTGTATTTTTGTCTGTGGGTGTCCATGTGGCCGTTCGCCGTCTGTTGTACGAGGACGATGGGGTGTGGGCCTGTGCTGTCCGGTGCGCGCTGGATGTAGAGGGCATTGGCGGTGCTGCGGGAAATGAGGGCGCCCGTGCTGGTGAACTCCAGGCTAGCGATTTGGCAGAGGTGGTGTGGTGTGGTGTGTCCAGGGGCGCTCGGAGGCTGGTTGGTGTTCCAGAGGGTGACTGTCCCCTGGGTCGTGCCCGCTGCAATGTGATTGCCGTCGTCTGAGGCGGCGAGAGCTGTGTATTTCGGGGGTAGGGCGGGGGCGGGGAGGTGAGGGCATGCGACGCGTAGCGTGTAGAGGTGGCGGCCCTCTAGGCCCGTAGGGGACCAAATGCTAACAGATGGGGTGTCACTGGCGATGAGCAGTGTGGTCCCCGTTGCAGAGAACGTGAGTGCGCTGGCCGTGTCCGGCAGTTGGATACAGGTGCGAAGGGCATCCAGATAGTCCCAGACTTTGACTTTTTTACCGGCTGCAGTGGCTGTTGCGCCGTACACAGAGGTCGGGTCCGCATGGGCTGGTGAGATGGCGACTGCTAAGATGGCTTCAAGGTGTGCCGTTGGAGTGGGAGAGGTGGGAAGGATTTTCCATATTGTAATTGCCTGGTCTTCGGAGGCTGTGAAAACCAGGCGTCCGGTAGCGACTATGTGTGTGATGGCAGGGGGGGGATCGGGATCCCATGAGTAGGAGCCTCCCTGAGGATCCCATGAAAGGGAAAAGAGAGTGCTTGGCTCTGTTTGGAGGGGGGTGCTGCAGCCGCCCGCGTGGGTGTGTAGGGGCCATATGTGGGCCTGAGCGTCTTTTGTCCCGGTTGAGGTGATGTAATCATCATCGTTAAACGCGAGGGATTGGATACCCGTAGAGTGGGCAGGGGAGGCGTGGCCCGTGGGTATTTGGTGCGTGAGGGTGCCGGTGGTGGGGTTCCAGATGTGGACTTCTCCTGCCCCATTTCCCGCTGCGAGGCGTGCCCCACTTCTGGAGAAGATGAGGGTGGTTGTCTCATGGTTGCAGTCAAGGTCCTTCCGGTGCCGGCGTTGGAGGGTGTGTTTTGGGGAATCTCGGTGTACTCCGTCCCAGATGTTTAGGCCTGCGCGGTCTGCTACGGCAATATGAGTGGAGCTCAGGGCCATGGTGTAGATGGGCTTGTGGCTGAGAGGGTGGATGGAGTTGGTCTGTGCTGTCGTGAAGCATCCAGGAGAGAGTGTCGTGGGGTTGAGGTGGGCGATATGAGCGCATCTGTCGCTAAAGAGAATGGCCACAGCGCTGGCGTTGGGTGTGAAGGCTAGGTGGGTGATCGTGTGTGCAGGCATAGCGTTGGTGTTGTCGGATTCTGTGACCCCCGTTAGGGGGAACCACCGATGGATGCCTCCGGTCTCATCTGCCCATAGTAGAGAGTGGGAGGGTTCTTCCCATTGCATATCAAGGCAGCAGGTAGCGAGGGAGAGGGGGACCCCGGCGATTGGGGCTCCTGTAGCCGTGGTTCCGCTGAATATGGCTCCTGTGGTCCTGGCAATTGTGGCGCCTGTAGCAGTGTCCGTCACTGTGAGGTGGTGTCGTTCGTGGCGTGCTAAGGCAGAGCCATCTTTGGAGATGGCTATGCGCAAGGTGGGAGTTGGGAATATAAGGATATCCTTGGCTGGGCATGGCCGTTTAGACGCTGCTGTCGGTGTGATGAGTCGTATGGGGGCGAATTTGTCCCTTACGGGGTTGGGGACTGGCTGGGACAGGCCTGGGCAGTCGGCCTGGGCTGCGAGCTGTGGGAGGAGGCTGAGGATACTTGGGGCCCAGGTGCTTGGCCCCGGCTGAGGTTCCCTTGACCAGGTGGGTTGGTACTGAGCAGATGCCGTTATTAGGCCTCGGTGTTGGGTCAGGGTTGCCAGAACATTGCCCAGCACGCTTTTGGTGGAGGTTGTGGTAGCGGGGCTGGCGATTATGGTGGCGAGCAGGCGGAAGACGGAGCTAGTTTGAGTGAGACGTGTAATGTTTTCCCGTCACAGGTGGGCTGGCTCAGTTTCTGGTGGGGTTAGGTCTTTGACCCCGCGTATCCAGAGTTCAAGTTGCTCTGGGGAACTGGAGGCCGCCGCCAGGGCTCGGAGCTGGTCGGGGAAGGTTTTTGCTGCTTGGAAGGGCTCTGGGCGAAGAAGCGAAAAGATGGGTTGTTCCACGGCCATGTGGAGGAGGTACGCGTTCTCTGATTTGATGGCGGCTGTGAGGAGCGAGTGACCATCATTTCGGATGTGCCGTACGAGTGCTGGCCATGTTGGGCCGGCTTTGAACCTCAGAAGGGTGACAAGTTTGTCATGTCCTGCTTGGCACGCTGTTAGGAGTGGGCTGTTACCAAGGTGGTTGGCTGTGGCCAGGGATGTTGGCGCTGCGATCCTTGGGTTGGAGAGGAGGACTTCGGCGGCTTCATAGTGTCCGTGCTGGCATGCGAGGAGCAGTGCTGTGTTGCCGTGCTTGTCTGTGGGCAGTGTCGGTATGCCGAAGGAGCGCGTGGCGTCAGGGCCAAAGGTCGCGAGTTGGCGGAGCGCTATTGTGTGCCAGTCGTTTGTCGTTGCCGCTAGTAAGGTGGCCTCTGGTGAGGGGAGGTATTGGGGATCGAAGAGCAGGATGCAGCCTATAGCTCGCTGCACCACATCCATGAAGTGGAGCGGGGAGGTGGGCCCTGTTACTCCGCCTGTCTGGGCGGCGGTGTGGGCCAGCGGGGAGGGGTAGGTTGTGGTCTCTCCCGCGTGGAGCATTTGTGTTAGCTCTTGCATGAACTGCGGTGGGGAGAGGGAGTACATGTTTGGTAGGTTACGCATCTTTTTCGCTATCGCTGTAAGCACGAGGTCTGGGTGAGAGAGGTGTAGCACTCTAAGGCCGGGGAGTTTGTTGAACAGGGTGTGGATGCTGGCAGCAGTGAGCTGGTTTTGGCCCGAGAGATCTATAAATCTGGCGCGGGGGTTCCGTTGTACCGCTCGTTCGAGGTCTGCATCTGTCGCTTGTGGGTGCCAGTTTGGGCCTCTGATTCCACGTCGAGGGAAAAATGAGATGGAGGAGGAGAGCAGCAGTCCTTTGGTGATGTCCCCTTTCCATGTCTTGCTGACTCGGAGACATATTGTCAGCTCAAGGTAGGTTAGGAGCGGGTTCACGTGAGAGGATTGGGCCACATGGTTGAAGAACGGCTCTCCGGGGAGTTCTGTTGAGAGGTTAGGGGCCCGGGGTAGGGAGGCCTGTCGCCTGAGGGTGGTTATGTCCTTGAGGGGGAGTACGCGGAGGAGTTTTCGGTCGAGGTACCCACCTGTCGCGGGGTCACTCCAGTTCTGTATCTCAATGTGGGCACCATCCCTGTCCAGCGTCTGTAGGCGGACTAGGTGGGTGGTTTTGCGTGCGTCGCTGGGGTCGTGGCTGAGGTGGATGAAGTCCCCCGCCCGGAGTGTTATTCCTTGCCATTTGAGCGTTGTCTGCGTGTGGTGGGGCATGCTTTTGAGCATTGCTGGGCTTGGGGGGTTGGGTGAGGTGTGTTCGGGAGGTCGGAGTTTTTTGGGCTGCGGTCTGAGGGAGTTTCGGAGATCGTTGTTGTGTGGGGGCGGGCGTGCGGCCGTTGCAGTTGGGCGGGGGCTAGGCGTCTGGAATGTTGCTCGAGCTGTCGCAGCAGGAGGCACGCTGGCGGGGTAGGTCGGGGAGGTGAGCCGGAGCTCTTCCATTCTAAAGCTCTTCCATTCTAGGAGTACTTTCCCGTTGGGGTGCGAGAGAGATTTGAGGAAGCCAGTGAAGGTGGCCCGCTTGCCGTATTCTTGTTGGAGGCGGCTTTTGATCGTCTGTAGGGGGCCTGTGGGACGCATTTCGATGTAGAAACGTTTTGATAGCTCTTTTTGGGAAACATAGCTGCCTTGTGGTTTCTTTGCAGTGTCAAGGAGATGTGTCATGCTTCGGAGGACTGCTTGGGTGTATGCTTGGTCTTGCGAGAGTGGTTGGGCTTCGTGATGCGTCGGGAGGGGTGTGCCACTGTACGGGTGGGGTGGGCGTGCTGCTGGTGTCCTTGAGGAAGTCGGAGGGTCGGTCACTTCCTGCGCTCGAGAAGGGCGAGGGAGCTTTGTCGGAGTTGGGCTGGTGTCCTTGAGGAATGCGAAGGGTCGGTCACTTCCTGCGCTCGAGAAGGGCGAGGGAGCGCTGTCGGAGTTGCCTCTGCTGTCTTCGGGCGGACTGTGGAGCGGGCTGTGGGGGGGGAATTCTTGCTGTCTGGTGAGGGTGACTATGAGAACACGCGGGTCCTCAGGGTTTTGAAGGGACAGAGTGACGGTGGTGTTGGGAGGTCCTGCGAGGGCTGCAGCGATTCGGGAGGGCTCCTTGCCGTCGCAGAAGAGGGTGCCAATCTTTAGAAGCTTCTGTCCAAGTCGGATTTGGAGGTGAGGGCTCTCTAGGTATGAGACGCGGTACGCTTCTGACGCAAAGGTGGTTCCTGACGCAAAGGCGGCTGTGGTTCGTGCGGCAGTGCAGATGTCCGCGTGCACGGAGAAGCGGACCTCATTTTCCTGGAATACCAGCCGCAGGTCTATAGGTGCGGGGTCTATGTCACTGCCGCCGTCGGGATCGGTGTCATCGGGGGTGCCTCTCTCCATACCCCCAGCAAGGTTTAGCGTGAGGTGTATCGTGCCATTTGGTTTGAGCATTATCCCTTGCAGGGTGTCGGGGTCTTGAATTTCACCATGGTAGGTGAGCCGCTGTTGGGTAGCTGGGATGTCGGTTTTCTGTTCTAGTCGGACCTTCAGTTGTCCTATGGTTGCAAGGGGTGATGCGCGCATGGTGATAGCCCTCCCTGCTAGGTCGCGGACAAAAAACTGGATCGTGTCTGATGTTGGAGCCGCTAGAGTGGGCTGCGGAGGCGGGTTGAGGGGCTTGGTCTCTGGTTGGGCCATCGCTGTGATAGCCTCGGATACCTCTGGTTGGGGCCTAGCACTAGTGTCATCCTGGGCGGCGGCGCTCAACGGTATGACTGCTCTTGTGGGCGTTGGTGAGGGTGCCTCAGGCGGGCGGGGCGTGTGGAGGGCGTTGCTGGGCGTGGCTTCAGACCCAGCATCGAGGTATGCTAGCGCTGTCATGACCTCCGAGAGCTCGGGTTGGAGCAGGGCAGCGGAATCCTCGTCAAAAGGCACGCCGCGGAAGTGTATCCTGGTGGCAGTTGGTGGGTGTGGAGGGAGCGAGGCGCTGCTGGGCGTGGCGGCCTCGCGCGAGCATATGGGTGGCACGGGGGATGGGGCCATTGTGGTGGGCTGTGGACAGAGGTGGCCCAAGCTGGTGGTGGGCTGAGGAGAGCTGGTGTCAGCGATGTGGGGGTTGTTGTTGCCCCGCCATGGTCCGATGCTCCCAGTGTCTGCTGGGGGGCTGGAGTCTTCATTAGCAATTGTTGTCTCTGCTGGTCCTGGTGTCGCCGGTGGGTACGGGGTATGGGGGGCGTTGCTGGGTGCGGCGGCGGCGTGCATGGTGATGTTGAGGTCAATAATGTTTATTGCATTTTGCTTAAGGTTGTGGTCCCTTAGTGATGTTGTGTCTTCCATGATTGCGCCCTTGAAGGAGAGTGTTTGTGCGGCTACGGGGATTGGTTTTCCGAGTTCTGATGTCTTGGTATATATTTCTTGTTTCAACCGGTCAATGCGCAGGTCTTGGGTGCATTGACGGAACTCGAGAGAGTGGCCCGCCCCGTGAACAACGAAAGAGAGGAGGTGTGGGGCCGTCGCTTGGGGGAGCGATGTCGCCAGTGGCTCTTGGTTCGGGGTGGGCTGCGAAGTCGTGTCGTTTCCTGTGGGGTTGAGGGAGTCGGGCTGCCCTGGTGCTTCTGGCCTATTATTCCGCTCCAGCGGGGGCGTAGCTAGGTCCTGAGAGGACAGGGGCAGCTGTTGGGTTCCTTCGATATTGGTGGCATTGGAAGCGGCTGAGCTGAGGGAGTTGCTGGCCTGCTTGCTTGTCCTACATGTGCGATAACTGAAATGTTCATTTAGAGGCCCCGTTTGCTGAGTGTGGGTGTCAGTTTGCGGGAGGACGCGTCGGGAGTCGTCCCTGTCCTCCGAGAGGTCATCGTTGTTGGAAATCGTCTCTTGGCGAGGGAGCGTCCGACGGGTTTCGCTTGGTGTCGTGGCAGATGTATCACGCTCGTATTTTTGTGTTATTGTGCGTAAGGTTGCTGTTGCCTTTGCTTCTAGTGAGGTG
>Ga0114973_10003456_pt1 | contig 11148 bp, 10 predicted proteins | sample M_140807_MF_Meta_FD_87025 | JGI IMG/M metagenome (GOLD analysis project Ga0114973, IMG submission 87025) | Freshwater microbial communities from Lake Montjoie, Canada to study carbon cycling - M_140807_MF_MetaG | ecosystem: Environmental > Aquatic > Freshwater > Lake | place: Lake Montjoie... | reverse complement strand
TTAGAAAACATTCGCTCTTACTATCTCAATCGTGGTTATCTCGAGTTTGTCATCGAATCCACTCAGGTTTCTATTACTCCGGATAAAAAAGGTATCTTTCTTACGGTGAGTATTCGTGAGGGTAATAAGTTCACAGTCAAGAATGTGCGTTTAGCTGGGGATTTATTAGGCAAAGAGGCTGAGTTAATTCAGTTGGTAAGCCTTAAGGCAGGCGACACCTTTTCGTCGGCTAAGTTAACTGAGAGCACCAAGGCAATTGCTGAAATTCTGGGTTCGTATGGCTATGCGTTTGCAACCATCAACCCGCAGCCGGATATTCGTCGTGACTTAAGCGAGGTAGATTTGACCTTGGTAGTTGATCCTGGTCGACGTGTTTATGTGCGCCAAGTCAATATTACTGGTAACGCTAAGACCCGCGATATGGTGGTTCGTCGTGAGGTGCGCCAGTTTGAAAGTGCTTGGTTCGATAGTGAAAAGATTGATCTCTCCAAAAAACGTTTAGGCCGTTTGGGCTACTTCACTGAGAATGATATTTCTACTCAGGACGTTCCTGGATCACCAGATCAGGTAGACGTTAATGTGAAGGTAACTGAGAAGCCAACCGGTAACGTCACGATTGGTGCGGGCTTCTCTTCAACTGAAAAATTGATTCTCTCTGCCGGTATTAATCAAGAAAATGCATTTGGTACAGGTACTGCAATAGGTTTGAATATGTCTTTGGGTAAGATCAATCAGAGCTTGGCTCTGTCAAACTACGACCCTTATTTCACTGAGGATGGCATTAGTCGTTATACCGATCTGTATTACAGATCATCCAAGCCCTTGTATTACGTCGGCGATCCTGATTATCAAATTAAGAATGTTGGTAGCAATATTAAGTTTGGAGTTCCATACACAGAAGTTGACCGGGTGTTCTTTGGGACGGGTGTAGAGGCATTTCAGATTCAGACTACAAACAATACCCCCATCCCATATTTAAATTATGCTCAGAGCTATGGCATAGCTGCACCTGGGTATCCTGCTACATTGACTACCTATAACGTGCCTATCACAGTAGGTTGGTCGCGCGATGGTCGCGATAGTGCTTTAATTCCATCTACTGGTTCTTTGCAACAATTGAGTGCCGAGGTAGGAACCCCTGTTGGAAATATGACTTTCTATCGTCTATTTGGTCAGTACCAGAAATACCATTCTTTCTCGAAAGGCAATATTTTGTCCTACAACGGGGAGTTGGGTTACGGCGAAGCTTACGGTAATAATCCTTTTCCCATTACTAAAAACTATTATGTAGGCGGTATCGGCTCGGTTCGTGGCTACGCTCCTGGCTCACTTGGACCCACTTACTACAACTCGTACATCGGTCGATATCAGCCCACTGGCGGCCAGTCAAAAATCGTAAATAATGTGGAATACACCGTGCCGGTTCCTGGCTCAGGAGTGGATAAAACCCTGCGAGTATTTGGTTTCGTAGACGGTGGTAATGTTTATAACGAGAATATCAATCTGGTCTTGCGATATTCTTATGGCTTGGGTTTATCATGGATATCACCATTGGGCCCGCTCAAGTTTAGTTACGGTATTCCGATCAAATCATTACCGACGGATAACATCCAACGTTTGCAGTTCCAAGTGGGTACAGCGTTTTAATTGTTTAAGGAAAGTTTTATGAAGCTCCATCAATCTTCCAAATGGATTCAGTACGGCTTAATTGCTGTTTCATCATTTATTGCTATGCCATCGGCATTTGCTCAGGATGCTGGAACTCGAGTTGGAGCTGTGAACGTTGAAAAAGTATTCAATGAATCTAATATGGCTAAAGCTAGTCAAACTAAGTTGCAGAATGAGTTTACAAAACGCCAAAACGAAATTCGTGACAGCGCCCAAAAAATCAAATCTGCTGCAGAAAAGTTAGATCGTGATTCAGCAGTCATGTCTGAAGCTGAGCGTGCACGTCGTCAACGCGAGTTAGCCGATCAGGATCGTGAATTGCAGCGTAAACAGCGTGAGTACACCGAGGATCTCAATCAGCGTAACTTTGAAGAGCGTGCCAAGATTGCTGAAAAAGCCAATCAAGCCCTCAAACAAATTGCTGAACAAAGAAAAATTGATGTCATTATTCAAGATCCAGCCTATGCCAATCCCAAGGTTGACGTTACTGATGATGTCATCAAGGCTTTGAATAGTCTTAAGTAAGTTTTATGCCCACCGCCATCGAGCTGGCCGAACAGTTTCAAGTAAGCTTGGTGGGGGATGGCTCCCTCTCGCTTCAGGGCCTCGCTCCTCTCGAGCGAGCGCAATCAAGTCAAATCTCCTTTCTTTCGAATCCGCTGTATCGCCAACAGGCAAGTGATAGTGCTGCAGGTGGCTTGATTGTCAGTCAGGCGGATTTAGATTTTCTCCAAGCGAACCCAGGAAGTAACAAGGCAGGACGCGTGTTTTTTGTTTCTAAAAACTCTTACGCTACTTTTGCCAGAATGGCTCAGCACTTTGCTAAGGCTGCTGCACCTATTTATGAGCATGGAGTGCATGCTAGTGCCGCCATTGATCCTAGCGTCAGTATTCCAGCAACATGCCATATCGGACCGTTTGTGCAAATCGGTTCTGGCGTTATATTAGGTGAGCGGGTTGTCTTGCTGGGAAACACTTCTGTCGCCAGAAATTCCACTATCGGTAGCGATACTCTGATTTATCCCAATGTATCTATTTATTCAGAAACTAAGCTTGGTGAGCGCTGCATTATTCATAGCGGAGCGGTCATTGGTGCGGATGGTTTTGGTTTTGCCCCTGACTTTTCGGCTACCGGTGCTGAGTGGATCAAGATACCGCAAACGGGTGCTGTTGTAATCGGTAATGATGTCGAGGTGGGCGCGTCAAGCACAATCGATCGTGGCGCTATGAGTGACACTATCATCGGTAACGGCACTAAGATCGATAATCAAGTTCAAATTGCTCACAACGTTGTAGTAGGCAATTGTTGTGTGATTGCTGGTTGTGCTGCCATTTCGGGAAGTACTAAGATTGGCAACTTTTGTATTATTGGTGGCGCAGCCAATTTTGCCGGTCACCTGACGATTGCAGATAGAACAACCGTGTCCGGTAATACCTCAATTATTCGTTCAATTACTGAGCCAGGGCAGCATTACACGGGTGTTTACCCTTCAATGCTCCACAGCGCTTGGGAGAAAAATGCGGCAATTCTGCGGGGTCTCGATAAAATCCGTCAACGCCTACGATTATTAGATAAAACTAAATAGCCATATCTCCCCATTACAAAAAATCTAAAAACTTTATTCAGCAGGTAATTACATGAGCAAACCCATCGCCATCGACATCAATCAAATTTTGAAGTTGCTGCCACATCGCTATCCATTTCTGTTAGTTGATCGCGTATTGGAGATTGAGCCTCGTCAAAGCATTACTGCGCTGAAGAACGTCACCATGAACGAACCCTTCTTTCAGGGTCACTTCCCCGATTTTCCGGTCATGCCGGGGGTGTTAATTATTGAGGCGCTTGCCCAAACAGCAGCACTTCTGACCTTTTCTGAAGTGCGTGAAGAAAATGCGGTTTATTACTTCGCCGGTATTGATGGTGCTCGTTTTAAGAAGCCGGTATTACCTGGCGATCAACTGATCATGACGGCTAAGTTAGAGCGTGAACGTGCTGGTATCTATAAGTTCCAAGTGCAAGCGACCGTGGATGGCGAGTTAGCCGCCGAAGCGAATATCACTTGTGCCGTTCGTACGAAAGGTGCGTAATGACTCGGATTCATGCAACTGCTGTAGTTGATAGTAAGGCGGAGATTGCCAGCGATGTAGAGATTGGTCCGTACTCCGTAATTGGACCAAACGTCAAAATTGGTGCTGCTTGCAAGATTGGTTCTCACGCTGTGATCGAGGGTTACACCACGATCGGCAAAGAAAACAACTTTGCCCACTTCGCCGCTATTGGTGGCGCTCCCCAGGATATGAAATACCGCGGCGAACCTACCGAGTTGATTATTGGCGATCGTAACACCATTCGTGAGTTCACGACCATTCATACGGGTACATCGCAGGATGAGGGCATCACCAGAATCGGTGATGACAACTGGATCATGGCTTATGTACACATTGCACATGACTGCCAAATCGGTAATCACACGATTTTTTCGAGTAACGCACAAATCGCTGGTCATGTAAAAGTAAGTGACTGGGCGATCATGGGTGGCATGTCTGGAGTCCATCAATTTGTCCGCATCGGTCAACATGCGATGTTAGGTGGCGCCTCTGCATTAGTGCAAGATATTCCGCCATTTGTGATTGCAGCTGGAGATAAAGCTTCCCCTCATGGCATTAATGTGGAAGGTCTGAAGCGTCGTGGTTTCTCAAGCGAAACGATTTCTGCACTGCGTCAGGCATACAAGGTTCTCTATAAAGATGGCCTCAGCTTTGAAGAAGCTAAGGTAGAGATTCAGAAGATGGTGCTTGCTAGTGCATCTGATGCCCAAACTGCAGAAAAGCTAACCGAGTTCCATGACTTTATTGCCGCCTCTACGCGCGGCATTATTCGATAGAGCAAATCTAGTGTCTAAACTTGCTTGTGTTGCCGGAGAGCCTTCGGGTGACTTGCTGGCAGCGCCAGTATTGAGTGCACTAAAGCAGATCCCCGACACCTCTGATCTAGAGGTTTATGGTATCGGTGGTCCTCGTATGCAGGCCGAGGGCCTGCGCTCAGATTGGCCAATGGAGACCTTGAGTGTTCGTGGTTATGTAGAGGCAATTAAACAGTTGCCCGCTATTCTGAAATTGCGTAAAGAGTTGATTGCCAATCTCACGGGCGAAGGTCGCCCCGATGTATATCTAGGGATTGATGCACCAGATTTTAATTTAGGCGTTGAGTTGGCTTTGCGCAAAGCAGGTATTCCGACGCTGCATTTTGTGTCGCCATCTATTTGGGCTTGGAGAGCAGGGCGCATCACAAAGATTAAGCAGGCTGTAGAACGCATGCTCTGCATCTTCCCTTTTGAGGCGGAGATCTATGAGCGTGCTGGTATTAGTGCAACTTATGTCGGACATCCGCTTGCCAGTGAAATACCTCTTGAGCCCAATTCAGCAAGCGCCAAGCAAATATTAGAAGAAGTCCTAAGCCTGCCAGCCAATACCTTAGATGGAATTGTGGTTGCCGTTTTGCCTGGTAGTCGCAGTTCAGAGATTGAGCTGATTGCACCAGTTTTTTTTGAGACCATGGCTGAGCTTGTAAAGCGGATGCCCGGACAGCCTCTGCATTTTGTAATTCCGGTAGCAACGCCGCGCCTGCGTGAACCGCTTGAGCTTTTACTTAAAAGTACGGCAGAGAATAATCCTGATCTAAAAATTGATCTGATTGATGGTGAGGCTGATGCAGTACTTGAGGCTGCTGATGTTGTACTGATTGCCAGTGGCACTGCAACATTGCAGGCTGCGCTCTGGAAAAAGCCCATGGTGATTTCGTATAAGGTACCTTGGTTGACAGCGCAGATCATGAAGCGACAAGGCTACCTTCCTTATGTTGGTTTACCGAATATTCTCTGCGGTGAGTTTGTGGTCCCAGAACTTTTGCAGGATGATGCAAGCCCAATTAAATTAGCTGATGCCTTATTGGATTGGTTAAATAATCCTAACAAGGTTTCCCTGCTAAAAACCCGCTTTACAGAAATGCATGAGACCTTGCGCAGACCTACTGGTTTATTAGTTGCTCAGGCTGTGGCGCAATCGATTGCTGCTGCTAAAAATCGGACTGTTGTGTGAGTGTGATTTGGGTATGTGGTGTTGATGAAGCAGGGCGTGGCCCATTAGTGGGAGCGGTGGTTGCTGGTGCTGTCGTGCTCGATCCCGAGAACCCCGTCAGCGGATTAAAAGATTCTAAGAAGCTATCACCAGCAAGACGCGAGTTTTTGTTTGAGCAAATTCAGCGCAAGGCTAAAGCCTGGGGTATTGGTGAGGCGAGCCCAGCCGAGATTGATGAGATTAATATTTTGCAAGCGACGATGCTGGCAATGCGCCGTGCAATTGAAGATCTCACTACCCGCTTAGGTGGCTGGCCAGATAAAGCCTTGATTGACGGTAATCGCTGTCCTGAACTGCCCATAGCAGCCGAAGCTATTGTGAAGGGTGATACTAAAGAGCCTGCAATCTCAGCCGCCTCTATCCTTGCAAAGGTCACACGCGATCGTCAAATGATGGCCTTACATGAACTACATCCCCAGTACGGCTTTGCTCAACATATGGGATATCCAACCGACGCGCATTTTGCTGCACTGAAGGCATTTGGTGCGTGTGATCAACACCGCCGTAGCTTTTCTCCAGTCCGCAATGTAATGACTCTGCATAGTCGATAATCCCAAATATGAAAATTGAATTTATCAGCTCAAAAGACAATTCCTTGTTTAAGGAGATTCGTCAATTGCAAGCTACAGGGCCCAAAGGACAAAAGGCAAGATTTGCTTGCGGGCAGGCTTTGTTAGAAGGCATTCATTTAGTACAAACTTGGGTGGGTAATCCAGCACTCAAGATATTGATTACTTCCGAGTTGGGTTTGCAAAATCCAGAAATTGCTCAGGCCGTTTACGATCATGTAGAAATTTGCCCAGAGACTCGCGTATATCAATTAGATAAAGGCCTATGGGACCTACTATCTGATCTAGTAAATGCACCTCAGATTGCAGGCCTGCTAGACCTTCCGCAATCTGCATTAAATCCCCAAAAGTCAGTTGCCACAATTACTGGTGATGTCATTATTTTGGATCGTATTCAGGATGCTGGGAATGTGGGCTCTATTTTGCGTACTGTAGCAGCTGCTGGTTTTACTCAAGTCATTGCAATATCTGGTTGTGCCCACCTCTGGTCAAGCAAGGTATTGCGTGCCGGTATGGGCGCCCATCGCTTACTAGATCTTTACGAAGGCTGGTCATCTCAGCAAGTACTGAGTGCAGTCACTGCACCTTTGTTAGCTGCTACTGCCGATGGCGAGCTCGATCTCTACAACATGCCCAAGGTCTTGATTCATCCCGTTGCCTGGGTAATGGGAAGTGAGGGTCAGGGCGTTTCTGAAGATCTGATGGCTCAAGCCAAAGGAGTCTCTATTCCGATTGATCCCAGAGTCGAATCGCTCAATGTGTCTACTGCTGCAGCAATCTGTCTATTTGAAACAGTACGAATTCGACGCAACTAAAACTAGCTAATCCATTAGCCCAGAATTGTTTTATCCGACTTCATAGATTGCAAGACGGTAGTGGCAATCTCTTCAATCGATTTGCTGGTTGTAGCTACCCAAGGAATAGACTCCTTCTTCATCATGGCGGTGGCTTCATTAATCTCGTAGCGGCAGTTTTCTAACTTAGCGTAATTACTGCCAGGACGCCGCTCATTACGAATCTCTGACAAACGCTCGGCATCGATCATCAAGCCAAATATCTTACTGCGAAACGGGATTAAATCTTTGGGTAGTTGCCCACGCTCAAAGTCTTCTGGAATAAGAGGGTAGTTTGCTGCCTTCATGCCGTATTGCATCGCTAGGTAGAGGCTAGTTGGCGTTTTGCCCACCCGCGATATACCCACCAAAATGACATCAGCCTCCGCGAGATTTTTATTAGATTGGCCGTCATCATGAGCCAAGGAGTAGTTTATGGCCTCGATCCGATTTTTGTAGGCCTCAGTGTCCGCATTGTGGTGCAGGCGGTTCATCGCATGGGTTGATTTAACCCCGAGAGCTTGCTCCAAAGGTGCCACAAAAGTCTGGAACATATCCAAAATCAGGCCATTGGCTTTGCTGACAATGGCGTTCAGTTCGGGATTCACTAAAGTGGTGAAAACAATCGGCTGGACTTCATATTTAGAGGCTGCCTGATTGATGCTAGAGACCGCATCGTGCGCTTTATCAGAACTATCTACAAAAGGTACCCGAATGTGCTTAAAAGTGGCCTCAAATTGAGCCAAAATCGATTGGCTAAAGTTCTCGGCAGTAATGCCGGTGCCATCAGAAACAATAAAAACAATACGAGTTTGGGTAGACATGAGATTGGCCTAGAGGTCTTGGTCAGCACTACAATATGTAGTTAATGAAGTATGCCGCATTTTATCCGGCCGCTCGACCAGTTTCCTTATCCTTAGAGAGTATTTTATGTCCAACCAACAGCAACAAAGTAACGATGTAGCAAATGCCTATGTTCTGCCTTTTGAGCAACTCCGCATGACCGATGTTGAGTCAGTCGGCGGTAAAAATGCCTCACTTGGCGAAATGATTTCTCAGTTAACCTCCACGGGTGTACGTGTGCCTACTGGATTTGCAACTACCTCATTGGCATTTCGTGATTTCTTAGAACACAACAACTTGACTGAGCGCATTCAGAAGCGTTTAGAAAATCTCAACATCGATGATGTTCGTTCTCTGGCTGAAGCCGGAAAAGAAATCCGCGGCTGGATTGAGACCGCTCCGTTTCAGGCACGTCTTGATGCAGAAATCCGTATAGCATTTAAAACATTAGATGATTCTGGTAAAGGCTCCTTTGCGGTGCGCTCCTCTGCTACCGCAGAAGACTTGCCTGACGCTTCATTTGCAGGGCAGCAAGAAACTTTTTTGAACGTTGAAGGCATCGATGATGTTCTGAAAAAGATTCGTGAAGTATTTGCTTCCTTGTATAACGACCGTGCGATTTCTTATCGAGTTCATAAGGGCTTTGCCCATGCCGAAGTAGCGCTATCGGCTGGTATTCAGCGTATGGTGCGCTCTGACCTGGGTGCTGCTGGCGTGATGTTTACCTTGGATACGGAGTCTGGCTTCGAAGATGTCGTGTTCATCACTTCTAGCTATGGCTTAGGCGAGACAGTAGTGCAGGGTGCAGTGAACCCAGATGAGTTCTATGTATTCAAAACTACTTTAGCAAAAGATAAGAAGGCGATTATTCGTCGCTCCTTAGGTTCCAAGTTAATTCAGATGCAATTTGCCCCAGCAGGTTCTACTGAGAAGGTGATGACTGTGGATGTTGCTCCAGAAAAACGCAATCGTTTTTCATTGGAAGATGCTGACATTACCGAATTAGCAAAATATGCTGTCATTATTGAAAAGCACTATGGTCGTCCGATGGATATCGAGTGGGGTAAGGACGGTCAAGATGGCCGTATTTATATCCTGCAAGCACGCCCAGAGACAGTGAAGAGCCAAGCCGCTGGTCAAGTGGAGATGCGCTACAAGTTAAAAGGTAGTTCGAAGGTATTAGCTAAAGGTCGTGCGATTGGTCAAAAGATTGGCGCAGGCCCAGTTCGTATCATTCGTGACCCAAGTGAGATGGATCGTGTGCAGCCAGGCGATGTATTGGTTGCTGATATGACTGATCCTAACTGGGAGCCGGTGATGAAGCGTGCCTCGGCGATCGTCACTAATCGTGGTGGTCGTACTTGTCACGCAGCGATTATTGCTCGCGAGTTAGGTGTCCCTGCGGTAGTAGGTTGTGGTGATGCAACTGAGCATTTGCAAGACGGCATGATGGTTACGGTATCTTGTGCAGAAGGTGATGAGGGTCATATTTACGATGGCTTGATTGAAACTGAAGTAACTGAAGTTTCTCGTGGTGTATTGCCAGAGATCCCAGTCAAGATCACCATGAATATCGGTAATCCTCAGTTGGCCTTTGACTTTTGTCAAATCCCCAATGCTGGTGTCGGCTTAGCTCGCCTCGAGTTCATCATCAATAACTACATTGGTGTGCACCCACGCGCTGTCTTGGAGTATCCAAATATTGATCCTGATCTCAAGCGCGCTGTTGAAAGCGTTGCTCGTGGCTATGCAAGCCCGCGTCAGTTTTATGAAGATAAATTGGTTGAAGGTGTGGCAACGATTGCCGCTGCTTTCTATCCAAAACCCGTGATTGTGCGTTTATCTGACTTTAAGTCAAACGAGTACAAGAAGCTCATCGGCGGTTCACGCTATGAGCCGGACGAAGAGAATCCAATGCTCGGTTTCCGTGGCGCATCGCGCTATGTATCAGCCGATTTTGGTGAAGCTTTTGCTTTGGAGTGCGCTGCAATGAAGCGCGTTCGTGAAGATATGGGTCTGGATAACGTCGAGATCATGGTGCCCTTTGTTCGAACCATCAAGCAAGCTGAGCGTGTTATCGACATGATGGCAAAGTTAGGTCTCAAGCGTGGTGAGAATGGTCTGCGCCTGATCATGATGTGCGAAATTCCTTCCAATGCGATCTTGGCTGACCAATTCCTCGAGCATTTCGATGGATTCTCAATCGGTTCAAACGATATGACTCAGTTAACTCTGGGCCTAGATCGTGACTCCGGTATGGAATTGTTGGCAATTGACTTTGATGAGCGCGATCCTGCAGTGGAGTTCATGATCGCTCGCTCTATTGAAGCTTGCCTTAAGCAAAACAAATACGTTGGTATTTGCGGCCAAGGTCCTTCAGATCATCCAGACTTTGCGCGTTGGTTGGTCGCTAAGGGCATTACCTCTATCTCCCTCAACCCGGATAGCGTAGTAGCTACCTGGGAAATGCTGGGTAAGAAAGAGGTGTAAGCAGTTCCTCCCAAACCCACTCATCACTTGTGAGATAAAAAAATGCCTAGATGAAAATCTAGGCATTTTGCTTTGTGCTGAATATTCTTAGCTTGGATGGCTAGGCACTCACTTGCCTAATCAAGCGTTGAGGTCACCCCGAGCAATACGACCCTTTTGAACCTCCCATTCACGCTCTTTGGTGGCGGCGCGCTTGTCATGCTGTTTCTTACCGCGGGCCAGTCCAATTTCGCACTTTACATTCCCTTTAGAGAAATGCAGGTTCAATGGGACGAGGGTATAGCCCTTTTGTTCTACCTTGCCAATGAGTTTTTTAATCTCAATGGCATTGAGGAGGAGTTTTCGGGTACGGGTGCTGTCGGGGACTATGTGAGTAGAGGCTGAAAGCAGGGGGGTGATGTGGCAGCCGATCAGGAACAGCTCCGCCTGACGGATGACAACATACGCTTCTTTGACGTGCACGCGACCAGCGCGGATGGCTTTTACTTCCCAGCCTTCCAGAACCAGCCCTGCCTCGAACCGTTCCTCGATAAAATAATCGAAGAAGGCTTTTTTGTTATCGACGATACTCATATTTATTTAGCTTCTCAAGATCGATTATGGCAGAC
>Ga0114973_10003452_pt1 | contig 11155 bp, 10 predicted proteins | sample M_140807_MF_Meta_FD_87025 | JGI IMG/M metagenome (GOLD analysis project Ga0114973, IMG submission 87025) | Freshwater microbial communities from Lake Montjoie, Canada to study carbon cycling - M_140807_MF_MetaG | ecosystem: Environmental > Aquatic > Freshwater > Lake | place: Lake Montjoie... | reverse complement strand
GAAAGGCCGCTCGATCCTCGGGCTCTATCCGCCGACTTTGGACCAGAGCAAGCTGGACTTCGAGGCTTGGCGCAAAGCCAACAAGCGGTGAGTGGATCGGCTTGAGAGTCTCAAACGCAAAAGCCCCGCTGTCACCAGCGGGGCTTTTTGATTTTTAGATTGAAACCCTCAGCCCTGCTGGCGTTTGTGCCAGTAATAGCTTGCGGTACCGACAATGCCTCTGCGGAAGGTCATCACGCACAGGACGAAGATCGCGCCCTGGACCACCAGCACCCATGAGCCAAGCTCGGCCAGATAGTTTTCCATCGATACGATCACAAAGGCACCGACCGCCGGACCGAAAATCGTGCCTACGCCTCCCAACAGGGTCATCAGAACGACTTCACCCGACATCTGCCACGTGACATCTGTCAGGCTGGCCAGTTGGAACACCAATGCCTTGATCGACCCTGCAAGCCCTGTCAGCGTTGCCGACAGGATGAATGCGGCCAGCTTGTATTGTTCGACCTTGTAGCCCAGCGAGATGGCGCGCGCCTCGTTTTCGCGCACCGCCCTCAAGACCTGCCCGAAGGGAGAATGGATGATGCGATAGATCATCAAAAAGGTGATAAAAAAGACCACCGCGACAAACACATACATCGCCATATCGGATTTGAGGCTGATCAGCCCGAACAGCGAACCGCGCGGGACAGACTGGATGCCGTCTTCGCCGCCGGTGAACTTGGCCTGCAGGCAGAAGAAAAACACCATCTGCGCAAAGGCCAACGTGATGTTGGCAAAATAGATACCGCGCGAGCGGATCGTCAGCATGCCGATAACCGTGCCCAATGCCATGGCGACCAGCGTGCCGAAGGCAATCGCCAATTCGGGCGTCAGCCCCCAGACCTTGGCGGCATGGGCCGAAGAATAACTTGCCATGCCCAGAAAGGCCGCATGGCCGAAGCTCAGCAGACCGGTAAAGCCCAGCAGGATGTTAAAGGCGCAGGCAAACATCGCGAAGCACAGCGCCTTCATCAAAAACACGGGATAGATCAAAGAAGGGCCGATGATCAGGCACACAGCCAGCACGACAAATGGCAAGAGGCTGCTGCCGCCGCTGGCTGGTGATGACACGGAATGGGACACAGGTTGCGCGCTCATCTCAGGTGCTCCTCCCGAACAGACCGGTTGGGCGGATCAGCAAAACGATCGCCATAATCACGAAAATCACGGTGCTCGAGGCTTCGGGATAGAAGACCTTGGTCAGCCCTTCGGCCACGCCCAAAGCGAAACCGGTTATGATCGAGCCCAATATGGACCCCATGCCGCCGATCACCACCACCGCAAAAACCACAATGATGATATTGGAGCCCATCAACGGGTTGACCTGATAGATGGGTGCAGCCAGCACACCCGCCAAAGCCGCCAGACCCACGCCGAAGCCATAGGTCAGCGTGATCATCCGCGAGACATTGATGCCGAACGCCTGCACCAGCGCCGGATTTTCGGTCGCAGCGCGCAAATAGGAACCCAGTCGCGTATGCTCGATCGCGTACCAGGTACCAAGGCAGACCACCAGCGAGAAACTGATCACCCAGGCGCGGTAATTGGGCAGGAACATGAAGCCGAGATTGGTGCCACCCGTCAATTCTGCAGGGGGACGATAGGGCAGACCGGACGAGCCGAATTTCTGCCGGAACAGACCTTCGAAAATCAACGCGAGGCCGAAGGTCAGCAACAATCCGTAAAGATGGTCGAGATCACGCAGGCGCGAGAGCATGAACCGCTCGATCAGCACCCCGAGAGTACCCGTGGCAATCGGCGACAGCACCAAGGCCCACCAATAGCCGACACCCAGATAATTCAACAGCATCCACGCCACAAAGGCCCCGATCATATAGAGGGCGCCGTGGGTGAAATTGATAATATTCAACATGCCAAAAATCACCGCCAGACCAAGGCTGAGCATGGCATAAAACGCCCCGTTGATCAGGCCGATCAGCAATTGGCCGAACAGGGCTTGCGAGGTGATTCCCAAGATTTCAAACATGAATGCGTCTCTTTCGGCGCAAGATGGACGGGGATCCGGCAGCGGCAGGTTGGACCGCCACTGCCAGATCCCGCGCGGTTTTGCTTAGTTCACAAGAGGGCAGTTACCGTCTTTAAGCGGACGGAAAGCCTCGTTGGCCGGAATGGTGGTCAGGATTTTGTAGTAATCCCAAGGCTTCTTGGATTCGGAAGGCTTCTTGACCTCGACCAGATAGACAGGATGGGTCTTGCGGCCATCCTGACGGACTTCGCCCTTGCCAAAGACCGTGTCATCGGTCGGCAATTCCTTCATCTTCTTCACAACCGCAGCACCATCGGCCTTGCTTTTCACGGCTTCGACGGCCTTCAGGTAATGGATCACGCTGGAATAAACGCCAGCATGGATCTTGCCGGGATACTTGCCGCCGTTCAGGGCCGAAAAACGGGCCGCGAATTTGCGGGTATCGTCGTTGAGATCCCAATACCATGCATCGGTAAAGGTCAGGCCTTGCGCGACCTGCAGGCCGAGGCCATGCACATCGTTCACGTCGACCAGCAGACCCGCGAGCTTCTGGCCGGCCTGAGTGATGCCGAATTCAGCTGCGCCCTTGAGGGAGCTGGTGCTCTCGCCGCCCGCATTGGCCAGACCGATCACCTTGGCCTTGGAGGCCTGGGCCTGCAACAAGAAGGACGAGAAATCCTGATTGTTCAGCGGCACACGCACGTTGCCGACAACCTTGCCGCCTTCTTTCTTGACGACTTCCATCGTGTCACGCTCCAGCGCGTAACCGAAGGCGTAGTCGGCGGTCAGGAAGAACCAGCTATCGCCGCCCTGCTTCACCAGGGCCTTACCGGTGCCATTGGCGAGCATCCAGGTGTCATAGGCCCAATGGATGGTGTTGGGGGTGCACTTCGGTCCGGTCAAATCGGACGTTGCCGCACCGGAATTGAGGAAAATCTTGTTCTTTTCCTTGGTGATATCACTGACTGCCAGAGCGACTGCCGAATTCGGCACGTCCAGAATGACGTCCACGCCGTCCTGGTCATACCATTGACGGGCAATGCTTGCGCCGACATCGGCCTTGTTCTGGTGGTCGCCGCCGATGACGTCAACCTTCATACCCTTTGCCGCTGCACCAAAATCCTCGATCGCCAGCTTGGCCGCGATCACCGAACCCGGTCCCGACAAATCGGCATAGAGGCCCGACATGTCCGACAGCACGCCGAGTTTGATGGGCGGGCCGCTATACTGCGCAAAAGCGGGTGCCGCCATTGCCGTCATGAAAGCCGTTGCAACGGCCAGTTTCTTAATCAATGTCATGGTGTTTTCTCCCTCACAATAAACTGCTGCCCGCGTGATACGCGGATCAGACACCCAAATATTCGTTCAACTTTCCGACATGCTGATCAAGATGCGCATTGTCGATTTCGTCGATTACCTTGCCGCCTTCCATCACATAATAGCGATCCGCAACAGTGGCGGCGAAACGGAAGTTCTGTTCAACCAGCAGGATCGTAAAACCGGCTTCTTTGAGACGGCTGATCGTGCGGCTGATCTGCTGGATAATGACCGGTGCCAGCCCTTCTGTCGGCTCGTCGAGCAGCAACAGGCGCGCACCGGTGCGCAAAATACGACCGATCGCCAGCATCTGCTGTTCGCCGCCCGATAGTTTGGTGCCCTGCGAGGTGATGCGCTCTTTCAGATTGGGAAACAGCGTGAAAATCTCCTCGACCGACAGGCCACCCGGCTGCACGGTCGGCGGCAGCAACAGATTTTCCTCGACATTGAGGGACGAGAAAATCCCGCGCTCCTCGGGGCAGATGGCAATGCCCGCTCTGGCGATCTTGTTGGAGGGCCAGTTGATCGTTTCCTGCCCATTGAAGGTGATCGATCCCTTGCGCTCGGCCACCATCCCCATGATCGATTTGATCGTGGTGGTTTTGCCCGCGCCGTTGCGCCCGAGCAAGGTCACGACTTCGCCCTGACGCACATCGATATCAACGCCATGCAAAATATGGGATTCGCCATACCAGGCTTGCAATCCGCTGACTTTCAACATTGCAGAATCAACCATGGGACGTCCCCAGATAGGCTTCGATCACACGCGGATCGGACGACACGCTGCTGTATTCTCCCTCGGCCAGCACCTCCCCGCGCGCCAGCACCGTGATGGTATCCGATAGCCCCGACACCACCGACAAATTATGCTCGACCATCAACACGGTTTTGTTGAGTGCAACCCGCTTGACCAGAGCCGAAATCCGCTCGACATCCTCATGCGCCATACCCGCGGTTGGCTCGTCGAGCAGAATCATTTCCGGATCCAGTGCGAGGGTGGTTGCAATTTCCAAAGCACGCTTTCGGCCATAAGCCAGTTCGGCGGCCTGTTTGTCCTGCAAGTCAAGCAGACCGACATCAGCCAACAGCGCGCGCGCCTGATCGTCATATTGCGACAACAGATTTTCCGACCGCCAGAAATCGAACGAACCACCGCGCTTGCGCTGCAAGGCGATCCGCACATTTTCAAGCACCGTAAAATGCGGAAACACGGCAGAAATCTGGAACGAGCGGACAAGACCCAGGCGCGCCACATCGGCAGGCGCAAATTGGGTGATGTCGCGGCCGTTGTAAAAGATCTCGCCGCTGGTGGGCTGCAGAAACTTGGTCAACAGATTGAAACAGGTGGTCTTGCCGGCACCATTAGGGCCGATAATGGCGTGAATCGTGCCACGCCGCACCTTGATATTCACACCTTTGACTGCAACGAATCCCTTGAACTCTTTCGTGAGTGCCCGTGTTTCCAGAATGATGTCGCTATCGTGCCCCATTGATACCTTCAAATGATTTTATTTTTGAGGTTGCAGCTTTGAAAAGCTACTCTTGTCTGCCAGCAATCTCTTGATCGCCCGACCAGCCAAACGCCCCGCCCACATCGTATTTTTAAACAAGTCTTCTCATTGTTGCGGGCAGTCTGCACACTCTTTGTTGCATTGTAAATCGTTGATATTGACTAAAGTGGAATCATAACGAATTTATCAATATAAACTATTGCAAAATCATGTTTATTTTTATGAAATCTCTTTTGGTATTGCTCCTCCTGCACAGGGTTGAACCAATGGCGGGTGCTTTGACCCGATTGCTTTGACCCGCGTTTTGACCTGCGCATTGACTATTGGGTTGCACTTGGCAAAACTGACTTATATGTCAGTCAAGATCGATCCCAGGTTCTACCTGACCAGACCGAACTGATTCACTCCACCTATCCAGAATTCGGAGCATGGCCTTGTACAGTTACGATATTATTGTCATCGGCGGAGGTGGCACGGGCCTTATGGCAGCCTATGCAGCGGCCAGCGAGGGATGCTCGGTTCTTCTTCTGGAAAAAGGCACGGCTTTGGGTGGCACCACCGCGATGTCGGTCGGCACGGTGGCTGCGTCAAATACCGAATTGCAACGCCAAGCCGGTATTATCGGCGATACGCCCGATGCGCATTTCGAGGATATGGGCCTGTTCAACAAGACCCTTGCCAATCGGGACAATCTCGCTCTGCGGCGAATTCTGGTCGATCACGCGCCCGAGACCATCGACATTCTCTGCCGCATGGGTGTGGTGTTCATGGGTCCCTTGCCGGAGCCGCCGCATCGGGTGCCGCGCTTGCATGCCATCCTGCCGCACTCGCGCGGCTTTATCGTGCATCTCTCGAAAGCCTGTGCCGATCTTGGTGTCTTGATGCAGACCGGTGCGACAGTGACCGCTCTGACCACAACCGGCGAGCGGGTAACAGGCGTCGAGATCCATGATCTTGACGGACACGAGCGGCAGGTGACAGCGCATAAAGGCGTCATCATCGCGTCAGGCGATTTCAGCGCGGCCCCGTTGAGTTACAAGCAACATCATATGAGTGGACCTCTGCTCGATATCGGCGGCATCAATCCGCTGAGCACCGGCGACGGGCAGGCGATGGCCGAAGTAATTGGCGGCAAGGTCATCAATGGTGATCTGGCATGGGGGCCGGAAATCCGTTTTCTCGCCCCGCCCAAGCCCAGCATTATTTCAAAATTGCCGACGTGGCCCTCACTGGCCAAGCTGATGGTTTGGGCCATGAAAGTGGTGCCGCCGGTGCTGATGCGTCCCTTCCTGCTCGGTTTTGTCACGACGTTTCTGGCCCCCTCGCACAATCTGTTCCACAAAGGCGCGATCCTGATCAACCAGCAGGGCGAGCGCTTCTGCGACGAGCTCGACCGGCCGCAAGACCATATCGGCAGACAATCCCCCGCCTCGGGCTGGATCGTGTTCGGGCAGGAGGTCGCCAAACAATTCGATCAATGGCCGAATTTCATCTCGACCGCACCGGGGGTCGGCTATGCCTATCTGCCCGATTACGAGAATTCGCGCCGCGATGTCGTCAAGAAAGCCGATACGCTGGCCGAACTGGCCGAAACCATCGGCGTGCCATTGGCAAATCTCGAGACCTCGCTCGACAGCCACCACGGAAACCTGTCGCGCAATCCCGCGCTGTCGCCGATCCATCAGGGCCCGTTCTATGCGCTTGGTCCTGCCATTTCATGGATCGTCTTCAGCGAAGGCGGCTTGAGCATCGATACCGAATTCAGGGTTTTGGACGGTCACGGCCAGCCGATCCCCGGCCTGTTTGCGGCGGGGTCTTCGGGTCAGGGCGGCATCATCCTGAACGGACATGGCCACCATCTGGGCTGGGCCTTCACATCGGGACGACTGGCGGGACAACGGGCCGCTCAAGAGGCAAATGCTGTGGTGTGAATCAATATCATGTCCGTAACATCGGGCCCGTTCCATCTTCTTCCGCAAAGGCAAAACAATGATTTATGAAGAGCGCGATTACCGCATCAAGGCCGGCAAGCTGAAAACCTTCGTCGATCATTACGAAGCCTCGGGACTGGAGATCCAGAAAAAGCATCTGGGCACTTTCATCGGCTATTTCGTCTCGGAAATCGGCGAGTTGAACCATGTGGTCGCCTTGTGGGCCTATCGGGATCTGAACGACCGTCTGGCCCGCCGCGCCGCAATGATGGCTGACCCCGACTGGCAGGCCTATCTGAAGCTGGTCGACGGGCTGATCGACCTGCAAAACAGCCGTATCCTGTTGCCGACCGGCTTTTCACCCCTGCAATAGGACAGCGCCATGCCCGACAGCATCGAGACCACCACGCCCGACGGTGCCCGCTTGCGGGTCCAGTGCACAACCAGCCAGAACCCGAATGCCAAAACCATTCTGCTGATCAGCGGGTTGGGCGGCACAGCGGGGTTCTGGAAGCCGGTTGTCGGGACCATGCACCCCGAATACGAACTGATCAGTTTCGACCAGCGCGGCATCGGCGCGAGCAGTCGCGGGCAGGCGACAGTGAACATCACCCAACTGGCGCGCGACAGCCTGCATGTGATGGATGCGCTCGGCATCGAACGCTGTACTGTGACCGGCCATTCCACCGGCGGCTGTATCGCGCAGGAATTGGCGATGCTCGCCCCCGACAGGATCAGCGCGCTGGTGCTGAGTGCGACTTGGCTGAAGGCCGATCCCTATGTCCAGTCGCTGTTTGTTCACCGCCGTGCTTTGTTGATGCAAAATCCCGCCGCCTATGCCGGTTTGGGCGCCATCATGAGCTATGCACCGCAATGGCTGTCGGCCCATTGGACTGTCTACGAGGCCGCGATGCGACAGGTTCCCGACACAACAGAGGCGCAGACCATCATCGGAGAGCGGATCGACGCGCTGCTGGCCTATGACGGCACCGCAATCATCCCGCACATTGCCTGCCCGACGCTGGTGGTTGGCAGTGCGGATGATGCCATCATCCCCTTCACCCAGCAAATCGTGCTGCATGACGCCCTGCAAAACCACGCGCAAGGCGGGGCGCGACAGGCCCGCTTGCATGATTTCGGGCATGGCGGACATTTTTATCCCGTCAGCCGCACCGACGACTTCTGCAAGGCGGTAACACATTGGCTCGGGAGCCAGACATGACGTCTCCCGCGCTGGCGCTGATCGGTTTCGGGGCCATCGCCCGCGATGTTGCGGGTCTGTTGATTGATCAGGCCATCACAGACGATCTGCATGTGCTGCGGCGCGGCGATCAGGCCACGCAAGACAGCCTGCCCGCACCGCTGCACGCGCTGGCCGATCCCGCAGCCCTGTTGGCCCTTCGTCCTGCTTTGGTCATCGAGGCGGCAGGGCACGAGGCGGTGCGTCAGGTTGTGCCGCTGTGTCTGGCACAAGGCCTGCCGGTGCTGATCTCCTCGGTCGGGGCCTTGCATGACCGGCAGCTGTTCGATCACCTGATCGACCTCGCCCAACGCCATGCGACCAAGCTGATTCTGCCTTCGGGGGCGATTGGCGCGCTGGATTATGTCCGCGCCGCCCGGCTGGCCGGACAGGTAGTGATCACTTACGAATCCCGCAAAAGCCCTTCTGCGTGGCTCGAGGAATTGCTGGCACGCGGTTTGTCAGCCGACAGCCTGACAGAACCGCTGGTCCTGTTTGAAGGTCCGGCACGCGAAGCCGCCAAACGCTATCCTGCCAATCTCAATGTCGCGGCCACGCTGGCGATTGCCGGATGCGGTTTCGACGACACCCGCGTCAGAGTGATCGTTGATCCGGCCTTATCCGGCAACAGCCATACGATCTCGGTCACCAGCGATCACGGGCGGATGGATATCTGCCTTGCCAATGCGCCCTCGCCCGCCAATCCGAAAAGCTCGTGGATCGTCGGCAAAAGCGTGGTTGCCGCCGTCCAAAATTATCTCTCGCCCTGCATGATGCTTTAGGACAAGCCCGCTTGACAAACCCCTGCCGCCACGAATACTGACACCTGTGTCAGGATTGCCGTTATTCCCCCGAACCACCCGCACCGCAAGGAAAACCCCATGAAAAGACTGCATGGCAAAAAGGCCATCATCACCGGTGCTGCCACAGGTATCGGCAAAGCCATTGCGTTGCAGTTCGCCAGCGAGGGCTGTGATATCGGCATGCTCGAACTGGATGTGGCCACGGCACAAGACACTGCCGCAGCCGTGCGGGCCTCGGGACAGGCGGCCCATATCGTGGCTTGCGATGTCAGCAAGCCCGACCAGATCAAAACCGCCTCGCACGAGCTCCTGCAACAGCTCGGGTCTTGCGATGTGCTGGTCAACAATGCGGGTATCTGCCGTTTCGGTTTTGTGCTGGACATGGACGCACAGGACTGGTCCGAACAGTTCCGCGTAAATGTCGACGGAACCTTCCATGTCACCCGTGCCATTGTGCCCCACATGGTGGCGCGCCAATCGGGCAGCGTGATCAATCTGGCCTCGTGGATGGGCAAAAATGCGGTGGCCAATTATTCGGGCTATTGCGCCACCAAATTTGCGGTCATCGCGCTGACCCAATCGCTGGCTTGCGAGGTCGGCCCGTCCGGCGTCAGGGTCAACGCGCTGGCTCCGGGCCTGATCGTCAACACGGTGATGCGCGACGAGGCCGAGGTCTATATGAAAGCACGCGGCCTGCCGACGGCCGCCGACCGCGAGGGCAATATTCCGCTGCGCCGGGCCGGCACGCCGGAAGAGATTGCCAAGGTCGCCGCCTTTCTGGCCTCCGACGAGTCCTCCTATATCACCGGCGAGGCCATCAATATCACCGGCGGCTCGTGGAATGTCTGACGGTTTCATCTGACCTTGCCCCCATAAGAGACTCCGACATGCCCGTACCTGTTTTGTCCGCTCTCCTGCAACCAGCCCGTTTGGGTCCGGTGCAATTGCGCAACCGCATCATCATGGCCCCAATGACCACCCGCCACGCCGATGCCGAAGGCTTCGTCACGCCCGAGACCATTGCCTATTTTCAAGCGCGGGCGCGCGGCGGCGTCGGTTTGGTGACTGTTGAAATGGCCGCACCCGAAATTGTCGGCAAGCACCGCAATAACGAGTTGGGCCTCTATGACGACCGCTTCCTGCCCGGCCTGACAGAACTGGTCACGGCGATCCATGCCGAAGGGGCGAAAGCCTCGATCCAGATCGGCCATGGCGGCGGCCACACACGCTTCGATATTTGCGGCGAGGAGCCAATTGCACCCTCCGCCCTCCCCCATAGCGTGCATGAGGGTCACACCGAGATCATCGTGCCGCAGGCCATGACCGAAGAGCGGATCAAACGCACCCAAACCAGCTTTGTCGAAGCCGCTGTGCGGGCACGAAAAGCCGGTTTCGACGCGGTGGAAAGCCATGCCGCCCACGGCTATCTGATTTCGCAATTCATGGCACCGGGCGAGAATGTGCGGCAGGACAATTATGGCGGCTCGCTGGAAAACCGCGCCCGCTTTGCCATTGAAATCACCGCGATGACCAAGGCCGCCGTGCCCGATCTGGCGGTCACCTTCCGTATGAACGGCGATGACTTTTTCCCCGGCGGCATTGGCATTGAAGAGGCGACCGAGATTGCCGTCTGGGCAGCCGGGCAAGGCGCCGATGCCATTCATGTCACAGGCGGGCATTACCGCTCGCTGCCCACCGCCGCGATCATGATACCGCCGATGGCCACGGAACCGACGCCGTTTCTGGCCTTTGCCAAAGCCATCAAGCAACGCGTCAGCGTGCCGGTGATCACGGTGGGCCGCTACGGCGACCCCAAAGATGCGATGGCGGTGATCGACAACGGCTTTGCCGATTTCGTCGCTCTTGGCCGTCCTTTGCTGGCGGATGCCGATTGGGTCGACAAGGCCAGCCGCAACGAGCAGGTGCGCCTGTGCCTGACCTGCAATTCTTGCGTCGACGGCATGCGCGACGGCAAAAAGCTGCATTGCCTCGTCAATCCCGTGACGGGGCGCGAGCGCGATTTCGCGCAACGCCAACCCGCCCGCTCGGGCCAATCGATTGCGGTGATCGGCGGCGGGCCTGCGGGGCTCAACTATGCTCTGCTTGCCGCACAAACCAACAGCGTCACGCTGTTCGAGAAAACCGACACTCTGGGTGGCGGTTATCTCTGGGCAGGGCTGGCCCCCAAATTCCAGACCGTAGAAGCCCGCCCCGAACCCTTGTTGAACCATATCGAAGGTTTGAAAAGGGCTTTGCTGGCTGCCGGTGTCACCATCAAAACCGGATGCGATCCTTTGACAAAGCCCGCGCATTTGCTGGCTTTC
>Ga0114973_10003451_pt1 | contig 11157 bp, 10 predicted proteins | sample M_140807_MF_Meta_FD_87025 | JGI IMG/M metagenome (GOLD analysis project Ga0114973, IMG submission 87025) | Freshwater microbial communities from Lake Montjoie, Canada to study carbon cycling - M_140807_MF_MetaG | ecosystem: Environmental > Aquatic > Freshwater > Lake | place: Lake Montjoie... | reverse complement strand
CAACAGCAACGATTCTTTCCTCACGCGCCGCAGTTTTTCGGCCGAACCGGGTCATCGTTTCGACCACGCCAATCAGGCGCTCTCCGCCGCGATCTACCATGCCATGCTCGGACGTCTGCCGTTGTTCGACCGCGGCATGAAACGCGCGCGGTTCGCGGTCCTGCGCCGCGCGGTCACTCCCGCCGTGCTTGTGGAATGCGGTTTCATGACGAGCCCGCGCGATGCCCGCTTGTTGCACGATCCGATCTGGCGCGCGCGGCTTTCGGATTCGATCGCGCGGGGGATCATCGAATTTTGCAACCTCTCCCGGGCGCGCAAGCAGCCGAAGTTGCTCGCGCAATACCGCAAAGAGGAGGCGGCGCAACTCGCAGGAATGGGCTTTGAAGACAATCCTCTCGCCGGCATTGGAGCCGCCTTGCAGTCCGGCTTCGGTCTGGCGCGCGGCTGGCGCGGCTTGCTGCCCGTTCCCCTTTGCGAAGATATCGGCCCCTTCAAGCTCGAGTTCGAACCGGAAGGTTGGACGCAGCTCGAGGCCTGGGCCTCGGCCGGTGAGGATGCGCGTTCCATGTCCCACGACGAGCAGTCGGCCATGATGGAGCAATCGGAATGGCCCGACTTGGCTCCAGCCGCGGGGGGGATGCGCGGCTGGCGGGAACTTCTTCCCGCCCATGGACTCGACCACGGTTTCCAACTTTTCGAATCCGAATCGGGTCCGCTGTCTGAGGATTTTGGCGCCGCGACATCACGTCACATCCGCGCGGTGGAAATGGTCGAGATCTCGGGAGGTGCGCTTTGAGCGTCCGCGAACAAAGCGCCGATGAACCCCGGCCTATTGCCTTGGTGCGCCGCGGATTCTCGCCGACCGGCGGCGCGGAGAAATTTCTGGTGCGTTTCGCCGCGGAGGCGCGGGGCCGCGGACGGCAGTTGCTCCTCGTCTCGGATTGCCCTTGGCCCGAAAGCGCGCGCGAAGGGGTTCCGCAAATCGTGTTGCGGGGGCGCTCGGCGTGGGATTTCGCGCAATCGGTCGAGCATTGGCGCGAGTCATGGGGCAACGGCATCGTGTTCAGTTTCGAGCGCCTGCTTTCGGCCGACTGCTACCGCGCCGGCGACGGCGTCTATGAAGCATGGATGCGCCGCCGTTCCGAATACGACCCTTTCCTCCGTGTTCTCCTGCGCAAAATCGAGCGCAAGCACTTCCATCTTCTGCGTCTGGAGCGGCGTTGTTTTTCCCCGCGGCACACCCGCGCGGTCATCGTGAACTCGGATCTGGTCGCCGTGGAGATCCAACGCCTCTTTGGTTATCCAAAGGAACGGATTCATCTTGTGCGCAACGGACTTCCTCCGGACTTTGCCCATAAGGCGCCGGCGAAGGGCGAAGCCAGACGCCAACTCGGACTGCCCGAGAGCGGCTTTGTCGCCGCTTTTGCCGGAACAGGTTGGCGGCGAAAGGGACTTCGCTTCGCCATCACGGCCCTGTCCGAAGCACGGATTCCCGGGGCTAAACTTGTCGTCGCAGGTCGGGGGCGCCCGCCGCGAGCCACCAGTGCGGATACGATATTCCTCGGTCCCGTCGCCGATGTGCGTCCATTGTTGGCCGCGGCCGATGTTTTCATTCTGCCGACGGTTTACGACCCGTTCAGCAACGCTTGCCTGGAGGCGCTTGCCATGGGAAGACCGGTCATCACCACCTCGGGCAACGGCTGCTCCGAGATTTTGCGCGAGGGCGTCAACGGTTCGGTGGTGCCGCGACCGGATGATGTCGCCGCATTGTCGCGTGCGTTGCGCTACTGGGCGAACGAGGATCGCCTCGATGCGGCCGCCGACCCATGCCGCGCGGTGCTGTCCGAGTGCTCGTTGTCGCAAAACGTCTCGCGCACGCTCGGGATCCTTGAAACAGTCCGGCGCTCCTAGCGCTTCGGTTTCTTTTTCTCCTCGTCGGCCATTTCCTGCAACCGTCGCATCTCGATAGCCTGCAATCCGACGATCGCTGCCACCGCCGCGATCGTGTCGACATCGTCGGATCGCGAGACATCCGCGGCGGGTTTGGTCAACCCGGTGACGATTTGTCCGTAGGCTGGGCCACCGAGGATGCCGGCCAGTTTGCCTGCGATGTGGCCGCTGTTGAGATCCGGAAAAACAAGCACGTTGGCGCGCCCGGCCACAGCCGATTGCACGCCCTTGGCTTTTGCCGAATCGGCAAGCAGCGCGGCGTCCAACTCGAACTCGCCATCGATTTCCATCTCCAGATGACGGCTCTGCGCATGCTGGCGCGCCAGTGCGGCGGCGGCGGACATTTTCTCCGCGGTTCCGGCCTGGCCAGAATTTGTGCGCGTGGAGTAACTCAGCATGGCGACGCGTGGCACATCACCGGTCAACTGCCGGCAGAGATGACCGGCTTGCTGAGCAATTGCCGCAAGCTGTTCCACATCGGGCGACGGGATCACCCCGCAATCGGCCATGACCAGGACGCCTTTGTGTCCGATTTCCTTGCGTCCGGTGTCCGTGATCACGCAACTGCTCACCAGGTTTTGCCCGCCGGTGGGTTTCACCACGCGCAACAAGGGGCGCAACAGCGCCGTCGTGGGAGCATCCACGCCGCCGACCACACCGTCCGCGCGTCCGTATTGCAGCATCATGGAGGCGTAGTAATTTGGATTGAGCAGAAGCGTGCGCGCGTCGGCCAGACCGAGGTTCTTGTAGCGGTCGAGAGTTTCGAGGAAGCGGCAGAAGTCCGGCAGGTCGGCCGAGGTTTCGGGATTGATCACACCCAAGTGGTCGAAGGCAATCCGCTCACGCCGCGCCAGATCCTCGATGACCGCCCGCCGTCCCAGCAGGATGGGCACTCCCAGTCCCAGCTCGTAGAACCGGCGTCCGGCCAGAATGACCCTGCGGTTCTCACCCTCTGGAAAAACGATGCGCTTGGGGTGACGTCGCAACCGGTGGAAGACGGACTCGATAAAAGACATGGCGTGCGCGCGGGGAGGCAGACTGGAGGAGTTCTCTCCGGTGCTCAAGCTCGGACCCGGCTGGAGCGGCCCGGAGAAACAGAAAAAGATTCCTAAAACTTTTTCCGAAAAATCCCTCCAAAGGCATTGACGCCGGGGGTGGCGTGGTGGTTTAAAGTGGGGCAAAGTGGTAGAGAATGGCTCAACCACCCTGAAAATGGCCAAATCTGTTCCAGTTCCGACCGTGTATGCAGGCGAGTTCCGACACGCCCTGGACGCCAAGCACCGGGTCACGGTGCCCTCTCGGTGGCGGGCCGGGGACGACAAGGGTGAGTTCTTCGCGGTGCCGGATCCGGCGGGGAATTTTTTGATGATCCTGCCGCCGCATGAGTTCGACCGCGTGAAGTCGGACGTCGAGGCCAACCCTTCGATCGCGCCCTCCGACCGGCGCAAATTCATCCGGCGCTTTTACTCCCTCGCGCAGCTCGTCACGGTCGACAAACAAGGACGCATCCTGCTTCCCGAGGAATATTGCCGGCGCCTCGGCCTCGAAGGCGAAGTGGTGCTCATCGGCACCCACAGCCGCATGGAAATTTGGAACACGCAGCGCTGGACGGACGCGACAGCAGCCGAAGACGAGGTCTTCCGCCGGGTGGCGGGAGAAGTCGGCCTGTAGCGCGCCCAACAACTCCCGAAACCCCGAGAACAAACAAACGATCAAGCATGGCAAAAGCCGGCCGCAAGTTCGCCTTCGGTTTTTCCGCGAAAAAAATCGCGGGAGGACAGGCGGAAGGCGCGGCCTCCATCCGACTCAATGTTCGCACCGTTTATGAGCAGTTCGGCCTCCGCAAACCCTCGCGGCCCCGCAAGCCCTGAGGCTGCGTGGCACGAACCCGTGATGCGCGACGAAGTCGTCCGCATACTCCAACCGCGCGAGGGACAGCTTTTTCTCGATGGAACACTGGGTGGTGGCGGCCACGGCGAAGCACTGCTCGCGGCCGGCGCGCGTGTCATGGCGATAGACCGAGATATGGAGGCATTGGACCACGCACGCTCCCGCCTTTCCGTCTTCGGCGACCGTTTCCGCGCGGTGCACGGCAACTTCGCCGATGCCGCCGCGAACCCGGAAGTCCGCGCGGCCGCGCCATTCGACGGTGCGCTGCTCGACCTCGGTGTTTCCTCCCGCCAACTCGACACCGCGGAACGCGGCTTCAGCTTCCGTCACGACGGCCCGCTCGACATGCGCATGGATTTTTCCTCGGGCGAAACGGCAGCCGACCTCGTCAACGCGGCGTCCGAGGAAGAGTTGGTCAGGATTTTTCGCGAGTTCGGCGAGGAACCTCAATCGAAGCGCGCGGCTCGGGCCATCGTGGCCGAGCGCGAGCGCGTTGCCTTCGCTCGCACCGCGCAACTCGCCGCCCTCCTCGAAAGAGTGCTGCCGCGCCGCGGGAGGATTCATCCCGCCACCCGCGTTTTCCAGGCTCTGCGCATCGCGGTGAATGACGAACTCGGCGCCCTGCGCCGCGGCCTCGAGACTATCCCAACGCTCCTGCGCGGCGGGGCCCGCTTCGCCGTCATCACCTTCCATTCCTTGGAGGACCGGATCGTAAAATCCTTCTTCCGCTCGGGCAGCGAGGAATGGCTCGACCGCCCGGAATGGCCCGCCCCGCGCCGCAACCCGGACCGTCTCTTCCTCGACCTGACCCGCAAACCGCTCGAAGCCGCGCCCGAGGAAGTGAAACGCAACCCGAGGTCGCGTTCCGCCCACCTGCGTGCGGTGGAGCTGATCAGCCTTCCGCAGGAGGTGGCCGCTTGAGCCGCGCCAGTCACGAACAGGCTGCGGGACTCGGGATGCTCGCGCGATGGCTCGCCGTCGTCGTGTTCATCGGCGTGCTCGGACTTTGCTACGTGCAGATGAAGCAGAAGTTCACGACCGACGGGAATCTTTGCCGCGATCTGGAAAACTCCGTGCGCGAACTCGATGAGAAACTGGTCGTCGTCAATACCGACATCCGCCGCCTCACGGGGCGTCCATCGCTCGAGCGGCGCCGCGAGGAAGGCTTCATCCGCGTGATCGATGTCACCGACTCGCGCATCGTTCGCCTGCGCGAACAAACCGAGGCGGCCGCGCTGCCCGCGGAAAAGATGGAGGTCGCGCAGTGAATGCCCAGATCTGCCGCCGCGCCGGTTTTGTTTGCATCGTCCTTGCTTTGCTTTTCAGCGCCTACTCGGCGCGTCTCATCCACTTGCAGGTTGGTAAACACGAGGAATTGGCGGGCGAGGCGGCCAAGACGACAGCCAAGAAAAAAGACATCGCCGCGACGCGCGGTAAGATCGTCGACGCCAACGGCGAAGTGCTCGCCGACAATGTCCCCGTATACAAGGTCGTCGTCGACGGCAGCATCCTCAAGGAGGAGGACCGCGGCAAACTGGCGGACATTCTCGTCCGCAACCTGGAGCTCCCTGCGGAGAAGGTCGGCGAAAGAATCGCCTCCAAGCGCGCCTATATCGTGGTCAAAAACGAGGTCGAGGCTTCCGTCGTCGAAAGCCTCAAAGAGCAACTCGCTGCGGCGAAGCTCCGCTGCGTGCTCTACGAACGATCGCCGAAGCGCAGCTACCCGAACGAAACCATGCTCGCGCACGTTCTCGGCTATCTCGATCATGAGGGAAAGGGAATCCAGGGCGTCGAGATGATGATGGAGCCCTACCTCCGCGGGGAGGATGGTTTCGTCTACACGGAACGCGACCGCACCGGCAGGGAAATCGTCGCTTACCGCGGTATCGAGCGTCCGGCGCGCGACGGTATGACTGTGCAGCTCACCGTCGACATGGGGTTGCAGGCCATCGTTGAGCGCGAACTGGATGCGGCCTACCAGCGCTACAACCCGAACATGATCACTGCCGTCTTCGTGCGTCCGCGCACCGGAGAAATCCTGGCCATGGGGACGCGTCCGAATTTCGATCCGAACCACTACCAGCAGGCGCCGGTCGAAACGACCAAGAACCGCGCCATCCTCGAGATGTTCGAGCCGGGTTCCACCTTCAAACTCGTCGTCATTTCCGCGGCGCTGAACGAGGGAGCTGTCTCTTCCGAGCAGCAGTTCTTCTGCGAGAACGGCAAGTTCAACTATGCGGGCAAGACCCTGCGCGATGTGCACGGGTACGGTGCGCTCAGCGTGCACGATGTCCTTGTCAAGTCCTCCAACATCGGTTGCGCCAAGATCGCCATGCAGATCGGTGCGGAGACGTTTCACGAATACATCCGCCGCTTCGGTTTCGGCGAGCGCACGGGCCTGGGCTTACCCGGAGAAATCGCCGGCATGGTCCACCCGGTGCACAAATGGTCCGGCCTGAGCATCACGCGAATCCCGATGGGGCACGAGGTCGCGGTCACGCCTCTGCAGAGCGTGATGAGCATGGCGGCGGTGGCCAATGGCGGAGAGATGATGATGCCGCAGATCATCCGCTCGGTGCGCGATTCTTCGGGCGACGCAGTTCTCGGCCTCAAGCCAACGGCGGTGCGCCGCGTTATCTCGCGCGAGACCGCGGCCGAGGTGGCTTCCGCGCTTCAGGAAGTGGTCAGCGCAAAAGGCACCGCACCTCTCGCCGCCATTCCCGGCTACCATGTCTGCGGCAAAACCGGCACGGCGCAGCGCGTCGATCCGAAGGGCGGTTACACACCCGGACAATATGTCGTGTCATTTGCCGGCTACTTCCCTGCCGGCGATCCCGAGATCGCGGGAATCGTCCTTGTCGACAACGCCCGCACGTCGGATGTCACCCAATACGGCGGCACGATCGCCGCCCCAGTGTTCTCCGCCATCGGGCGGGGCATGGCGCAGCAAATGGACCTCGTGCCGGAGACGGGCGAGTCCGACGGCACTACCATCGCTCTCGTTCCTCGGGGAGAGGGCGGCGAGGAGGATCTGAATTGACGATGCAACTCGGCAAAATCATCGCAGGCCTCGATCCGGCTCCCCTTGCGGTGCACGGGTCGACGGACCTCGAGATCGGGTCGATCACCCACGATTCCCGCCTGGCCTCACCCGGAACGCTTTTCTTCGCGCTGCCCAGCGTCACCCCGGGGCGTGCGGGCAGCGACGACACGGCGCGGCACACTCTCCAAGCCGTGGAAAAGGGCGCGGTCGCGGTGGTCACCTTCGGCGACCTGGAAGTTCCGCGCGCCACGGTCATCCGCGTGAAGAACCCCCGCGCGGTGTTGGCCTCGGCGGCGGCGGTTTTTTACCGGCATCCCTCGCTGCAATTGCAGACCGCGGCCGTCACCGGGACCAACGGGAAGACGACCACGACATTTCTGCTCAAGCACCTTCTCGATGTTGCGAACCGCCCGTGCGGCCTCATCGGAACTGTGCGCTACGTGGTCGGTCCGCGCGAGCTGCCCGCGCTGCGTACCACTCCGGAGTCGGATGATGTCCAGCGCCTCTTGCGGGAGATGCGTGATGTGAATTGCCGCGCCGCCGTGATGGAGGCTTCGAGCCACGCCTTGCACCAAGACCGCCTGCGGGACGTGGAGTTCGACGCCGGTGTCTTCACCAATCTTACGCAAGATCACCTCGATTACCACGAGACGATGGAGGCCTATTTCGCGGCGAAGGCCTTGCTCTTCGGACAAATCGCAGGCCAGCGGCGCAAAAAAGGGACGGCCGTCGTCAACGTCGACGACCGTTACGGCCGCCGCCTCATCGACGACTACGCACAGCGCGTTACCACGGTTACCTACGGCCAGTCGTCGAACGCCATGTTCCGCGCCGCGGATCTGCGCACCGATTTCCATGGCACCCAGTTTTCGCTGCACGCCGACGGCAAAAGCTACCTCGTGCGCCTGCCGCTTTTCGGACCGTTCAACGTCTACAATTCCCTCGCGGCCCTGGCGACCATGCATGCCCTCGGGCACGACGTGCGCAAATCCGTCGTCGCGCTCAAAGATGCGCCGCAGGTGCCCGGCCGCCTCGAAATGGTGCCGGGCCCGAAATCGTTCCGCGTGTTCGTCGATTACGCGCACACGCCGGATGCCCTCGAGAATGTCCTGCGCACACTGCGCTCGCTCGATCCCGTCCGCATCCTCACGGTTTTCGGCTGCGGCGGCGACCGTGACCGAGCCAAGCGGGGGCCGATGGGCCGCGCGGCCGAGGAACTCTCCGACTGGTGCATCGTGACCTCGGACAACCCGCGCAGCGAGGACCCGGACAGCATCTGCCATCAGATCACCTCCGCACTGAGCGGCGCGAACCACGAAGTCATCACCGACCGGCGGGCCGCCATCCGTCGCGCGGTGGCCATGGCGGAACCGGGCGACATCGTACTCGTGGCGGGAAAGGGCCACGAGGGTTACCAGGAATTCGCGGACCGCAAGATTCCGTTCGACGACGTGGCCGAGTCGGCGTCAGCCCTGAGGGAGAAAGTGGCGTGACCATGGACCCGACCAGCCTCAACGAATTGGCCGCGGCCTGCGGCGGTAAACTTTTGCGCGGCGATGGCTCGATGTCCGTCACCATTGTCAACAAGGACACGCGGACGTTGAAAGCCGGCGATCTCTATTGGGCTCTGCGCGGGGAAAATCACGACGGGCACGATTTTGTCCGCCAAGCCGCCGAGGCTGGAGCCGCTGCGGCCGTGGTGGAACGCATCGATGTTGCCCCGACGGGCGACTTTCCGCTCATCGTTGTCGCGGATGCGTTGCGCGCTTTGCAGCAGCTGGCCTCATGGTGGCGCGACCAACTCAAGCTCAAGGTCATCTGCATCACCGGGAGTAATGGCAAAACGAGTACGAAGGATTTCGCGGCCTCGGTCGCATCCACGCGCTTCCGCGTCTGCAAGACGGAGGGCAACTTGAACAATCACATTGGCCTTCCGCTGACCATCCTTTCCTCGCGGAAGTCCGATGAAGTGGCTGTCTGGGAAATCGGCATGAACCATGCCGGCGAAATCGAACCGCTCGCGCGGATGGCGCGACCCGATATCGGCATCATCACCAACATCGGCGTGGCCCACATCGAGTTCCTCGGATCACGCGAAGCCATCGCGCAGGAAAAGGGAATGCTGGGCGAGGTGCTCGGATCCGGAAAAACACTCGTTCTTCCAGCCGGCGACGAGTTTGCGCCGTCCCTTGCTTCGCGCACCAAAGCACGCATCGTTTTCGTCGGCGGAGATGACGAGTTGCAGGCCGACGGACTGCGCGCCTCGCCACAGGGCCAGGATTTCGACCTCGTCCTCGGCAAAGAGCGCACGGCCGCGCACCTGCCTGTGCCGGGCGAACACATGGTGCGCAATGCCTTGCTCGCCGTCGCGGCCGGGCGGGAGCTGGGGCTCTCGCTTCGCGAATGCGCCTCCGGTCTCGCCGCGACGAAACTTTCCGCACGTCGGCTCGCCTGCCTCGACGTGCGCGGCGTGACCGTGCTCGACGACAGCTACAACGCCAATCCCGATTCGATGGAGGCGGCCTTGCATGCGCTGCGCGGCCTGCCCGGCGGCGGCCGGCGTTTTGCCGTGCTCGGGCGCATGGGAGAACTCGGCTCCTACGCGCAAGAGGGCTACCGCCGCGTGGGACGCACGGCAGCCGCGACCATGGATGTGCTTATCGCGGTGGGCGAGGAAACTCTGCCCTTGGCCGAGGAAGCCCGTGTCGCCGGCCGTGTCGAAGTTCACCGTGCCACGGACACTTCGGAAGCCGCGCGCCTCCTGCGCGATTTGTCGCATCCCGGCGATGCGGTGGTCGTCAAGGGCAGTCGTGCCGCGCGCATGGAACGCGTTCTGGAGGAGTTTGCCTGATGCTTTACTACCTCCACCTCCTCAGCGAACAGCCGGGCGTCGAGTCTGCCTTTCTCAAAGGTTTCAACGTTTTCCAATACATCACGTTCCGCTCCATGGCCGCGGGTGTGACGGCTTTCATCCTTTGCCTCCTCTTCGGCACGGCGGTCATCCGCCGTCTCATTTCTCTCAAGCTCGGACAGCCCATCCGCACCCAGGAGGAAGTCAATCGCCTGCACGAACTGCACGGCGCGAAGGCGGGCACGCCCACCATGGGTGGCGTTCTCCTGCTCGGCACCATGGCCGTCGCCGTGTTGCTCTGGGCGCGGCCGACCAACCCGCTCGTCTGGCTCTCGCTTTTCACCGTGGTCTACCTAGGTGCGCTCGGTTTCGCCGACGACTACCTCAAGGTGACGAAGAAGACATCCGACGGCATCAGTAGCCGGCTCAAGTTCGCGCTGCAGTGCGTCCTGGCCGGCGTTGTCACGGCGTTCTTCGCTTGGGATCCGGCGCTCTCCGCCCACTCTTCGCAACTTTATGTTCCCTTCGCCAAGGAACCGATCCTGCAGAACATGGGCGTGTTCACGTTTTTCCTCTACCTGCTCGTCATTGTCGGTTCGTCCAATGCCGTCAACTTGACCGACGGTCTCGACGGTCTCGCCGCCGGTTGCACCGCGACCGTTGCTTTCGGCTTCGCGGTTCTGGCCTACGCCGCGGGCAACATCAACATCGCTTCCTACTTGCAGATTCCTTTCGTCGGTTACGCGGGCGAGCTGAGCGTGATTTGTATGGCGCTGGTCGGCTCATCGCTCGGCTTCCTCTGGTGGAACTGCCATCCCGCGCGCGTCTTCATGGGCGACACCGGTTCGCTCGCCATCGGCGGACTGCTCGGGGTCATTGCTATCTCCTGCAAACAGGAACTTCTCCTCGCGCTGATGGGCGGCGTATTCGTGCTCGAGGCGGGCTCGGTCATTTTGCAGGTCGCGAGTTTCAAAAGCACCGGAAAGCGCATCTTCAAGATGTCGCCCCTGCACCATCACTTCGAACTGAGCGGCTGGAAGGAAAGCACAGTCATCGTGCGCTTCTGGATCCTCTCCATCATTTTCGCCTTCCTCGGGTTGGCCACCCTCAAACTGCGGTGATCCTCATGGACTACAAAGGAAGACATGTCGCAGTGCTCGGCCTCGGACGGAGCGGGCAGGCTGCTGCCGCCTTGCTTCTCGACCACGGTGCCGATGTCACGGTGCTCGACTCCGGCGATCCGGCCCCGCGGCGGGATGCGGCGGTGAAACTTTCCTCGCGTGGCGCGCGCGTCGTTTTGGGGGATGACGCGTTGCGCTGCGCGCAGGATTTTGACTTCGCGGTGCTCAGGCCCGGGATCGATCCCGTGGTGCCGCTTGCGCGAAGGCCGGTCGAGGCCGGCATACCCCTCCTCGGTGAAATT
>Ga0114973_10003449_pt1 | contig 11159 bp, 10 predicted proteins | sample M_140807_MF_Meta_FD_87025 | JGI IMG/M metagenome (GOLD analysis project Ga0114973, IMG submission 87025) | Freshwater microbial communities from Lake Montjoie, Canada to study carbon cycling - M_140807_MF_MetaG | ecosystem: Environmental > Aquatic > Freshwater > Lake | place: Lake Montjoie... | reverse complement strand
CAACACCAACTGCCACACCAACTGCCACACCAACTGCCACACCAACTGCCGCTTCCACTGATAATCAATTAACTCCTTCAACAACTCAAATTGTTGGTGGTGCCACAACACCTATTTTAGATATATATTCCAAGTATATTGATATGACACCATATAAGGGACATAAGTTAATTGGTGGTGATTCTTATTTAGATTTAAATATTCAACCTAGAGCAAGCGATTCTGGATCTTGTTCTTGTGGTTCTAATAAATGTTATAATTGCAATGGTACAACAATTATTAACTTGTTGATTTAATCAGTTTATTTTATTAAAGTAAAAATATATACTTTAATAAATAATGTCAAAGAGAGGATGGAATGATATGAACTCTAATGTTAAAAAGTATAAAACAGATTATGAAGATGAATATGATTATAAAACACAAGAAAATATAGATGTATTAAAAAAAATATCAGTTTTACTTGAAAATATTAGTAAAAGATTAGATCAATGTGAAAAAGCAATAAAATTTCTTACTGATTGCAAAATAAAAGAAGAACAAGAAAAATTATCAAAAAAGTTACATGATGAAGAAATTTTTAGATCATATATTAACTAAAATCTAAAAATATAAAAAAATTATAGAATTTAAATCTATAACAAGACTATTCATTAATTACGAAACCAATAATTAACTATTAATCACAAATTATAACCAAAAATATGATCAAGCATATTTCAGATGAAAATTAATGCAAAAACTATTATAAATTTATCAAATTAAATAACATTGGATTATTAATCCAATAAATAAGGAGTTTATTCCCCTTAATATAATATATATATTATTTTTTTAAATATGTTTAAATAATAAATTTAAAAAAATAATAATAATTTTTTTTAAAAAAAAAATCTAAATTATTTATTATATATTAAATGACTGATAAATTAAAATTTAGCTCTTTATATGGTGGAATGAGTAATAATGTGTCTCAAGATCAGAATATTTTAGAAAGTTATGTTAGAGAACTTTTACAACTAAGAACTGATATTAAAATATTTCATTGGCAAACTAAATCATTTGCTTATCATAAAATTTCTGATGATCTTCTTAGTTCAATTGATGATTTAACAGATAAATTAGTTGAGGCAGGTTCTGGACTATTAAACATAAGACCAGAAATTACTATGGAAACAGTAATTCGTATAAATAATATATATACAAAGCCTGATTTTATAAGTAAATTGAAACAAATAAATATTTTTTTAAGAGATCAAAGTTATTTGATGAGAAATACAGAAATAGCAAATATTCGAGATGAAATACTAGGTTCAATTGATAAAGCACTATATCTTTTAAGTTTTGATTAAAAATTTGAAATTTATTTATTTAATAATTTATTCATATATATTATTAAATAAATGCCAAAAAATTTGTTAATTGTTGAATCTCCTGGTAAGATTAAAAAAATACAAAGTTTTTTAGGTCCAGACTTTATTGTTGCTGCATCAAGAGGTCATATTATGGATTTAGACTCATCAGGACTAGCTTTAGACCCAGATAATAATTTTGAAGCCAAGTATGAGGTATATAAAGATAAAAAATCTGTTGTATCTGATTTAAAAAAATCATGTGCTAGCTGTAAAGGTGAAGGTAAAATATATTTGGCTGCTGATGAAGATAGAGAAGGTGAGTTTATTGCAGAAAGTATTAAACGGGTTCTCAAACTATCTAATTCGGATTACTCTCGTGCAGTCTTTCATGAAATCACAAAAAAAGCTATTCTCGATGCAATTGCAAAACCACGTAAAATAGATGAAAACTTAGTACATGCCCAACAAACTAGAAGATTTTTAGACAGAATAGTTGGATATAAACTTTCACCTTTACTTTCAAAAATACAAGATTTAGGTACAGGAATAAATAGATACAAGTTAGGTGCAGGTCGTGTTCAATCCGTAATTGTTAAAATAATTGTAGATAAGGAAAAAGAAATACAAGATTTTCTTAGTTCATCAAGATCTGCATTTTATGAAGGTAAAGGAGAGTTTGAAGTTAGTGTAGGTACAACTCCAACTACAATACAAAAAATTAAACTTCAAACAGTTTTATATACAACAGAACCAAAAATTTCTAAATTTGAGCTTATTAAGACTTCAGATGATAGTTATGATCAAGTAATTGAATTAATGGGTCAGCTTAAAGATTCGAGTTGGAAACTTGTGGATATTAAAAAAAGAAACATATCAAGATCACCAACAGCACCATTTATTACATCATCTTTACAGAGAGAGGCTTCAACTAAACTAGGATGGCCTATAGCTAAGACTATGCAAGTTGCACAAAAACTTTATGAAGGTGGACATATTACTTATATGAGAACAGATTGTACTGTGCTATCAGATGAAGCTCATGGAAAAATTAAAACTTTTGTAACTGAACAATATGGATCGCAATACTATACTTTCAAACAATATACATCTAAATCTGCAAATGCTCAAGAAGCACATGAAGCTATAAGACCAACAGATTTTACAAAGTTAAAAATTTCATCAGATGATGAAGATGATAATACACCATCAGATCAAGATAAACTTTATAAATTAATTTGGAAGAAAACAGTTTCATCTCAAATGTCAAAAGCTCAAATAGAATCAACACAATTATTTTTAGCACCAGTTCAGATATCTAAAATAAAATCAAAGTCTCAAGTACTTGGTTATCTAATGGTTGGATCTGTTAGTAGAATAGTATTTGATGGTTATTTAAAGCTATATAGAGACTTGGAAGATGATGATACACTTGTTAATCTAGATATACCAGAGGATTATTCACAAGTTGCTACTAAACCAGTCCAAATAAAAATAAAAGAGTCAGTTACTTCACCACCTGCAAGATACAATGAATCAAGTTTAGTTGAAACTCTAGAAAAACAGGGTATAGGTAGACCAAGTACTTATGCTGCAATGGTTGCAAAAATTCAGGATAAAGATTTTGTTAGATTAGAAAATGTTCCTGGTAAAGAACTTTTACTTAAAGAACTAATATATGATTGTATTAAAAAAACTATGTCAGTATCTGATAATAAAATGTTTTTAGGTAAAGAGAATAAAAGACTTGTACCTACACAAACAGGTATTGTTTCTACAAAATTTCTTGTTAGCAATTTCCCACAAATTATGGATGTGGGGTTTACTGCTTCAATGGAAAAATCTTTAGATGAAATCTCAAATGGAAAACTAGATTGGATTAAAGTACTGAAATCTTATTATGAGATTATTACTGGACAAATTCAGGGATTTTTAAAATCATCAGCTGCTTTAAGAGTTCAAACCTCTGCAACTGAATTAGTTGGTGATTCTCAAGTAATCCCTTCAGGTGCTTTAATGCCTGTATATATTAACAATAATGTAGTTGGAATCCATCCAGAAACATCTCAAGAAATAGTATTTACCAAAACAAAATTTGGTTATGCAATTAAAATGTTTAATCCTCAAGTAGGTAAAGATATATGGGCAAATGTAAAAGAAAAACCAACTTTAGATCAAGCAATAGAACTTTTTAAAGTTAAATTACATCCTGAACTAGCTGAAGAAAAACCAGAATCAAAATCTACAGTGATTAAAGTTATAGGTAAGTATCAAATAAAATCAGGTCCATATGGACCTTATATCCAAACAGGTTCTGGAACAAATATTAAATTTACAAAAATACCTAAAAATATTAAACCAGATGATATTACTAGTGAAGACTGTAAAAATCTTTGTGGAACTAAAACAACAACAGAAGAATCAAATAAGAAAACAAAGAAAACTACTAAAAAAACAACCAAAAAAGTACAGTCTAATGAAGTTTAGAATACTATTTTATTTTATTTCAAAAAAAATAGTATTAATTTTAAAAAAAATAATTATATAATTTTATATTATATGAAATCAAAAAAACAAAATAGAAAAAAGCACAAAAAATACTATTCTGATTCATCAGATTCTGAATTAGATTCTGATTCATGTATTGATTCTGAAATACATATACAATCAAAAAATAATTTAGATACATGTGCACATGATAATTTAAGTTGTAATAAAACAAAAGGCGATAAAGGTGATACTGGTGATAAGGGTGATACTGGTGAAAAAGGTGAACGTGGTGAAAAAGGACAAAAAGGAGATAATGGAAGTAAAGGAGATCAAGGAAATAAAGGTGATAAAGGAGATAAAGGAGATCAAGGCGAACAAGGAGATCAAGGTTATAAAGGTGATAAAGGTGAACAAGGTTTGAAAGGAGATAAAGGTTGTAAAGGTGATAAAGGAGATAAAGGTGATAAAGGGGATAAAGGGGAAATTGGTGATAAGGGAGATAAAGGAGATACTGGTACAAAAGGAATAAAAGGTGAGAAAGGAGATAAAGGTGATAAGGGAGATAAAGGTTATAAAGGTGAAAAAGGTGATAAAGGAGATCGTGGTGAAAAAGGTGATAAAGGTGATAAAGGAGATAAAGGAGATCAGGGAATTAAAGGTGATAAAGGTGATACTGGTTCTACAGGTTGCAAAGGTAACCAAGGTGATATTGGACCAAAGGGTGATAAAGGTGAACGTGGTGAAAAAGGTGAGAAAGGTTGCAAAGGTGATTGTGGACAAGTTGGTGAAACAGGCGAAAAAGGTGAAAAAGGTTGTAAAGGTGATAAAGGAGATAAAGGTGACCAAGGAGATCATGGTTTAGATGGTAATGATGGAGATAAAGGTGATAAAGGTGATCAAGGAGATAAAGGTGATAAAGGTGATAAAGGTGATACTGGACCAAAAGGTGATCAAGGTGATACTGGACCAAAGGGTGATCAAGGTGATACTGGACCAAAGGGTGATCAAGGTATTCCAGGTATAAAATCTAATGACTATATAATTATGTTTTCAACACCTAATTCTGTCCCTAATAATACATTTGTTGGTGCTTGTTGTAGTTCGAACAATTTTTATAAGAATGTTTTAGTAATACCATTTGATTGTAATGTAAAAAGATTATCATTAAATATTAAAAATACAACATTAAATGATCAGACTTGTACAGCAACTTTATATATTAATAATAGTAGTACATTATTAAGTGGTACTATAAATAATAGTTCTTCTAATTATAAAATAAGTGTTGATGGAAATGTACAACTAAATGAATTAGATTTAATCTCAATTAAAATAACATCATCAGATACACTAACAAATGGAGTATGTGTAACATTAATAATTAGTACATAAAATTATAAAAATAATTTCTTTAATAAAAGTATAATGTGTCAATATACTACTCTTTTGTTACTTGCGGGCCTAATAATACTAGTGTTAATATGGTTTGATTGTTATAATATAAATAAAAGCAAATCTAGATACCCACGTAAAAATCATAAAGAAAAGTTTACTAACTTGTCTACTTATACTAAAACAATTCAATTATTAGATGATTTTATTTCACCAAGTATATGTGATGAACTGATTCAACTTGCAAAACCACGATTTAAAACTTCAACAGTATATTCAACTAATCAGGGATCTGTAGATATGAATGCTAGATCATCATCATGTGCATATTTTAAGAGAGGAGAAAATGAATTAATTAAATCAATTGAATCACAAGTTGCATCACTTTTAGCAATTGATTTAAAACAAATAGAACCTCTTCAGATTGTTAGATATGAAAAGGGACAACAATATAAATATCATTATGATTATTTTGGACAAGAAACAGATCAAAATAAAAATCAAAGAGTTCATTCAATATTAGTCTATTTAAATGATTTGGATGAAGTTGATGGTGGATCAACACATTTCCCTTTATTAAAACTAAGAACATATCCTTATAAAGGGCGCGCTGTGTTCTGGAATAATTTGAAACCAGATGGTACTGAAAATAACTTGACTTTACATGCAGGAGAACCTATTTTAAATGATAAAATAAAATATGTACTAACAATTTGGACACGTGTATCTGAGTATTAAGAAAACAAAGTATTAACTTTTAACTTTAAGAGATATCATTAAACAAATAATTAATATCCCAAGACTAAATAAAATTGGGAAATTACTAGTTCCATAATTCCTATAAATTACATATGGAATTAATAAATAATTTGAATTCATTATTAAATTAGTATATTTTTCACTAATTAAATTTTTAAATGTTGAAATTTTATTATCTCCTAATTTATAGCTTGGATCTAATAGTTTTTTTTCATAATAGGATATTATACATTCACCTTTAAAAATATTCCAATTGAAAACAATAATAAATATACAACTTAAATATAGTAAATCATATTTATTAGATAATAAAGCTAATAATGGTAAACTTATAACTATCATCAAATGTAAAAACTGTAAAGCAAAACTTAAATTTTTCATTTATTTAGTATTAGATTTTATTTTAGATGAAGAAGAATAATAGAATATAATTGAAAAAAAAACAAGTAATGCAATAGTTCTAAAGTTTTTCAACCCATAATTTCTATGTATAACTATAAGTAATCCAATAAAATTTAATTGAATAAATATATCTGTTGTATTTTTTCCAAGAATATTCTTAAATAAACTATCATTATTATCTCCTAATTTATAGTTAGGATCTAAAAATTTTTTTTCATAATAGGAAGCAATACATTCACCTTTAAAAATATTCCAATGTAATGTAGTTAAAAATACTACTATAACATAATATAAATCATATTTATCAGTTAATATTGGAACTAATGGTGAAAAAACTGCAAAAGCTAGATGAAGAATTTGTACTAATAAACTTAAAATTTTCATTATAATATTTATAAAGATTATTTTATTTTTTTGATTATATGAATTATATGTCAAAACTTATATGACTATCATTAACAAACCCCTTATCTAATAAATATTTAACTGCTAAATTAATAAATAATTTATGACTAGCAAATAATGGGAGTGATGGTGTATAATTACACCATTTAGCTTTACCTGCATCATCACCTGCTTCCAAACGTATTTCAGCATCTTCTTTATTAGTAATAAATGTTAACATTGCAACTGTTTCCATCCATGATTGGTCTGTATTTCTAGGATCGTCAACAACACCTTCATAAATAACAGCATTTATATTACGTTCAGGATTAAAAATATTATCAAGTTTAACATTAATTTCTACTAATCTAGAAGCTTTTGTTCTTCTGTAAGATTTGTAATACCTTCTGAATTCATTGCTTCTTGTGCAAATTCATCTCTTCTTGCTTGAGATATTGTTTGACCAGCTTCAACCATACCACCAGGAAGAGCCCATTCTCCATTGTCTCGTCTTTTAATTAAAATAAATTGCAGCCGACCATTTTTAAGACGTGCAACAATTGGGTCAGCAGCATGATTGGGTCCCCAATTTCCCAATGTACCCCTACCAATTAAACCTGTACGACCAATTGGATTTCTAGGATATCCAGACTCATTAAACTGTAATAAACCAGTATGACTAAATCTATGTTTAAATTTTTTTTCACTTGCAATTTTTACTAAATCTTTTTTTGAAAATCCATTTCTTAGAAAAGTTTCAGTAATATATATTTCATCTTGAACTGTTGCATTTGTATATTTTATTGCAAGAATTGTATCTTCTAAATTAATATCACGTCCATTTTGAGGAATATCAAGACCTCTTTTAGGATCAGCCCATCCACGACCTTCTGTCCATGTTTCTGGTGTATTTATATCATGAGATAGTACTATTGGAGCAGTATATTCTGTTGGATTGTAATCCTTGCAAATTGTTGACCATGATTCACAGCCATCAGGCATATTTCTGCGTATATCACCATAATAACTTGGAACAATTGACTTTTGTTTTGGGAAATTTTCTGGTATTTGTCTTGTATCTAGTCTTGTTTCTAGTCTTTTTTTTGTTGGTTGATCGAAACTACTTCCACCTTTTAGATTAAAATACATTTTTTTATACTTCAAATATTTTTGATAATAATCCATATATATATAAATAATATTTTTTATGTAACAAATAATATTATTTTTTGAATAAAGAAAAAATAAGGTATTGTATTCATTTTTTTATAATCTCTAAAAAAAAAATCTAGTTTTTTAAAATATTTGAAATTTCCCAAATGAAGTGATTTATAAAAATAAATATTTGTTACTATATTAAGCCATGAGTTCTCATTATAATAAATTTTTAGAATTGCTAAATAAAACACGTATAGAGAGATCAGGAATTGATGATATTTATTCTCATGTAGGCTTAGGAGGTCAATATACACGAGGCTGTTATAATATTCCTGATAAAGATTTAGGAAAATTTTATCAGTTATATTCAAAAGTTATAACAGAAGGAATATGTCCAGTTTATTTGGCAGAACGTCATAGAAAACAAGGACCAATACTCATTGATTTGGATTTTAAATATAAAACTCAACCTAACTCAGATCCACAAATTCGTATAATTAAAGAATCTGATTGGTTAGTTGTTATTGAACAATACATTGTTAATATTAAAAAATATATTAAATTAGATGATCCTGAAGAAGACTTAAAATGTTATGTTTTAACAAAACCAAATCCAACTATTGTTGGAACAGATCCAGATACTAACTCATCTACATGTAAAGATGGTCTGCATATTATGTTTCCTAATATTTGTACTCAACCACTTGTTCAACATTTGATTAGAGAAAATGTAATAAAGTTCATTAGAGATAATAGTTCTTGGGCAGAATTGAATCTTTCAAATGAACCAGAAGATGTAATTGATAAAGCAGTAATTGAAAAAAATTGTTGGTTACTATATGGATCTTGTAAAGATGGTTCTGAAACTAATAAATATGGATTGAGTAAAATTTTTACAGTAACATCAACAAATACTTTAGAAGAAGTTGATTTTGATAACTCTGATATAATTAGACTTCCTGAAACTTTATCTATTAGAAGATTTAGTTCAGATGCTATCTTTCCATATGTAGAAGGTTATGATGAACAAACAGTTATTGATGAATATAATCAATTTATGATAACGAATCCAACTCCTGGTAATAGTTCAGGAACAGTTGGAAAACCAACAGACATAGCATTAGCTACAAAATTAGTACAAATTTTATCACCAAAACGTGCAGATAAATATGATGAATGGCTTAATTTAGGATTTTGTTTGCATAATATTGATGATAGTTTATTAGAAAGTTGGAATAAATTTTCTTCCCAATCTAAAAAATTTGAAAAGGGTGAATGTGAAAAGTTATGGGCCAAATTTAAAAATATTGGGTATGGTATTGGCTCTTTAATCAAATGGGCACAACATGATGATTTTGATAAATATATGGATATTATGATTGAATTTAATTTTGATACTTTATCTAAATCTGTTTCTGGTCAGCCTTATGATGTCGCAAAAAGTTTTTTTGAACTTTATAAACATCAATTTAGAATTGGTTCAGTTGATTTTAAAGAATGGTACTATTTTGATACTCATAAATGGACACCAATGCAAGATGCTTATATTATCAAAGATATGTTAAATGAAGATTTTGTTAATGCATATGTTAGATTAGGACTTTTATATGGAAAAAAAGCTTTAAAAGCAGAAGGAGAAGATAAACAAAAACTTATTTCAAAACAAGAACTTATTATGAAAATTTCTACCAAGTTAAGAGGACCTTTTAAAAAACAGGTTATTGAAGAGCTTACTACTTTGTATAAAAAACTAGATCCTGATTTTGCTAATAAATTAGATGAAAATAAAAATTTAATCTGTTTTACTAATGGCGTATATGATTTAGAAAATGCTATTTTTAGAGAAGGTAGACCAGAAGATTATATTACTTTATGTACAAATAATAAATATGTACCATTTGAAAAAATAAATAAATCTAAACTTCATACAGTAAGAAAGTTTTTAGTAGATATTCAACCAGAAGAAGATGTACGTAATTATATTTTAGATCTTTTTGCATCTTGTTTGGCAGGACATAATCCTGATCAAAAGTTTAATATTTGGACAGGATCTGGTTCTAATGGTAAATCAGTATTAATTAACTTGATGATGGATTCACTTGGTGATTACTCATGTGGACTTCCACCTGAAGTTTTAACCAGAGCATCTACAGATCCAGATAAAGCAAGTCCAACAATGGCAAAGACTAAAGGAAAAAGATTTGTTGTATTTGAAGAGCCAGAAGGAACAGATCAGGTATATGTGGGTAAAATGAAAGCTTATTCAGGAAATGTTAAGATACAAGCACGTAAACTTCATAAAGATATTGTGGAGTTCTATCCACAGTTTAAAATGTTTTTACTTTGTAATAAACTACCAACAATTCCATCAAATGATGGAGGTACATGGAGACGTATTAGATTAGTACCTTTTGAAATGAAATTTGTTGATAATCCTATTGAAGACTATGAAAGACAAATTGATAGAGGACTTGAAGATGTACTTAGATTAACTTGCAGAGAAGAATTTATTTCAATGTTAATTGAAAGATATGCTATTTATAAAACAGAAGGACTTAAAGTTCCACCCAAGGTTATGCTTTCAACTGAGACTTATCAATCAAATTCTGATATATTCTTGGATTATATTAATGAATGTATTGAATTTACTGATGATCTCAAAGATAGACTTGATTTCCAAGATTTAGTTGCTGATATGCAATACTGGATGAAAAATGTAAAGTTTGATAAACGCGTTGAAAAAATATTCCAACGAGGTGACTTTAAATCCGATCTTGAAGAAAAACTTGGTAGACTAGATTCAACTGGTAGTTATTGGAGAAGATATGTTCTTAGATCAGCAATGAAGAATTCTGGTAAAATCATTATGGATGAAGATAATATTGATATGAAGGGAAATGACCTAAATGATATGGATGATGATGAAGAAAGAAAGACATTGGTAATTAAATTATCAACTTATGAAAAGATTCGTCAATCTAAAATTAAAAGAAAGAAATCATCTAAAAAAGTTGAAGAAATACAAGATGGCATTTTAATTAGTAGTTAATAAAACTTATATATTTAATAAAAATATTTATTTAATATATAAATGAATAAAAGTTTATACGAAGACAAACATCCAAAAACATAACTTAAAGGAACTGGTTATGCTAACAAAGAGAAAGCAATTAAAACATTAGAATTGATTGAAAATTATAATATAACTTATCAAAAACAAGT
>Ga0114973_10003448_pt1 | contig 11161 bp, 11 predicted proteins | sample M_140807_MF_Meta_FD_87025 | JGI IMG/M metagenome (GOLD analysis project Ga0114973, IMG submission 87025) | Freshwater microbial communities from Lake Montjoie, Canada to study carbon cycling - M_140807_MF_MetaG | ecosystem: Environmental > Aquatic > Freshwater > Lake | place: Lake Montjoie... | reverse complement strand
TGTGCGCAAATTTACACGGTCTTTCCATAGGGGCCAGATTTCGCCAAGTTTTCTTGAAAGAAAATCCTCTGTTTCTTTCTGTACAACACTGTCAAGCCCCGGCTTCTTTTCCTCACCATCGTGTTTTTCTGTCCCACCACCGGCTAAGCTGGCCAAGTCTTTTCCTACCGGATAAGCATTCAAGGCATTGACTAAGTCAGCTGAGGCGATTTTTGAAAAATCGCCCCTTAGACCATCTTCCCGAAACCCCATGAATTCGATTTCCAGCACAATGGCGCTTAGAGGAATATTTTTAGCGACATACTGACTCAGAACAAACACTTCCTGAGGGTTGACGTTCGCTAGCGACAACCCGAGAGGAACCATACAATTCTGGCATGGCGCAAGCTTCCTTAACCAATAAGGCGCTAGGTGTTCGCCTTGTTTGAACTGATTCAGGGTGTGAAGCTGAGAATTCCCGAACCAAGCGATGGTAGTTTGATTTTTCAGGTCAGGGCTAGGGCTAGAAAAATACCGGACGATTGCAGAAATATCGGCTATGTTATGGCCTGTAAACGGGACCCCATCCCAGCTTTCTGATCGGCTGGTATTTTCCTTTCCTAAGGCGAACTCCTCTGCTTGAATTCTGGTTCCGTTATATATATAGAGAGTGGTCACCGCCACAGTCATTGACAGAAGCAAGACAACCAGCGACACATATCGACTATTGGTAACAAGGTTTTTCATCAATTGTCCTTTTGCTTAACGGCTATTTCTATCTGCAGCACTACCCTGCGAACAAACTCATCCCATGTGAATTTGGAAGCCTGGGTATTCGACCGCTCACTTAAAGCGAAAAGACGAGCTGGATCACTTAAAAGAGCTTCCATTTTTTGAGACATGTCAGACACATCAAGCGCATTGAAATACTCGGCAGCGCTTCTACAAAATTCCGGCATCGGCGCAAGGCTACTCGCGGCAATTGGTGCGCCAGCCATCATCGCTTCAAGCAGGATATTCGGGCTATTTTCGATTAGCGACGGAAACACTAATAGTCTTGCTTTTTGATAAAGCTCCTTGAGGCGGTCGCCGCTCTCACCTGGCACTAAAACAACATCGCCAGAAAGTCCAATACGTTCGATCAATATTTGCGTTTCGTCATAGCAGGATTTGCTATGAGGTTCCCCAACCAATACTAACTGGTGTGCCCGTCGAACACTAGGCGACAGTCGCGCGTATGCATCAACAAGACGGGCATGATTTTTGTAGCGATGGAAATGCGATACGTAAAGAAAAAATGGCCGCACGACTCCTAACTGAGACAGAACATCCGTAGACGCAACTGCCTCCCCCCAATAGGAATCTACCCCATTGGGCGTCACCATAATTTTCTCCCTGGGTATCCCGCGCTCTATGAGCACCTCACGGCAGGTTTCTGAGAGCGCGAGCACACTGGTTGCCCGACGTGCTGAGGAAATAATCGTATGACGCAAAGCAGCCATCTTTAACTTAACGAGCAAAGACTCTTGAAACCAAGCCTCCCTTGAGAATGGGGCGAGGTTTGACACGCCAACCACTGACGGCACCGCAACTGCATTCAGACGAGGCAAATAATGAGAAAAAGTCAGGTAAACATCCGCTGAATGCCTCTGAATTACTCCGGGCATAACAAAGTTCTCCCACCACATTCGGCGTAAAGCTTTTAGCCTTCCAAAGCCAATTGGTAAATCAATTAGCACTCTTCTCTCATTCGATGCATATTCGGTCAAGACAGACTTTTCCTTGACGACAATAAGTTGGGCGGTAGGTGCGAAATCGTCGAATCGATCCAGAAATGCGCGGGCCCGAGATAATTGTCCACCAGCGGTAGCTGCCAACAGATTAAGAAATATCTTCAAATTAAATCCACGCCCTACAAACCATTAGTGATTTCATGTGCCCACAAATTTGCAAAAAGCGAATCACTTTTTTACGCCCCTTACAACTAAGAGATTCGCCTGAAAAACATCAATTTCTTCCAATCCTGCTTTCACCATCCAATTCCTGATCGTGGAAGCGGACTGAGGACTATCGTATTGCGGGCCAAGCATATCGAAAGTATCCAACAGCGCCCACTCATTCAGTTGACGCTCGTTGAGCGGATAACGCCCCGTGTAATCAGCAACGGGAATGATTCGCTTCAATACCACACCAACAATTGGCACACTACCCAACAGTTGGCTCAATTTGAGCAAAAATGGCACATTTCGTTCAAGGAAAGCAAACAAAGTTTGCGGAGATATTCTTTTTGTTATGGGACGAAAAAAATATTTCGCATGCAGCATCGTTCTGAATCTTTTCCAATAGAAATCCGTACAAAGCTTCCCCCCCCCCCGACTTACCATGGGAGGCAGTGATGCGAAGGCTTGGGTGACATCCGGTGTGTGTTGCAAAACTCCAAGTGAATAAACAAATGGAAATGACTCTGTCTTAAACGGCAACGAATAAATATCGCCCTGCACCACGTGCAAATTTGGATGCTGTTTGAGATTGGCAAAGCAGGCATCAACTGCACTTGAATGATCCAAGGCTACAACCTTGGCTCCCGCTCTTAACGCAATCTCGGCAAAACGCCCTGCACCACACCCCACATCCAGAACCCATTGGCCAGAAATATCCTCCGGTCTCCAACCGGTTGCCTTCCAAAATCTGTCCGCTGAAATCGGATGCCCTGAGTAACTGTCGAGTTGGGTTTGCCGAAACTTGTTCCACTGCATGCCGAAATTATTGGAATAGTTTAATTCGGGCACAAAGCGAGGAGTGAAATTCCGGATCGGATAGCGATGCTGGCCATCCACTGAAACCAACCACCCGCTTTCAATCTCATCCACACCAGATGCCGGTGTCTCCAATGTCAAGCACTGCCCAGATTGGGGACATCGAAGTCTTTCCAGTAATTCAATCTTCATTCATTCGTTCCAATAACGCTAAATTGCAATCCCATATTTACGCCGCCATAGTTCAAACAGCACCAAGGCGAATAAGCGCTCGCCATTGCTGCGTCCTAGATCTTGGCCCTTTAGCAGCCCACGCACGGCGTCGCGGTCAAACAAACATTGTTCGTCCAGCAGCACCTGATGAAACAACTCCCGAAACGGCCCAGCCCTCAGCCACTCAGCCAGCGGAATTGAAAACCCTTGCTTGCGTTGACGATCAAACTCGGGCGGGAGCACGCGGGCAGTCAGACGTTTGAGTAGTATTTTTTTGTCTTGTTGCGTGGCTTTCAAATGGGACGGCACCTTTGCAAAGGCGAATTCGATCAGGCGGTAATCTAGCATCGGCGCGCGGACTTCAAGCGAATTCATCATGCTGGCGCGGTCCACCTTCACCAGAATGTCTTCGGCAAGGTAGTCCTGAAAATCCATGCGGGTCGCCCGCTGTAGCAGATCGGTATGCGCTGGAACTCGGCCCATGCGAATCTGCTCCGCTGCTAGGGTCAATCCGTCTTGATGGGACATCAGATGCCTGCGGGTGCTGGCGTCAAAGTAGTTGGCAATCAATGGCAGGCCATATTTCAAATCAACACCCAACCCCTGCAACCAGTTGCGCCCCTTTAGTCCCAATGGAAGCAAACGCTCTGCCGCCGTTGCCACCACAGCCCTTAGAGGAAGCGGAGCCAGCGCCAAACGCTGCTGCATCCATAACAGGCGGCTGTGATGGCCATAGCCCCCAAACAACTCGTCGCCACCATCCCCGCCAAGCGCCACCGTGCAGTGTTGGCGTACCAGTTGACTGACCAGAAAGGTGGGGATCATGGACGAGTCCACCATGGGCTCGTCAAACTGCTGCGCCAAGCGCGGGATCAAGTCCGCTGTGGTGGGCTGGGCAACAAGTTCTGTGTGATCGGTGCCGAAATGACGGGCGATCAGTCGCGCGTGTTCGGTTTCATCCATTGCACCATGACCAGGGAACCCGATAGTGAAGGTTTTCACCTTGGTTGACGCCCGTACCGCCATGGCGGTGATCAGGCTGGAATCCACCCCGCCGCTTAGCAGCACCCCCACCGGCACATCGGCCACTAACTGATGGCGAACGGAGTCCTCTAGCAGTGCTTCCAGTTCATCGAGCAGGCCAAGCTCATTCACTTTCCCTGCAGCGGCTTCCGGGGTCAAATCTGGTACCTGCCAGTAGCGCCACACCTTGGCTGTGCCGCTATTCAAATCAAAAAGTAGGGCGTGAGCCGGAGGCAGCTTGTTGAAGCCCTGCAGTATGCAGCGATCACCCGGCACATAGCCCATGGCCAAATAACAATCGAGCGACTCTGGATCGATGCGGCGCTGCAGACTGGGGTCTGCAAACAGCGCCTTGAGTTCAGAGGAAAAGTGTAGCGTGCCCCGCGTCAAGTGATAAAAAAGAGGCTTTTCACCAGCTCGATCACGAGCCAGAAACACGGTTTGCTGCCGTGCGTCATGGAGCGCAAAGGCAAACATGCCGTTTAAACGTGCCAGACAATCTTTGCCCCACGCGTCATAAGCGGCTAGCAATACTTCGGTATCGCTATGCGAGCGAAACACATAACCCCGTTGTTCCAACTCTGCGCGTAACTCACGAAAGTTATAAATCTCTCCATTGAACACAATAGTTAATCCACGCGCGTCGTCCCGCATCGGTTGATGCCCGCCGGGCGACAGATCGACGATGGACAAACGCCGCTGCGCCAGGCCCACGCGGCCATCGGCAGACCACCATTCACCCGCATCGTCTGGACCACGGTGTGTCATAGCGTCGCGACCAGCGGCTAGCCAAGTGCGGCTTGCAACTGGGGCGGATGAGGTTATGCCGACTAGCCCGCACATATATTTGTATTCTTATGCCCGGAGTCTTTAAGAATGTCCTGCAGGTATTGAGTGTAGCCAGTTATGCCCAGTGTGCCTAGGGTTCGCTCCAATTGATTCGCAGTGATCCAACCCTTGCGGAAGGCAATTTCTTCAAGGTTCGCGATGTGAAAACCTTGAATCGACTGGATCGATTCCACATAAACTGAAGCGCGGTGGAGTGACTCATGCGTACCCATGTCGAGCCAAGCCGCACCACGCCCAAAAAGCTCCATGTGCTGTTGACCTTGCTGCAGATAGAGTGCATTTATATCGGTAATCTCCAACTCACCCCTTGGTAAAGGTTTGATTTGTTTATCAATTTCACAAACTTTTTGCATCGTAATAATAAAGTCCGGGCACAGCGTAATGAGATTTTGGTGTTGTTGGTTTTTCTTCAATCGACAGCGCTTTTTGCTAAGCATCAAACTCCACAACCCCAAAAGCTGACGGGTTTTTGACGCGGTAGCCAAAGATCGTGGCTCCAACCTTCCTCGAATTTGCGCTGACCAACAGTCGTGTTAAATCCTGGCCAAAAATCAGGTTGCCACCAAGAATCAAGGTCGCTGGTGCCACTGCAAGAAACGCCTCGCCGATCAAAAACGCTTGCGCTAATTCTTCTGGTTTAGGTTGTGCTGCATAGGCAAGCCGCAAACCAAAATCAAAAGCGTCACCCAACATCTGCTGCAGAATGGGGAGATAGGTCGGGGCAGAAATAATCAATTTAAGCTCTAAGTTAATCTACTTTTATATCTACTGCAGTTACTATATAACCCGCCAGATTTAATCTAACAGTTAGTGTCCCTTGCACCGCCCCGAAGTCAATAAATTTGCTATCAATAGGCATTAATTTTGATAGATTACGGAAAATTACTTCATGTAACCTAGGCGCGGCCCGAATAAGCAAGTTGTTGTAATAGCCTTCTTGTCCATTTCATTTTCTCCCTGAGAACACACTAATTTTTTCAATAACCTTGGCTACATCATCGTCACTCATCCGTGGATGAATCGGGATACTCAGAGCATCGGCATTGAGTGTTTCGGAATTGGGCAGGCGCAAATCCATCTGGCCATAAAGCGGGCTCAAGTGCAGCGGGTGATAGCGCAGGGTAGTGTAGATTTGCTCGCTGAGTAGGTAGTGCGCTAGTTCATCGCGACGGGGCGCGCGAATGCAGTAGGTGAAGTAACTGTGCCTGTCGCCAGGTTCGGCTTCTGGCGGGTTAATAAGGCCGGGAACGGCCGCAAGTTCGCGCTGGTAGGTGTCCCAGATGATTTTGCGGCGGGCTTGCAAACTATCAATGCGGTCAAGCTGCGCCAAGCCGATGCTAGCGGCCATATTGGTTGGCAGCATTTTGATAAAGGGCTCCTGAATGTTGTATTCCCACCAGCGGGATTTGGTTCCGGCGTTGGCCACTGCAGAATCAAAGCCGGATTTGCCGATGCCACAGTAGCGCATCACCTTGGCGCGCGCAATGTGCGCGGGTAGCCGTGCAGTTATGCCGCCGCCTTCGCCGACGGTCAGGTTCTTTACCGCGTCGTAACTATAGATGCCTACATCACCAATCGCACCACATGGTTTGCCTTTGTAGGTGCTGTCTAGTGCATGGGCTGCGTCTTCAATTACCGGGTAACCCAACGCCAGAATGGGGTCCATGTCCACTGCCAAGCCTGCATAGTGCACAACCATAATGGCAGCAGTTTTATCAGTGATCACAGCTTGGATGTCTTCGCAGCGCACATTCATGGTGCTGAGATCGACATCGCAGAAAACAGGTTTGTGCCCCGCCAAAACTATAGCCTGAGCACAGGATACCCAAGTAAAGCTAGGCAGAATGACCTCCGACCCGCGCGGAAGGTCCAACAAGGTTACGGCCATGAACAAGGCGTTGGAGCCACTGTCCACCATGGCAAAAGTCGGCAAACCGTACTTTTCCATATATTTAGCCTCAAAGACATCGACGTTTTTACCGAAACCCATCCACTGGCTGCGCATGCAGACCGTGACGTTGGCGATTTCTTCCTCGCCAACAAGCGAACCAAATACTGAAATCATAGTAAGTTTTCCTTTTTGTTTTATGTCTTGAAAATCATTTGAAAATGGTCTGTTTGCTCTGACACTATTTCAAAACCTTGTTTTTGATACCAAATTACCGCGGAGTTGTGCTTAAGTACTTTTAGCGTGATCGGGAGAAATGTGTGTGCGGATGCAAACGCAATCATGGCTTGGAAGGCTTTACCCATAATGCCTTTTTTTGCATGCGTTTCATCCCCAAGAATGATGTTATAAACATTCCATTCGCACGCTACCAATCTAATGCCCATACAACCTATCGCGCGCTCATTGAAATCAACGATGAGCATGTAGTAGTTTGACCGTGCCAGGTAGGCATCGAACCAAGCTTGCTGTTCTTGTTGTGTAATCTCTGCGGTATGAAAAAAGAATGCGCGCTGTGTGTTTTTCCAGTTACGCAAATTCAACAAATCCAACCTGCTTGCTGCTCGCAGAACAGTTTGATTTAATTCATTGGGAACATTTATCAAAAGCGATATTTTATTTTGCATGTACAAGCTATTTATTTGATGGCTGAAACGCTAACACTTTATTCAGCCAATCTTTCATTCTTGCCTTCACATCATGCCCGGCCGAGTACACTTTTTTATATCCTGCTTCGGCAATCGATTCTCGCCTTTGCTCATCTTGAAGCAATAGTTTGAGTTGCTCAAGCATCTCGCTTTTATCCTTGAAAAATACCGCTTCAACATCTGACTGATAGAGTGAGACCAAATCTTCCGTGTACTGGCTGAGCATGGCAGTTTTCATGGCGGGTATTTGAAAACTGCGGCGGGTATAAGTATCTAGGTTCAATGTTGACAAGAAACATAGCGCAACCTTGGCACCGCAGATAGAAAAGCGATAATCGGCTTTAGTTGCAGGCATTACCGGGTATTTGGCACGCAGCGGGCTATCGGGGTGCAATTGATTGAAAGCGGCACCCCAGCCACCGCCAAACAAGTTCAGCGTGTAGCCGGCTTCGCAAATCGCTTCCAGCATTTCTACACGCCCATCGTTTTCGTAATGGCCAGCAAAGACTACATCACACTTAAAATTGGTGGGTATTTGATCGGCTGGGACGGGATATTCATCATCAGGGATGCAATAGGCTCGCAATAGATGAACATGTGTGGCACCATGGCGCTGGTAGTCAACTAGATTGCTATGACGGAACACAAAATGCATATCAAAGTGCTTAATGCTTTCCAAATAATTCGACCATAAACCCGGCTTTGCTGCCTTGCTAAATGGGTTGTCGTTGCTGTACTGGCAGAAAACCGAATCAGGCAATATTGCCCGCATCTTGCTAACAACAGTAGGTGAAATTAATGTCACGTTATAAAACCAGACGAAGTCAGGCTTTGTCTGCGCAGCAAACTGCAGCAGTCGCTGACTCACCCGCCAGACTATCGGGCCCGATCGAATACGGTACTGTATCCGGTGAAAAATCGAATGATAAGCTGGTTCACTGTTGTTCGGCACCCAGTGCCAAAAGTCGTCAAACCACCCAAAACGAACCACCTCACAACCCAATGACTCGAGTGCCAGTGCGCATGCTTCCTGATACCAGGGCCACATGTAGTCGCCGACAATCAAAATCCTCGGCTCCTTGGACAACGCTTTATCACCTGCCTGTAGCACGCTCGTCATAATGCGCGAAATCAAAGTCGCTGAAATCCGCCGTGTGCTCGTCGTTCATGGTCGGCGTCCACGCGGGGCTTGGCATGTTGAGCACATAGGCATCGTCATCCCCAAGATTCTGCAGGGCAGTCGGCACACCGGTGGGTACGATAACGGAGCGGTACTCATGAGCCTCCCCGCTATAAAACACTTGATATCCTTCCGAAGTCTTCAGCACAAAACGCGCATTACCTTTGATGCATGTAAAGCAGCCGGTCCTAATAAAATGCAGGTGCGGCCCCTTCATCTTTCGCGGACCAATCACCGTCAGGTAAACCTGCTGCGGTTCCTTGCCTGTTTCAAAGAATCCATCATGGATGTTGAAGATGGGGACAAGAAAACCGTTAGGCTGGTTCTCATGGTCCTTTGTCACAAATGTAGGATTAGGTTTTGTTTTGATGTCCACCATATAGTCATTTTCGGATCAAGAAGTTAGTCGTATAGTTCAGCCTGAGCAAGCGGCAATCCGATCCGGTCCCTTTCCGACAGGATCGGTGGATCACCCATCAATGGCCAATTAATCACCAAGTCAGGATCGCACCAAAGCAATGTTCTTTCATGCTCCGGGTAGCGATAGTCTGTCACACTATAAATAATATCAGCTGCATAGCTAGTCACAAGGAACCCGTGCGCATAACCGGGGGGTATCCAGACAAGTTGGCCGTTTTGCTCGGACAACACAAAGGTCGCTGCCTTTCCGAAATTCGGCGATGTGCGGCGTAGATCAACCGCAACATCAAATATAGAGCCTGAAACAATCCGTATTAGCTTGCCATGCGGACACGCAATTTGATAATGCAAACCACGCAGAACATTTTTAATTGATCGAGAATGATTGTCTTGCAGGAACTTGGCAGTAATGCCCAGCCTGCGTAGGTCCTGACTTGTGGTTAATGTCTCTGTCGACAATTCGTTAGCTGAAATTGTTGGTTCGAGGACTAATATGTCATCCAGATGCCTTGATACGATTTTCATGAGTCTGCCTTAATTAAATCGCATGATCAACAAGCATCTGAACGCCACGAGACGGCGGCCATGACTGTGCCGTCTTCAGAGCCTCTGAACCCATGCGCCTTCGCAAGTCGGGATTTTGATAGAGCAGTGTAATAAAATTGGCGAGCGACTGGATATCTTCAGCCTCGTACAAAAATCCGTTATGGCCTTGTTGTATTCGGTCTACTGCAGCACCTGCCCCATAACTGCCAATAACCGGAACACCCAAGGCCATTCCTAGCGTGGTACCACCATACGAATCGAAACGCGCAGGATGTATGAATACATCGCTGTTTGAAATAATGCCTTTAAAGTCTTCAATGGGAAGCCACTTTTCAAGAGTGACCTGCTTTGCCAAACTAAATTCTTTGATGAGTTGCTCTAATACAGGAACATTATCTCCGGTACCGACAATAATAACTTTAATGTGTGGACGAACATCGTCTGTAAGTAGCGCAATAGCTTTAATAAGCAAGTCGTAGCCTTTTTCGTGGATGATACGACTGCCCCCACTCAAAAGAAAGTCATCGGCTTGGATATTATATTTATTAAATATCTTAACACGATGGGCATGATAAGCAGCAATATTTTCATTAGACACAACAAAAATTGGCAGATTTAACAGCTTGGACTCAGAGAAACCAATACTTTTTAGATAATTAAGTGTGATCAAACCGACGCCAAACACTTTGCAGTTTGAATGTTTTAATATTTTATAGGCTAGCCACCGTGTAATTTTTCTTCTAATACCTATAGCGCGAGTTGCCGTATCAGGTAAGTCTGTCCAATGATTATAAGGGCGGCGAAGCAAAAAAAATAGTAAATGCAACAGTTTTGTATTGGTATTCATCCAACCAGTAATGACAAAGCGTTCATACGGATGGGTTAAACAATACTTTATGAATCGCCAATTCAATTGGACCCCATATATCTCAGCCTTGAAATGCTCATGCGTGATATTGGTTGTCCATTGATAGCGCGCATGATCTTGATCAAGCGCGTACCATAAATTTAATATTACATCGGGCTGATTCAAAAAATGACTTATGAGGACATTGTTATGCGGTGTCGCCAAGTCTTGAATCAAGTTAATAGTTTTTGATTTTTTTTTAATCATTACATTTTAATCTATTCATCCGGTAGCAAGCCCGCAAAAGCCCGACGGATGCGGGAGAAGGGCTCCAGGCACTCTGCCGGTCCGGCCTTGCGGCAGGGAATGTTGTAGTGGTCAAGCTGATAGCGGCGTTGGTAGTCATGGTCGCACACAAAAACGCTCACAGCGACGAGCACAAGTTCAGCATTTTTACCAGCGCCAGCCGGCGGGGTGCCGCATAGCAGAAGAGTTGGTTGCTGAAGATGCGGGAGATATATTTTGGATGATTCATCTTAATTTTCAAATTTGCTAAGCAAGTTAGATCGGAGAGCATTTTTTGAAACTGACGTAGACATTCGGCTAATCGATAGCGATATCCTGTACAGAACAATTAGCAGCAACCAGATAATAAGCACGTTTAAGACATATTTTTCGCCATACCAAAGCCAATGTGGTGCTGCCATAGACACAGAACAAAGCAATGTCAGGTTGGTAACGCTGAGCCTCTGC
>Ga0114973_10003447_pt1 | contig 11161 bp, 10 predicted proteins | sample M_140807_MF_Meta_FD_87025 | JGI IMG/M metagenome (GOLD analysis project Ga0114973, IMG submission 87025) | Freshwater microbial communities from Lake Montjoie, Canada to study carbon cycling - M_140807_MF_MetaG | ecosystem: Environmental > Aquatic > Freshwater > Lake | place: Lake Montjoie... | reverse complement strand
CAAGGGTTGCCATGGCGGCAGTCTCACCGGTTCCTTGAAGCAGATCTCGGTCAAGGCCAGCCTGTTGGACTGCGATGTTTTGAGCAATCTTGCCACCGACTTCTTCAATGTTCTCGCTGGGGATTTCTTTAAGGGCGGTTATGGCTGCACTGCCAAGTCGAGAGCCGGTCAGTTTTTTACCCGCCAAAACCTCTTCCAGCGCTTTACCGCCGGGGAGGTATCTGTTGGCAAGAACGGAAAGACCGTAGCCAGAAACGCCAGCAAGACGGGCTTTGTTGATCGCTTCTTCTGCGGCTTGCTCCGGGGTGGCACCCTGCTCAACTAAACCTGCCACGATCTCATCGTAGGAGCCTGCGCCAATGTCTGCGCCCTGCATGACCGCGCCAGTTTGAATGGCAGCAGTTGTTCCGGCCTGAATAGCTTTCTTTTGAGCAAGACGCTGAGCCGCCTCTAGGGCAGCGCCTCGGGCGGCTGCGGCACTCATGACGCCCTGTTTGGCTATGTAACCGGCACCACCGCCAGCCAGAATCATGGGGATAACCTGTGGAGCTTGTTCCGCAAGAAAATTGGCAAGTAGGCCGGGGTCGGTAATCGTCTGACCCAGAGATGCTGTAAACGCAGCAAACTGGCCTTCTTTCGAGGCTTCCTCTACCACTTTTGCACGTTCGGCTTCTCGGGCCTTGAGGCCCTCGGACTTCATTTCTTCGCCAAACTTGGACAGTCTTTCGCCAGCACCAAGTAATCCGGTTTTGGAGAAGTTGCCGGTAGCCAAACCATACACCTGACCCGGCACCTGCACAATACTTCCAAGACCACCAACAAGGCCAGCGCCAATGTCTTTGATGGCCGCGCCTACGGTGCGCTCCTTGCCTTTCTCGGCGACGGGCGGCACTGGCGCTTTACCAAGAGCTTCATCCAAAGAAAATTCGGTAGGTTGGCCCGTCCCTTGGCCCAGCGCCTCCTCTAGAGAAAACTCTAATGCCATTAAAAACTCCTGTTAATTGGGCGAGAATCCAGTTCCCGTCCATTTTGCCGGACCTCTGGCTGTTTGGTACACAGTTCCAACTATTAAATTGGCTGCGGATGGGTTTGCTGGCAATGGATTGCCGACTTGGCGACCGCCCAGTTTAGCGATTTCCGCATCAATTGCTGCAATCTGTTTTAGGCCAAGATCGCTATTGCCCATAGGACCACTGATGACGTCCGCCTTCCTCTTAAGCAATTCTTGGCGGTACGCGGTGTCAGGCTTATCGCCAAACAACCGGGTGTACTCTTGCTGAGCCGCAACAGGGTCGCCGCCCTTTTGGGCTACCAGTCGATCAAAGATTTGCTGCGTGGGCGACCTGTCCTTAGCGTTGATCTGCATCATAGTTCGGCGGTCAGCGCGGTCCTCGCCCCGGAGAGTGATGGCATCTCTAATTTGCAGATCAAGGATCTTAAGACCCTCTTCCTTGTCCACGTTATATTGGTCCATAACGGTTTTGAGCATGACTTTCTGAGCGTCAACACCAACCCTGCGCACATTCTTGCGCAGTTTGTTAAGTTCGGTAGCGTTTAACTCACCGCGCTGAGCTTCTGCCGCCTCAAGGCGGTCTCGGGCATCTGAAAGCTTGTCTTTTGCCGCAGCAACTTTATCTCGGTTAGCCAAAAAGCCTTTAACAGCAACTCCCGCATCGGGATTGCGTTTTGACATCAACTCGGCACCAAACAACAGCAAACCAATCCCAAGTCCTTGGTTGTCCATGGCCTCAATTGCTTTTTCTTTGGCATCCTGACGATCTCTTTGGCCCTTGGTGATGTCAGAATATTTCTTTTGGATTGCTTCTAAGCCAGCGACATCTGCCAGAGCGTCTTCTTTTTCCGAAAGAGCAAGAGCCTCAAGCTGAGATTTAAACGGGCTGTCTGTTACAAGGCGTTTTTTCTTCTCGGCTTCAAACATGCCCGGTATGTCCAAGGCTTTGGAAATTGGCGGTGCAGCAATTCTTGGGGCGGCGGGAGACATACGGGCAGCACCATCAACGGAGGTGGCGCTGGGGGTTGTCCCTGTCATAGGGCCGCGCTGGCTTTCATCTGGATATGCGGCTGGCGCAACACTAGCGGTGCCAGTGGTGTTGGCTGGCTGACGAGCCGCTACTTGTCGCGGCCCCCCGGTAAAGAAAGCTTTGGATTCCGGCTGCGTACTTAGATACTTAGAATATTCATCTTCAGCCAGATTGCGCTCTTGAGTTGCCTGCTCCATTGCAGCTAACGTACCTGCATATGCCTCTGGCTGTTGCTGTCTAAATTTAAGACCAAGTCCCTGTAGACCTTGTCGTACAGCTTTTTCTTTTGCCTTGGCCGCATCCAGTTGTGCGCCGTAATCTACTACAAGGTCACCATCTGCAAACGCAATGATGCCGCCAGCCGCACCATAATATGTATCATCAATTGGGATTTGACCAATACCGGTGTCTTCAGGCATGTCAAACTCCACCTCCGCTGCGGGCATGGTGGCTCTGGCCATGGGGGCTATGTTTTCAATCGCAGAATCAACAACGGAACTCTGTGGTCGAGCTTTGGCCTGCTTAGATCTGTCAATTGCTTTTTGCTGATCAGAAACAAATAGAGCTAGAGAGACAAGGTAGGGGTTTCCTGCGTTGTTCTGTGCGTATTCTTTTAACTGCTCTCTGCTCAGTGTTGCCAAGAACTCGGCAGTGTTGGATATGTCTTGTATTTTCATGACCCGCCTTACAACATTGAGATGGCCAACTCAGACAAGCCGCCCGACTTCATATTTTGGGTAGAGACTATGCCGCCCTTTTTTTTAAAAAGCCTTGATGCAGTCCCGCCCGCTGGACCCATCAAGTAAGCACCTGCTAAAGATGTGCCAGCACCCAACAATTGCTGCCCGAATGAGGGGCCGGGTGTGTATGTGCTGGTCGTTGAGCCATACGGCGTACCACGCAAGATGTTTGACCCAAACTCAAGCTGCTCATACGGATATTTTTTCCTCTTGAGAAAGTCTTCATAACCGACATCTAACTCTGCTTGACCTTGTCCTTGGCGCTGACCACCCGCTCTTTGTTGGGCGCCCAATGCATCCATTTGCTGAGAGAAGTCGGCAATGCCTAGCTCACCCAGTCGGCCTGAAGCGGCTAAGGCGGTTTCAAGCCCCTTTAAGCCTAAGCCCTGCCCAAACTGACGCGAACTTTCACCAAATTGTTTTGTGCTTTCAGCTAGAGCCTGCTCTTTGTTGAACTGATCAAGTCCTTGTGTGTAAGCTTGTTGCAGTCCACGGGCTTGAATATCACCCTTCTGCGTCGATAGATTACGAGCCGCTTCAGCGTCCATGATGGCCTGTCGGCTACCACCAAAAGCACCCGACTTAGCAGCGTCCGCACCGCGCTGAGTTCCCTGAATGTCCGCCGTCCGCTGAGCTTCACGCTGCTGAATGTCAACAACGTTTTGCATGTACGGGTCCATGTACTGACCAGCTTGAGCACCAAACTGACCCGTCTGATAACTTGATTTATATGGGTCATAATTTATGCCCAACGCTCTACTGGAGGCTTGTCCGGCAATATCTGCTGCTTCGCCTAAATTTCCAGAAGGCTTTAAGTTTTCAGCACCAGAAAAAAACTTGTTCTGTAGCGGATCAAAATTAGCAATACGTTTACCGCCATAGGATTCGTATGGGTTTGCTGTAGTGTCTATGAGCGCTCTGGCTTTACCAATACCTTCCTTTGCGGCATCCTCCACATACGCCGGAATTTCAGTTTTAGACGTGGATGTGGTTCCGCCACCGCCGCAGATGATGCGACCAGCCTCTTTGCGGGTTACGCTGTCGCCTAGCGGCTCGCCAAATGCATAAAGTTGTTTGCGTGAGAGGTTCATAATTTGACTCCTACAATTCTGTATTTCTCTTCAAAGCCGTATCGGGTCCAAAGACGGGCCACTGAATCTCTCGCTGCGCCTTCGATGCAAGTTGCACCTTTTGAAGCTGCGTATGATTTTAGCTGTTTAAACATATCATCGCTACTGATCAGTTTACCGCCGATTGCCACAATAAAACAGACCCTGTCATTGGGCCGGTTAAAAAACTGCACGATAGCCATGCCGTGTATTCCACTATCGTCTGTCGCCACAAGTAAGTGCCACTGGCCTGTAGTAACCATGACCTTAGCCTGTTCGGCTGTGTACTCGCCCTTTGAATAAGCCAGCGCAGACTCAACATAAGGCGCAACATGCGGCCATGTTTGATTAACCCATTCGTTGGTAACATACTGAACATTCATGCGGGTAACATTTTATCTGCGCGGCTATTGACCGCTACACGGCCTTCTCCGATAGACTTCTTACGGGCATTCTGTACCCGGGCCAGCATTTGATATAGCTTACGAGCGCCAGCTTCGGTTGATCCGTTGCCCAGCTCTGAAACAATCCGTGCGGGAACGACAAACTCACCATCCGCAAGCCGAGCGGGTTGCTTGTTGGCAATTATTGCAGGAATTCCGTCAGATACACCATCGCCGGGGCCGCGCAATAACCGGCCACCGTCAGAGTAATCGCCAAGGTTATACATACCGCCTTGGGCTAACGCAAGTAGACCGCCGTTGGCTATCGCGGGAGTTCCTTCGCTTTGGCCGCTAACATCGCCGGTGTCTGCAACTGAACCGGGGCCGTATGAATCACCCAGACTCGGCCCGCCCCCAGAATCTCCCCCTAATGGGCCAAGCGATGTGGTCTCTGTTTTGCCGTCTTGTATAGCGCCGCCTACTACTACACCGGTGCCGGGGACATAACCAGACTCATAAGGAACGGACGTAAGTGCTGTCCCCCTACTTTCCACAGGAGCAGGTAGTTGCGAACCGGTTGGTTGGCCAAACAAAGCTGAAACAACGTTCATAACAGTAGAGAAAAACCCGGGATTGGTGTTACCGGTGCCACCACCGGGAATACCACCACCGGGACCACCGCCGGGACCACCACCACCGGGAGCATCGCCCGGTCCTCCGTCGGGAGCAGTCTCAGAATCTTCGTCTTTCTTCTTTTTTTCTTCGCTTGTGTCCAGCGTATAACGCTGCGTTATCGGGTCATAGATGTATTTTGGTACCGAATCACTGGAAAGTGCCAATATAGAATCGTCCGCCAAAGTGTATTTGCCTGTGATGGCGTCATACGTGTACTTGGGAACGCCACCAGTGGCCATTCTCTGAATATTAGAAATGCCGCCTCTGGAGAAGCGTTGACCGCCATTAGCCATCAGAGTTTCAGCCATGTTTCGATCAGACATGTTTTGCACGGTGTTTAAACCAGCAAGACCGGAAGATTGCATTGGATAGTTCATATCTTTACTTTCAGAACATTTGACGCTGATGTATCGTAGTAAACATCGCCAGTTTTAAGTCTGGCTAAGTCAGCCTGCGTTGGAAGACTAACACGCAAAGCGTTGGGGGGCACCGGGTCCTGTTGGCTAAAACTAAGCGCGGTGGTGATTTTGTTGTCTACATCTTGCGTAGACGCCAACATAGCTCCGGGGTTGTCTAGCTCGTTAAAATACAGACGTATGGAGCTAATCAGCGCCTCCATATACTGCCTGTCGTATTCGGGCGTAGGGTTGGGTAAACGCGGTGCGCGGACTAGTGGGTTGCTCATATTTACCTTCTTCCGTCTGGCCGTGCGTCGATAGAGGGCACGCCAAGCTGCCACTGCACACCAAGCCCGTCAGAGCTTACTTTAAATGCCATCTGCCTCCCACGCACGCGCACGTAGATGAGTTGTGTAAACTGCTGCACGCTGTAGTTTCTCTGGGCCACATAGTTCTGAGCGCTTGCCACTGTGGGGGTTGCGGAGGTGCTGTAGTCTGAACCGGGGTTCTGACGTGGCCGTAAAGTAAAAGTAACTGATGGGTTATTTACAGTAGAGCCGTTAAACGTAATATCGGGAACCATCCTCCAAACAAAACCGTAGTTATTCCCATCCCCGATGTTAAAGTCAGCGGACTGGATATATGAAGTAATAGCCGAAGATGGGTTGGTTGTACCATCATCTACGCCATTCTCATGATAAACAAGTTTATTGCCATAAGTGGTTGCCATAGGCTGAATTCGCAGAGGACTATCCAACCACGCAGTACGGGCTAAAGTTCCGTAGGACCAGACCTTTTCAAGATAGTTGTATATAACATATCTGTCAACTGTCGTTGAGCTAGATGAGCAGTAGTACCACCAAATCTCATTGAACCCCTCATTAGTTCCAGAAAAGAACTGAAAGGCTTGAGACAAGTTAATGTCGCCGTAAATATACTGACGAAGAGGGCAATATAGTGTCTCCACTCGGCCAGAATATATGTAGAACTTGTCTACGCCCATCCAGTACACAACGTTATTTGCTGTAGATGTTGCGTTTGGACTAACAATGGATAAGTTGTCTGCGAGCAGTTGGAATCCCCACACATACGGTGGGCCAAGGTACTGCATGGAATAAATGGCGGCGTCTGTCCAGACCAAAATCTCTTGCCTAGATTGAAGAGCGGAAACGATCTGGGAGCCGTGACTAAGTATGTAGCTGCCCGCTTGATTTGTAATGGCGGGTGTCCACTGCGTAAAGTCTTCTTGGTCTGACCAGCGTATCAACATAGGGTTCTGTACGGCTGAACCGTAGTCGTTCACACCAAAGCCAATAACAAAACGTGAGGCGTCCGACACCATTACAAAGTTACAGATGTCTGGCGTGTCTCCGGTAGTAAGCAGAACCCCACGATCATAGATATTTGGGTTGGCGTTGGTGTCCCAGTAGTACAGACCGCCGCCTCTTGGGTTAAAGATCAAATTTTCACCGTAGTTGGACTGGCTCCAAAGACGAAGCTGTACGCCAATACCGACACCAGAGGGGGCAGGGGACCCCCAACCCGTAAATGTGGTGGACTGAACAACCGATGTACCGTTTGTGTGTGTAGTGGCCGCGCCAGAACCCGCACCGCCGACGCCGCGAGTACAGCCTGTAAATGTGGTTCCGGTCACACCTGTGTATGAAATGGTTTCTGAGTCAATCAAAATATTGCCGGTTGCTGTAAAACCTGTTGTTGAGGTTACTGTGACTGTAGTGTTGATTGCCGAGAGCGTACCGCCTGCTACCGCTGTAGTGGCTGCACCCGAAATTATGCCGCCCCATCCACCAGCGCCCCAACCGACGCCTTGCGTGTAAACATCTGAGCCGGTTGTGATTTGATACGCACCCACTGTAGCCCCGCCGCCATTGCCGACATCCGAGGCATTTGCTGCAATGGTAGAAGTGATTGTGTAAATGTTGTTGCTGGTAACAGTGGCTACGCGGTACTCTTTGTTAAGCACGGTGGCAGTAATTCCTGTGGTCAAAGCAAAGGTTTGAGTTCCCGTGCCAGCGCCCGTTATGTCAATTGCTACGCCGCCTGAAGTCAAAGAGAGCTTGCATGAAGCAGTGGGCGTATCACTATTTACAACATAGTAGGTGGTAGCAATTGCCAGTCCTGCGGGGGCTGTGCCTGTTGTAAATAATTCGAGGGTTGTTCCGTTTGTAAGCGCAGTTGTAAAAGTAATTTTATCTGTAGCAGCACTTGCTGTGTATGTTTGTGTACTTAGCGCAATAGCGCCACTGTACGTAACAAAGTCCCCAGCCTGCGCCCCGTGCCCGGCATTGGTGACTGTTAGGGTGGTCGAGCCGTTAGTGGCTGCAAAAGTTACAGCCCCCGGAGCGGTTGTGAGGCGCAGAGGGGTGACATCGTTAAAGGTGCCGCCGGTATCACTCTGAATGTAAAACTTGAGGTTGGTTCCAAGGCCCAGTAAGTTGTAGCTGGACAGCGTGATCCAGTTCCACAAAGACCGGCAGACGCCCCAGAACGAACCAGTTGGCGGCGCCAGCGTAGCGTTTGATGTGCCCGTATCAGCAACCCAGCCGCCAATCTTTTCTGGATAGCCCGAACGAAAACGAACCTTATCCATCTCAAAGTACGTACCCTCGTTGGCGAGCGTCGTTGACTCCCTGTTTACACCGGGTCGAAAGGCAAGTTTTTGAAGTGGCATGGTTTATTTTCCCACGTATCAGGCAAAAGGTCGAGTGCCTGCTTTGTCTATGATAAGCGCTTGCCTACGTGGGATTCCGTCTGGTGTGTTCGTCACACTGACATGCGTCCATGAATTAAACTCACAGATAATTTGATCGTAGGGTAAACCCGAGGCAATTACTGCGCGTACTACAGCATCAGGCGTCATGCCCGGGACACGGAGGTCTGCCGCACAACCAATTCGGTGCTGGCTTGTGTCTTTGGAGCCAACGCTGTCGTTGACTTGCTTTGACCGGAACCCAGAGTTAATCATGATCGGTTTGCCGTCCAGCGCTTCTTTGACCTGCTCTAAGAACTCCGCAAGTCGTTGTAGGTTGGCGGTCTCGGCTTCGTTTGGCGTGTTGTCAAACTGCCTGTGACTGGTGGCGGTCAGTTCCGCAAGGGTAAAGTGTTCGGTCATTTCACCGGCCCCGCCTTAGAAAGCAAATCCGTCTTGGCTTGTGAGCCAGCGCTAGAGCCAAAATAATATGCGATTATCCCCGTCCAAGCTGTGCCCAATGACCCCAACATCATCAAAATAGCAGGGTTGGCGCTGTCTACTTTGCCAATAAACATCATCACCATAATTCCAAAAAAACCCAGTGTGACTGTGGCAGCGAGTATTGGTGGCATCAGGCTGCGGGTTGTAGCTTGCATCTCCCGTGCTGATTTCCTGTCCTCAACCTCTAGTTTTTCAAAGTTAAGACCAAGCTCCTGCGCTTGTTTCTGCAACTCAATTTCAGCAATCTTGACCTGAGCAATCTGCTCTGCTGACAACTTGTTGTTGGAAATTAAGTCGCCCACCTTGTCAGGGTCAACGCCAATTGCTTTGGAAATAGCAGACACCGCCATCCCAGCCAAGGGGCCACCCATTGCCGTAGCAATTGTCGGTGCAATTTGTTTAAGCCAGTCCATTAACTTTTACTCCTTGATAGCATAGTTGCGGCGATCAGTAGCATCGCACGGGTTTTTTCCATGTTGTCAGGCGGTGAGGCCCATCCAACGGTGATCTGTCCTACAAATCTGCCCGGTTCGGGCGGAACGCTGATGCGGCATGTGTAGCCCACACCCTTCTCGATATACCAGATACCCATTTCACTCTGCGCGGATGTGTACTCTCCGCAAGGAACCTCATTTGCCATAAGCTTGACCACATCGGCGTTGTTGGCCGAGTTCTGTGTAAACAGCCCCACGTCCAACCCGTCGTTTGTCTTGTCCCGCCCATCTCTGGTGTAAGCCCTGTGCAAGATGCGAGTCCCAAACATTGAGTTCACCTTAAACACGGCAACAATGATAGCTCCTGACTGTTTAAACAGATGTGCTGCTGCGTCTTCAACCCTGTCCTCGGCAATGCTTGGAATCTTCTTAGACTCCTTGTACGCCCCTATCAACAACTCTTGATTTGTATATACAAAGTACCCTGCAAACGTAAGCACTGCCATCAACACCATCGCAAACAAACGAAACGGGCTGGACACATACTCCAACACCTTGTCAATGATACTTAGCTGTTCTTTACTCATCTTTGGAAACTGCACTTACCAGCGCATTGTGCAAGGACTTCAAACGAAAGATATGCAATGCCGCCAATCAACCCAAAGAAAATTAACCCTAGTAAGACAATCTCGATAACTTCGTCCATTTCTTTTTTCTGTTTGGCAGCAGCTTCTCGCTCACGCCGCGCATCGTGGGCAGATTCCACATCCATTGCAGCCGCTCTGGACTTAATCTTGTTCCAAACATCTATCTTGCCACTCTGCATAAACAGCAACTGCAACTCATCTTCAAACCGCTTAGCCTGATCGAGCGCCATCTCAATTTGGATGGCAGTCCCCATCGATGACTTAGACTTCTTGGCCTGTACCGCAGCCTTGGTCGCCGTGGACTTCGCATCAAAATACTTGCCCAGTACAGGCCCGAGAGAGCTTACGTCATCAACAGTCTTGCTGACCTTCTTAATTAGCGCAACCGCTGCCTGTATCCCCGCCAGTGCCGTTAGCGGATCAATCATTTTCAACCTCCGCTACTTTCTTTGGCGCTGGTTTGTTTTTCTCCCGCCACTGTAGGCACCAAACCGATAATCTGTCAGACGACCAACTCCACCGCACGCACTCAAATACGGGCGCTGGAGCTTGTGCCACTGGCGGCGTAGGCGGTAAGGCGTCCATCAGGGGCTTTCAACTTGTTTGGCTCAGTTAAAAATTAAGCGCCCACTTTGGCTTCCAGTGCTTCGATACGAACCAAAGCCTCTTGTAAGGCAGCGGTCAGCAATGGCACTAAATTAGAAGAATCAACAGCTTGGTATTTTGGTTTGCCGTCTTCATACACGGCATCTTTTTCACCGCTGACAGCTTGGGGAACAACTGCTTGTAATTCATGCGCAATAAATCCGTCAACTGTTCCAGCCTCTGGATGGCTTATCCAAGTATAGGTTTTTGGAGCAAGCTGCTTGAGTTTGGCTGTTGCGTTGGATAGCGGCGTTACATTTTGTTTAAGGCGGTAATCAGAAGCAGAATAATAGTTAACGCCAGCACCACTAAGCTGTACATATCCGTTAGTGGTTACGGATGACGGCAGCGTTCCATAGTAATACACCATCAATGTTCCGCTAGCTTGGTCACTAGCGGCTGCAAAAGGTACTGCCGCAACATTATTTTGCCCAACAAAACCCGAACCACTTGTATTTGGTGGCTTTGCATATGCAGAAAAATTCGCAGTTGCTGTTATGCCAAAACCATTTGCACCAGTAAAAGAATTTGTTGCACTTAGTGTGGGAATGCCTGCCCCCGCCAAAGTAGACGCGCCTGTACCGCCTTGGGCAATGGGAAGAGTGCCTGTTGCTGAAGTGACGTTTACTGTACCGCCGAGCGTCAAACTACCAGTAGTGGTAACTGTGCCAGTTAATGTAATTCCGTTTACAGTGCCTGTTCCAGCAACACTAGTTACAGTGCCGCCGCCGCCAGAAGATGTGACATAAGACGTAGCGTTAATAATGTCGGTACCATTACATACTAAGATTAATTTAGTGCCGTTAGCAACAGAAACACCTGTTTGCCCGCTTACTTTGACTGTCACCTGTCCAGACGAAGTATTGTTAAAAAT
>Ga0114973_10003445_pt1 | contig 11166 bp, 13 predicted proteins | sample M_140807_MF_Meta_FD_87025 | JGI IMG/M metagenome (GOLD analysis project Ga0114973, IMG submission 87025) | Freshwater microbial communities from Lake Montjoie, Canada to study carbon cycling - M_140807_MF_MetaG | ecosystem: Environmental > Aquatic > Freshwater > Lake | place: Lake Montjoie... | reverse complement strand
GTTCAAATGGTACACAAGTTGCCAGTTCTATTTCTTCAGACTTTACATCAGCGGCAAGAGGGGCACTTGCAAATTTTGCTGGAAATGCCGTGAGTAGAGCTATCGGTGGTGGGACATCAAACGGTGCTACAGTGACAGAAGCTCAATTAAGACAATTCGTAAGAAAAACTTTGAAAGAGTCAAAAAGAAAAAATAATTTTAAGAGGAACAAATGAAAACTATTCAAATTACAAACAGACAATTAAGGCAAATAGTTACAGAATCTGTTAATCAAAATCTTTTACAAGAAGGTATTTTAGATTTTATTACTTCATTACCATCTAGTGCTTTAGATGCTATTCAACAAGCAGCCGCAGAGTGGATTGTAGGAAAATTAGGTCTTGAGCCAAATACCTTTTTTTCAAGAGCAATCGTAAATGCAATAGAAAATATTGATTTATCAGATTTGTCTGCTGTTTTATCTGGTGATCGTGGAGCATGTGTAACGTTAGTGCGAAGATTATTAGAATCAGTAGCAGAAGCTTTAATCGAAAAATTCTTAGAAGAAACATTGGGTCTAGATATCGAAGGACCAATTGCTTCTCCAATAAGAGAAGCATTAATGAATTCATTGATTAGAGATAATTCTATTAGCAATTCAATAGCAGATGCTATTTGTGGAATAAGTTTTGGAGATGTTGTAGATGCTTCTGGTTTGGATCTGAAAAATATAATGAATGAAAGTAAAAATACATTGAAACTTCAAGAAAAATTAAATAGAATTAGAAAACTAGAAAAAAATAAAAAATGAATTGATATTTGTTTACAATATATTTTTAAAAAGCTAAACTAACATGAAACAAGCCCGTATTATTTTTTAATACGGGCTTTTCTGTTAAAAGGAAATTAAATGAAATCTCTTCATATTCATGCTCAACAACAAGAAGAATCACGTATAACTGGCACAAGAGAAGCTTTGGAAGCTTTACAAAAAGCTCTTAATCAACTTATATCTTCTGGAAAATCTGAAAAAGAAGCTTTGGTTGAAATGCATTATAACAATGGTCAAGTATATCGGTTATCAATCCAAATGAAACCAAGTCTTGAAGATGAAAACATTCCTTGTGAATCTTACAAAAAATGGGATGGAGAAAGCGTATGAAAGAACAACATAACAATTCTGTAGAGCTACTTGGACATTATGGTGGAGATTTGCAACATGCAATGTCTGCTTGGACTTCAACGGTTCGTGACATTGATGAAGCCAAGCTTGGTAGAATGCCAGCTCTTCTTAAGATGCTTGCAGAAAACCATCATGAAACTCCATTTGAAAAGTCCAGCCTACATTTCCTTGTAAAAAGCGATATATCTTCACATATCCATATTTGCAAACATCGTATTGGTGTTTCAGTAAATGGTGAGAGTGCCCGTTATAAGGAACTTAAAGACGACAAATATTACGTTCCACAAGACTGGGATGATGCAGAAATTGATCTTTATGTAGAACACATGGAAGGCAGCCTTAAGAGTTACCATGAATGTTTAAATCGCCTTGTAGCCAAGGGTGTATCTCGTAAGCGTGCGAAAGAGAGCGCCAGACTATATCTGCCATATGGTATTCAGTTGACGGCTGATGTAATGTTTAACTTCCGTTCATTTGCTCATTTCCTTGGGTTGAGATATTCTACTCATGCCCAGGTAGAGATAAGGGATATTGCGAGACAAATGCTTGAACAGGTAGTCGCTATTGAAGGAAATCCATTCCAACATACGCTTAAAGCGTTTAATTTAGTAGATGAAAGTGGAAAGATTAGAGAAGCTTTTGAATGAGACAAATAATATAAAATTATATTTTAATCTGTTAATGTTTTTAAAAGGATAAAAATGTCTGATATTAAACCAAAAAAGTTTGTAGGTCTTCATTCTCATACAACATTTTCTGCGGGAGATGCTATTGGATTTCCACAGGAACATATTCGTTTTGCCATGAAAAATGGCAGTGATGCCTTGGCTTGTACAGATCATGGAAATATGAATGGTTTTTCACATGGTTGGCTTGAATACGAAAAACTTAAAAAATCAGGTGCAAATTTCAAATGGATTCCAGGGATGGAAGCTTATTTTATTCCTTCGTTGCGTTCTTGGGATAAACTAAAAAAGACTCGTGATAATGAAAAAGCTGTTGAAAGAGAATTAAAAAGAATTCAACAACTTGAGAAAGATTCAAAGAAAAATAAAAAAACACTTGATGATACTTCTGGAGATTCATTTGAATCTACCATTAAAGAAATGAATGAAATTGTTTCTGTAAAAGATGTGAATGAAGATCCAGAAGGTACAGTTGTAGAAAATGAAGAAGAAAGCAAAAGTGGTAGGATTAAAGATCCACTTTCACAACGCAATCATCTGGTTTTACTACCAAAAAATTCAGATGGATTAAAAACTTTATTTAAGCTTGTTTCTCTTTCGTATATGGAAGGCTTTTATCGCTATCCAAGAATTGACATGGATATGCTTAAAAGAGAAGCAAGAGGCAATATCATTGCATTACAGGCTTGTATTGCAGGGAATCTTAGTGATGTTATCTTTTCTCATCAAACAGAGCCAGATTGGAAGCTATGGCAACCAAATGACAATAATTTTGAATTAATTCAAAATAGTCTTAAAAATAGAATTGATGAATTTAAGGATGCTCTTGGAGAAGAGAATTATTATTTAGAACTTCAATTTAATTCTTTAGGAGCACAGCATTTGGCAAATTATCATTTTATAGAAGCTGCCAAAAGATCTAATACTAAACTTGTTGCTACTGTTGATGCTCACTATAGCAATCCAGAACATTGGAGAGAACGTGAGCTTTATAAGCTAATGGCATGGATGTCAAAATCTAAAGATGCAGCAGATGTGTCCAAAGTTCCACAAAGAATTGAAGATTTGAAATGTGAACTCTATCCTAAAAACCATGAACAAGTTTGGGATAGTTACAAGAAATATTGTAAAGATTATTCTTTTTATGATGATCAATTGATTTGTGATGCGATTGAAAAAAGTTGGTCAATTGCACATGAACAGATAGATGAAATCAAACCAAATAAGACTGTAAAGCTACCAGTATTGACAAAATTAATACCGGAAAATACTTTAAGCACTTTGAAAACAAAATTTCCAAATGCATCTGATGATGATATTGCATTTAAAGAATTATTAGAACTTGCAAAAGTTAAACTAATAGAAAAAGAATTACATAAGGATCAAAAATATATTGATAGACTTAAAAAGGAATTAGATGATATTAAATTTCTTAAATTTAGTCGTTATTTCTTGACTTATTATAAAATCATGGAAGTAACACAAAAAGAACTTTTCACTGGAAACGGGAGAGGTTCTGTATCTGGTTCTCTATTAGCTTATCTTTTAGGAATTTCTCAAGTTGATCCAATTCGTTTTGGTACACTATGGGAACGTTTCTTAAATAAGCACAAAAAGGGTATGCCTGATATCGATAATGACTGGTCTGATCGAGACAGAGCAGTTAAAATCATTATGGAATATTTTGGTGAAAACAATGTTATTCCGGTTTCAAATTTCAATCAATTGCAAGTGGCATCTTTAATTAAAGATTTGGCTAGATTTTTCAGTATCCCATTTGAAGAAGTTAATTTCTATACAAATAAAATGCGTAATGAAGCATTAGCTGAAGCGAAAAAAGTTCCTGGTTTTGACGCTGGCACATGGCAATTTACTGTAGAAGCAGCAGAAAGAGATTCGCCATCTTTTAACGAATTCATGGAAAAAATGAAAGAGTATCCAGAATTTGAAAATGCTCTTAGAACTTTATTTAAACAAATGCGAAACGTATCTCGACACGCTGGAGGTGTTGTTATTACTGAAAATGCTTCTGATAATATGCCTTTGATTAAATCTGGTGGCAGTTTGCAAACACCATGGCCAGAGGGTCTAAATTTTAGACATTTAGAAGAATTTGGTTTCTTAAAGTTTGATATTTTAGGTCTTGGTACATTAAGAATGTTTGAAGACTGTATTCGAAAAATTCTTAAAAAAGAAAAAGGAATAAAATTTGTTCCTTTCTTTATGGTCAGAGATTGGTTCAATGAGAAACTTCATCCAGACGTAAACAAATATGATGATAAAAATGTTTATAAGAATGTTTATGGGGATGGAAGATTCGCTGGTATTTTCCAATTTGTTCAAAAGAATGTGCAAAGTTTTATAGGAGAAATGAAGCCTAAATCTATAATGGATTTAGCAATTGCAACATCAATTTTCCGTCCTGGTCCTCTAGGAATTGGTGCTGACAAGCTTTATCTAAAGAATAGAAAGAACCCAAGTAAAATTACATATAAACATCCATTATTGAAAGATGTTTTAGAAAACACATCAGGTCTTATTATTTTCCAAGAACAGTTACAGTTAATTTACCATAAACTTGCTGGTGTACCACTTGAGGAGACAGATAATGTTAGGAAAGCGTTCACGAAAAAAGATATATCCAATAAAGAAAAAGCCGAAAAAGAGAGGCAGATGATGCGTGAGGATTTTGCTAACAGATGTTTACAAGTTAACAATATCCCTAAAGAAACGAGTTATGACATATTTGATGAAATGGAAAAGTTTGTTGCATATAGCTTCAATCTTAGTCACGCTGTTGCATATGCTATAACTTCTTGGCAATGTGCATGGTTTTTAACTTATTATCCTGAAGAGTGGATTACAACTTATATTGATTATTGTTCTACCGAGAAAGGCAAACAAGCTGGGAAAGAAGATCCAAAGGCTATTGCTCTATCTGAAGCTAAAGCTCTTGGATTTACAATTGGAAAACCAGATATCAATCTTTCTCAAAGAGAATTCACGATAGTAGATGGAAAATTAATTCCATCATTCTCTTCTCTAAAACATGTAGGGATTACAGTTCTCGGAGAAATAGAACAAAATAGACCATATAAGTCTCTAGAAGATTTACTATGGAATTCTAATGATACTTGGAGACACAGCAAATTCAACAGAAGAGCTTTTAGTACATTAGTAAAACTTGGTGCATTTGATTCTTTAGAAATAATTGGAGAAAATAAAACTTTAAAAAACTACAAACAGTTGCATCACATTATTGTTGACAATGGAGAAAAAATTAAAAAAGCCATTAGTAAAAAGAATAAAACTCACAAAGAAGAATTGAAATCATTAATATTAGAAGCGCAAAAATTAGAGGATTTTACATTACAAGAAAAAGTTCAGTTTAGTCAGGACTTATCTGGAACAATAGACATTGATTTGATAGTTACACCTGAAATTAAAGATTTTCTAGAACAAGCTGGCATTGAAAGTATCGACAACTGGCAGGATGAAGATATTCCTTGTTGGGCTATTATAAAATCATGCAGCAAGGCAACGACAAAAACCGGTAAAACATATATGAGATTGAACATGTATGGAGAAGAAGGTAAAGAACAACAATGTTTTTGCTGGAACTATAATCCTCTAAAAGATAAGGTAATCCCTGAAAATACTTTAATAATTGGCAAATTTAAAAGTGGTAATTTTGGTTTTTCTAGTTTTTATGGAAAAATTGAAATTCTTGTAAAAAACAAACAAGATTGATATTCTTTCTTATAATATAAGAAAGATATGGAATACGAAAACTTTATATTTGAATCATTTATTAATATTGTTAGAACTAAGAATTTAATCAAATACTTGGTGACTGAAAAAGATTCTTCGCACTTTAAAGAAGAATCAATAATAGAAACAAAACCTGGGTTCTTTTTTCAAGAAAAACAAAAAAATTCGATAAACAGATTAAATAGAAATATATTTTCTCCTTTTTATGTATATCCATTTTTAATGGATGACAGAAAAATAATATCGAGAGAGCATTTTGCTAAAGAAAATATTGAATACATTACAGTTGACAATAGTTTACCTATTACTCAATTGAAAGTAGAAATAGTTTTTGGGCAAAATGCTCTTGTTTCTTTTGATATGAAATTAAAAGAATCAGATGAAAAAGTGAAAATTTGGTTTCATGCTCCTACTTCGCATGTGTTAAGATGGACATTGAAAAATAAGACAATTAAAAATAATTTAATTTGTGGACATTGGCATATTATAAATCGTCAAAACAATCATGAATTAATTGAAAAAAATTCAGTTTCATGGAAATGGTTCAAAGCCTGTGAAGAAAAAAGAAAAATAAAAAGTATTTCTAAAGACCAATTACAAGTTGGTAAAATTTATAAAACGAAAGAAGGCAATCCAGCTTTGTTTATTGGATATGTTTCTACTGCTACTTTAATCCCAAAAATGAATGAAACTCAAAGCAAAGCTTTTTCAAGTAAAAACTATAAGATAAAAGAAAAAGAAATAAATTTTGAAGGTCATTTAAGAAAAACAAAAATAGCTACAATGTGGCTTAAATTATCATCTTGGCATTTAAAGACATATTTTAATACAAAAGATAAAAACAGTTCTTATTTAATTGCTTCTATTAATAAACAATTATCTCAAGGAAACAGTAATAACATTTCAATTATGACTTCACATCGTTATATGGAATTAGTAGATGAAATACCAGATTTTTTTATCGATGCAGGTACTTTTGGCAGAATAAAAAGTAATGCATTACAAGAGATATCACATTATCTAAATGATAAAAAAGATCGTTCTTCTGATGATTATAGGTTATATTATGAATGGAGAAAGATAACTACAATTGGCAAATTATCTAAAATTGCCAATATGATGCCGTTTGGAATGGGAATACAAATAGAACCTTATTTTTCAAAATGGGCTGTAAAAAGAAAAAAATAGTTAAAATTTTATTTTATCGAAATAACTTGCTATTTATTCTAAAGTAATTTTATTGTTGGTGAAAAAATGTTAAAAAAAGAACAAAAATCTTTTGATCAAATAATTCGTGAATCAATTCGTGAAACTTTAAATGTTAATGGGGTCCAAACCGTTGATAAATCTTTAAATAAAATAAAAGAAGAATCTATTCTTACAAAAACTATAAAAGTTTCCAACAAGTTCTCTTCTGCTGTAAAAAGCCTTAAAGAAGCTTTAGTTATGATGCCAAAAAGTTTCATATTAAAAACAGAAAGATTATCAAGAGGAACGAAAAGTGCTCATGAAAATTTATATAAAAAATATGTAGAAACTTTCAATAAAACAAGTTCTAAATTAGACGGTATTGATAGAGAATCTTCAAGCAGCAATGGGTCTGAATATCGTTCATTAAAAATTGATGAAACATATAATTTAAATGGACTAAAACTACATGAACTTTATTTCAATAATATATCAGATTTAAATTCAAAAATTAGTGTTGATTCATTGCCATATATGAGACTTTCAAGAGATTGGGGTACCTTTGAAAAATGGCAATTAGATTTTATTGCCACTTGTTTAGCAGCTAGAAATGGTTGGGGTATTACAGTATTTGATCCATATAAAAATGTTTACATGAATGTTGTTGTGGATAGCCATAATTTAAACATTCCATTAGGAACTTTTCCAGTAATTGTTATGGACATGTGGGAACATGCTTATTTTAAAGATTATCTTGATGATAAAAAATCATATCTTATTGGAATGATGAAAGAATTAAATTGGGATGTAATTGAAGCTAGAATGAATGTAGTGGAAAAATGCAATCTAGATGTGCTTTATCAAATAAAACCATTGAACAATGAAAATCCAGATAGAATGGTTGCTTCTGCTGAAAAAGCTACGGAATTACCAGTTACCAATATTGAACCAGCACAAAAAACACAAACTACGGATAATACTAAAAATCAAGAAGTACCAACATTAGTTCCAGAACAACCAGGAACTCGTAGAAATTACTGATACAATGGTGATTAACATGGAAAAAAGAAAATATCAAAAAGCATCTTTAACAGTTACAAAGAAGAAACTTACAGAGCAACAAGTTGATTTGCCATATCCTAAAAAAATCGCTGATTTTTCTAGTAAACCTTACAAACCTGTTTCTTTAGACCAAATTGTTGATCGTTATCTTATTCGTTATGAAAAAGAATCAATTCCAACAGCAGAAGATGAAGATATGAAATCAACAATGATGAATGAAAATTCATTATCAAACAATGTAAAAAAATTAACAAATTTCTTGTTTGAACAAGATGCCCCACCAATGGGAAATCTACCTCCTTTAGATGGGGGCGGCGGGGCGGGTGGTCCTCCAAAACCAGCACCTGTATTGGCAACTCCTACTATTAATTTAAATGATTTTGCACGTTCTGTTGCAAGATTAATAAATAATTTTGAAGCATTATTAGATCCAAGAACAGTTCTTTTAAACCGTGCTGAAGCTTATATCGCAAGTAATTATGATGAAAAAACTGCAAGGATGTTCAAAGAAGTAATGGAACACAATTATGGTTTGAAACCACAGACAACAGAGTATCCAGAAACCCACTCTATTCCTCCGATATATGGAACAAGTGGTCCAAATTCAGCAGCCGGTGGTGGAGCTGGTTGATAAGTGGATAAATTAGAAAAAACTACAATTGTTTTTCAATTTGAAAAACAGCAATTATTAGATTTAAGAAGATTGCTTTTTGCTCAAGGTTTGAATCCACAATCGTTTTTTTCTTATCTAACAGATAGAATTGCTATTTGCGATCCAAGATTAGAAGACTTTTTTAAGGAGGCTAAAGAATATAAAATAAATCGTGTTTTAGAAAGGAAAATGGATAAGGCTGATGCTGATACAATTTATTCAATAATTGAACAGCAATTAAAAAATTTATAAACTTGAAAGAGGTTCACCATGTCATTCCTTAAAAAATTATTCAATAGCAAATTAAAAAATGATAAAATTGCAGAAGAGAAAAAAATTATCGAGGTGAACGAAAATACTGATGTGTACAATCTAGTCAAATCAAAAATGAATGATTTAGACTATCAATCTATTAATAAAAAATTAGAAAACATTGAAAAAGTTTCGCAATATATTTTAATTAAATTACAATTGATTTTGGAAAATCAGAAAACAATTAATGAAATTATTGTTAATCAGGCAACAATGATTGAAGAATTGTATAATGCACTTAATGGTCCTGTAAATGTTTCCAGTTCTGAAAAATCTGAAGATAAAGAAACAAAAGAAAATAATATTCAATATATTGAATATGCGAAACCAAAAAAAGAAAATATGAACTAACATGGAAACACCAAATACAAACAATCTTGTTAGGACATTTGTTGCCAACAACTGGCTGTCATTACTCCTCATAGCAGGAGTGGCGGTAGCCGGTTTTTTGATTTTTCAAAGAATATCTGAAGCAAATCAAAGAAACTCAGATATGGCTTCTATGATTGAAGAACAAAACACAGCGATAGCTGAAAATCATGACACCATTAATAATCTAAATAAAACGGTTGTTGAAGAAAGAGAAGCCCGTGAAGCTCTCCGTCGTGATTATGAAACACGAATGGAAACAATACGTTCTGACCTTCAAACACAAATAGATCGTATACGCAGAAATCGTGGAGCCAGAACTGAAGGTCTTGCAAACAATCCTTCTGATTTAGTCAATAGCTATAACAGCACATTTGGATTTGGAAGGACAACACCATGATTAAAAGATTACTGTCTTCTATCTTAATAGTTTCGGTATTAGTCGGCTGCACTACAGGAAACCTCCCAGGAGGCTCTACAACTGCCGTAGATGATCAAGGTTTCCCAGATATGCCCGCTATTGAGTTAGCGCCTGTAGAAGTTGTTGAGGTGCCTACAATTGAACCTAATCCTACTCCTACACCATCACCAGTTGCATTAACTTTGAATCAAGAGTTTAGAGCACCGTATCCAGGTATTTTCTTTTCAAGTCAGCAAGCGGCTTATGTTATAGCCGAATTAGAAGCTTATCAGCAACGTGTAGCAGCCTCTATGGAAAGCATGAGAACTGGATTTCAATTAAGATTGAATACAGAAACAGAAGAGTTAAGACTTCAAATTAACTCAGATCGTGCTCGTTTCCGTCTTGTTATACAAGCAAGAGATGCTGAGATTGCCAGACTAATGAGATTAAATGAAAGAATTGTTAATCGTGGCTCAGAATTCCCATGGGATGCCGTATTAGTTGGTGCTGGCGGTTTACTTATTGGAGTTATTGGTGGTTTCCTTATGGGATTTATTGCTGCCAATTAATAATTAAAAGGACATATATGCAAGTACCTCTTTTAAAACAATCTGACGGTCGTCCCTCGGCGTCATTTACAATGATGATTATAGCATTTACCGTAGTAACCTTGTGGCTATTTGTTTCCATAGTTGAAGTAGCATTTGGTATTCAAATCAGAGAATTCTCTGGTGCAGAAGCTATGAGTTATTTTACCCCAATCGCAACTTTATATTTCTCACGCAGATGGACGGATAGATCCTCTGGTGGTTCAACAACAACAGCCCCGGCTGAAGAAAAAACGGAAGAATGAATATGAAAATCTCAATAAATGAACTAAAGTCCCTAATTGTTGAAGCACCTCTGTCTGAGATGGCTGATCCAGAATTATTAATACACCCATTGTTTGGTTCTTTTGCAAAAGGCTGGTCTACCCGAGCGGCAGGTCCGGTCTTTTTTGCTTTAAAAGACCCTGTAAACCTCCAAATAAAAGATTATCCAAACATTATGTTAGATATCCTGCAACTGCATCTACATCATGGAGACGGAATACATATTTCCTTACAAGAAGACCCAAATGGAGACTGCTGTTCCATTACTGCAAAAATAGAAGCCCAAAATGGCAAACAAGATATTGCAGAATGTTATGATATATCCTTAAAGATAGATCGTTTCTTCTCAGGATTTGAAATAAATAACTAAAATTATTACAAGCAAAACCGATATTGACTTTGATCCGGAAAATATTGCTGATCCGTTTAATCCACATGATGTTACTAGAAGCAATAATAGAACTTGATACTTTGTTGAATGAAGATAATGCATTAATAGAAACAATTCCTTCCAAAAAAGATAAAATAAAATGAAATATTCTTTGAGAAAAATCTATAGCGAGCCTACTTTGGATGAAGGATGGTTTTCTTTTTTTGAACCATCTGCAATTAATACAAAAATATCTGATAGTGAGTCACCAGTTTTAGCATTTAGAAACACTGTTAGTTCTAGTCAAAATAATGTTAGT
>Ga0114973_10003444_pt1 | contig 11167 bp, 9 predicted proteins | sample M_140807_MF_Meta_FD_87025 | JGI IMG/M metagenome (GOLD analysis project Ga0114973, IMG submission 87025) | Freshwater microbial communities from Lake Montjoie, Canada to study carbon cycling - M_140807_MF_MetaG | ecosystem: Environmental > Aquatic > Freshwater > Lake | place: Lake Montjoie... | reverse complement strand
TGGTGAGCTTGGGTGGGGTGGTAGCCTAGGAGAACAATTTCCGAACAGATGGGATATAACTTATGATGCAAGCCTATTATGCCTCCGGTATACTTTTGTAGATTATATCTTTTATGAGGTTAAAATAATTAGTGCTCAGGAGCAGCAGGGATTGATAGATCTTAAATTACTAGAGGATCAGGAAAAGGCGCTTCGTCAAAAAGTTTTGGATGATTTAACCCCGGTTTTGGTGCATCAGATGATGCCATTTAATCAGGTTTATAGTGGTGTTTTAGAAACTAAGTATGGCGTTCATTTAAAGCAAATACAAAGGGGTATGCATATGCATATGAAATATAAACCCCGTTACGGAAATGTTGGTTGGATGTCAAATCAAGTATTGTGCTGGGGGTCAAGTACGGGCTGGGATATTACCAGAGATGGAAAAATTGCTTGTTGCCGCATCAATTATGATGATTATGTAAATTTTGAAATAGAAATATTGAGCCCAGAGCAAATAGAAGAATATAAAATTAAAATGGAGTCAATCGCGACTGTTAAGCCTACTATAGAAGAACGTTTAGTGACATTGGAACAATTAAATAGTAAGGGGATGCTGTCTGCAGAAGAATATGTTAATACGAGGGCTTTGATTTTGAGTGAGGTTTAATTAGTTACTTTATACAAGCATTTTTAAAAAATAAAACATAAATTATATGATAAATTATTTCGCATACGGTTCAAATATGAGTTTCGAGCAAATGAAAGAAAGATGCCCAGATAGTAAATATGTTGGGATTGCTCGTTTAAATGGATACAAGCTAGATTTTACAAAAATGTCTACAATCCGCGGTGGAGGGGTTGCTGATATTATTGTATCTGAAGATGATTGTGTTTATGGGGTTTTATATTCAATTACAGATGATGATTTGGCTAAACTTGATATCAAAGAACAAGGCTATACAAAGCAAATAGTAAGCTGTTTCAAATACGATGATATATTAGATTACAATCCATTAAAAGGGACTAACATTGATGCGCTTGTGTATACTGTAGTTAATAAATCAGCTAATACTATACCGCCATCTATGGAGTATTTAAAAATTATTTTGGATGCTGCCTTTTCTCATATGTTTCCAACAAAATATCAGAATATGATATATCGTTTTGGATATCCCAACTATAACGAGAGGCTTCAAAAAGCAATTGATCAATTTGTTAATTACCAATCTTTAATTTCTGAAGGAAATTTTCCGGAGGAAGTTCAAAGTCAGGAAGAATGGGGTGGTGCAAATTTGGTAATTACTGGAGATGTTCTGCGAAAAGAGCAACTAAATGCTTCATATCCGCATGATTTAGTGGTGCTTACAAAGCATTGGAAAGAGTTAAGTTGGCTTGTAACAACAATTTATAATGATGAGCATATTTCATGGCAGGTTGAAGCTTCAAATAAGCATTATGTACTTGAACAAATGGGTAAGGCAGCCGAAAGTCATTTAAACTTATATCCTAATGATGAAAGCTCAGTTGACATTTGTTTAGCCGTGTTGTATGCAGCGTATAAAGTATTTACGATAGATTTTTATAAGCTTTATTAGCCTTTTATAATGCCTTAGAATATTCTACTGCCTCTTTAGCAAATTCATATAATGTAGGAAGGACTGAATTTATTAATTCCAAGTCTTTTTTGATTATAGGATTTGTCGCCATGAAACAAGCTGTTCCTAATTGCTTTGTATGATCAATTTAAACGCCTATTTCATTTTTCCAATACTCCCAAATCATAACCCTGTGTTTGAATCATAAACAATTTTCTTCAATATCAAATTCAACCCAAGTAACTTTCGTATCATCAGAATTTTGCAACAATTCATAAACAAAATGGGCACTATCGGAATACTTTTTTATAGCTGTTTTCCAAATGACACGATATTCCTTTTTCAGCAACACTTCAAAGTCTTGCCGTTTCGTTTTTTGTAGGGTTTGTAAAAATTATGCTTCTACTGACATATTTAAAAATGGTGTTCAATTATGGTTATGAAATTTTTAAATCGCTTACAGAACCTACTACTTGATAATGCACATTTTCGATTATTTCAAAATGCTTTTCAGCACAAGCAATTTTCATTCTTTCACTATCTCTTAAAAGTGTTTTATCCTTTGCTGCTTTCGGGTCTTTGGTTTCTGCAACAAAATAGATTTTAGTTTCTTCTCCTTCTTCTTTTTTAATTAAAGCCCAATCTGGATTATATGGACCTATTGGGGTTTTAATTTGAAATGTTTTTGGCAGCTTTACATAAAACAGAATATCATCTCTTGAATCGCAATCTTCGGCAAACTTTTTTTCGGGTGTGCTCAGTGAATCAATGGCAATGAAGTTGTATAATGTTTTATGTTGCTTTTTTACTGCAATAAGGTTTTCTAAATACTGTTCTATTTCGGCAGCTTCAAACAATTTCATTTCATAAACTTGCCCTGCAATTCTTTCGTACTGGATGCCATTTATTTTGATGCGGTCAAATTCATACTTGATTATACGAACAACCGTATCCATAAATAATTGAGGGTTGTTGAAAATTTCAACCAACCTATTACTCTGCAATATAATTTGAGTAATGGTATCTCTTGTTAGTTCAGTTTTGGATTGTATGTAAGCTACAAAATCGGGGATTTCATAATTGGCATCCTTTGCGATTCTTTCTTTACTGCCTTTTTGTTCACCGCTTATTTCAATCAAATTGCCTTTTGCATCTCTAATGAATTTTGCAATGTTCTTTTCTCTGTAAATAACTGGTTTTTCAATAGTAGGCATTGCTTGTAATGCTGCTGCACAATAGGCCACTAACTGGCTTGTGTTGTAATCTACCTTGTATTCAGTTTTATGTTTGATTTTATCCCATAAATCTTTAAAAAAAGCATCATCTAACCACTTATCTTTTAGCTTTACTTTTTCCCTTAGTCTTGCATTTTTAATACGCCCTTCAAACTTCACTCCGCAATCTTCCTCAATTTCCTTTTGTAATGCTTTTGAAAAACTATCATAGGCTTCATTTGCAATTACTGTAAGGCGGTTTACTGCCCTGTCTAAATTTCTTGCTCCTGTTTGGTCAACGCAGAGGCGAAGCCCTCTGCCTATTTCCTGTCTTTTCTTAAGATCAGATTTGGTTTCGTTGAGGGTGCATATTTGAAATACATTTGGGTTATCCCAACCTTCACGAAGTGCCGAATGGCTGAAAATAAAACGAAGCGGTGTAGCAGTATCTAATAACCTTTCTTTATCCTGCATTATTAGCTTAAAGGTTTCATCATCTGCTTTGGTTGACTTACCTTCCTTAGTATCTTTCAATTTGCCTTTATCTTGGCTAAAATATCCGTTGTGGACTTCTTCGGCTGTGTATGAAAACAAACCTCTGTAAGCTGGCATATTTTGCCACTTAGTAAAACTTTCTTCAAACCAAACTGCAAACTTTCCTTTACTGGCATTGCTCTGTTCATCGTAACTGCGGTAATTAGCAACTCTATCAATAAAGAAGATTGATAAAACTTTAATGCCTTTGCTTCTTAATTCTTTTTCTTTCTTAAAATGGTTCTCTACTGTAGCATCAACCATTTCTTTTAATATCTGGTCGGTTAATCCTCCAACTGCTTGACCTTTGTAAACTATTTTACCACTTGAAAATTCAATGAAGCCATTATCAGCATCTAATTCATTGATAACATACCCTTCTTTGTATATATCCCAACCCTTAGAGAGTTTATGCAAATCATCACCAATTTTGGCGGTAACTTGTTTTTTTGCTACACCTCCGTTTTCGTTTATGAAAATGGAAAGTTTGGCTGTAATAGATTGCTTGGCTACTTTGAAACTGTCTACACTTATAAAAGCTCCTGAACTATCATTTTTAGCAATTACTGAATCAACTTCTATTTGTTTTACTAAGCCTAAATCATAAGCCTTTACCGGGTCTAATTTGTAAACAAGATTGTAAAGATTTTTGTGTGTAGCTGAATAACGAAGTGTGAATAATGGATTGAGATTTGTTATTGCTTTTTTACGAATATCTGTTTCCATATTTTGGGGTTCGTCAATGATTACAATAGGATTGCTCTTTTGTATGTATTCAATTGGCCTTACTCCTGATTCTCTGACCTGGTTAATTACGTTGGCATCTTTAGTGAATGAATCAATATTGATAACCAAAATTTGTATAGCATTACTTTTAGCAAAATTGCCCAACTCGGTTAACCTACCTGAATCGTAAACCTTATATTCGGCTGGTTGGTTTTCGTAAATTTCCTGTAAGTGGTCAAATGTGATTTGAAGGCTTTTTAAAACACCTTCACGAATAGCAACAGAAGGCACTACTATTACAAACTTTTTGAAACCATAAACTTTGTTTAATTGGTAAATGGTTCGGAGGTAAACATACGTTTTACCTGTACCTGTTTCCATTTCTATTGAGTAATTAGGAAAATTGGCAACTACTGTTTTACCTTCAACGATATCTTTGATATTAGCATCATCATTGTACCATAATTTTTCTATACCTGCTGAAATTTCATCTGCTCTAAGTTCGTTTGTAGTTTGAGTTTTATTAAGATTTACCAATAGTTCTTCTTCGGTTAAAACAAGATTATTTGCAACACCTGTTTCAGTGAATTGTAAACTGCCTTTCCCATTATCTGAAAAAGAAAATTCAAAGTCTGAATTATTCAAAGTTTGCCCTTCAAATAAATCAACTATTGATTGTATGGCATCAAGCTGATAGGCTTGGTTTTTATCGAATTGTAATTTCATTTTCTAAATATTTTCAAGTTCGTTCAACATAATTATTCCATTTTCGGAAATAGGAGGTGTTTTAGAAAAGTCAACAGTAAATATTTTCAACTTGTCTATTTTATCTTCAAATGGAGTTTTTATTCTTTGGTTGTAAATGATTTTAAATTGAAGCCCAGCTTTGTTGCACAAATTTGAAATCAACATAAAATTTCTGTAATCATCAGTAAACGGCTTCCAACGTTCCAAGTCATAATAAGACCGCTTTAATTCAAACACAATTTCTGGATTACCAGATTTATTTAAACGCCATAAATCAATATCAGAAACTGTTAATGCTGCACCCAAACTGGAACGTTGCCAATTATGATATGCACTTGAAGTTTTATCGTTTAGGTATTTTGAAGTTTGTGTATTTGATACAGGTAAACCAAAAGAACCAAACAAAGCCGAAAGCTGAGGCATTGTCATATTAGTATAAACATATGAATTATCACTTACTCGAACTGTATCCACTTCGGCTGCATCACTTGCAAATCTTATGTACCTGACTGGTAAATTAGCATTAACCCCTGCAACTGATAATAAATTAAATGCATCTTTTTCAGCAAGTGTAGGAGTATTATTTAATTCCGATAAGGGAACACCAACCGCAAATATTAAGACCAAAGGTTTGCAAGAATTGTCACCATAAACAAGCTGCCAAGCATTGCCCACTACAAACTTGAATTGACTAATGTTCTTAGCAGAAATGAAGTCATACAGTGCATTACTTCTATAATAGTTCATAATTTTATATAGTTTTAAATTCAATTCCTTTGTCTTGGAATTTTAAATGAGTATTTGTTTTATTACAATCGTTCTTTTCAAATAGTGAGTCTAAACAAATGAAAACCGAAGGTTTGATTTTTAGTATTTCATCTTGAATTGCACTACTAAATGAATCAAGACAAAAAGCTATTTTATTGCTCTGAGTGATAAAAATCTGCTCCTCTTTATTAATGATTATTGTTTGAACTTTTTCTGTAAGGGGCAATCCGTTTTTAATCAGTAACTCCCAAAGAATATTAATTGAAATAGAATTTTCCTTTTGTGGTTTAGTAAATAAATTCATTTGTCTAATTAGGTCACTTTCATTCTCTATAACATCACCACGCCAAATTTTAAAGTTTGAGTTTGCTAAACAATAACTACGAAATCCTACACTGGTTTCACCAGAAAAATTCAGATGGGTTTGTAGTTCTAAATTTGCTTTTTCAATTACTGATTTGATTCTTGCGTTTGTAATATCTGCAATTGAACGAAAACCTTTTTTAAACATATCGGACTTTTCATCTAATAGTTCGGGTAGTTGAATACAAATAAATTTCCTATTGCCCCCGTCTTGCTTGTTTGCTTCGATAACAGCTTGTGCCGTTGTGCCGGAACCTGCAAAAAAATCAAGTATAATATTATTATCGTTAGGCTTTGTAAGAGCTTGAATTAATGTTTTTGTAAAATCAACAGGTTTAGGGTTTTCAAATTCTAAACCAAGTTTACGAAGTAGATCATCATCACTGCCTCCATAAAATAAAATGGAAGGAATGTTTTCAGTTAAGTTTTCTTTTAGTAAGTATTTACGTTGAGGCTGCACTGATTCATCAATACCAAAAATAATCTCTCCTTTTGCCAACAAATCATTTATTGAATAAGAAGGAAATCTCCAACCTCTCTGAGGAACTGGACAAGCCTTATTAGTTTTGGGATGAATTAAGGGAATAAAGTAGTCATCTGGTGCTTTCTTTTTATTAGGCCACGCCATTGAAACTAACCTATAAACATTTCCATTTTCATCAATTTTATTATACGCAAGTTCCCCGCCAGTTAAGTCCTGTTTTTTTAGCCAAGCGGAAAACTGCTTATTTACTTCCTCAAGTGTAATTTTTCTTTTAAACTTTTGTAATAATGTAGCAGGAAAATCATACTCTTTGTGCAAATTATTTAGGTCTTCTGGTATTTCTTCTTTTCCCAGCTGCTTAAAAAAATCCGCTGCTTTCTTTATTATCCTTTCAGCATTTTTCTTTTTCCTTGTTAATTCTATCTCAGAAAAGAACTTCTCTTTATTTTTAGCATAAATTAAAATCACTTCGTGCTGATAGGCTATACCACTTGCATCACCTTTTGGATTGCCTTTATCCCAAATTATATTACCAATTAAATTTTCCTCGCCAAATACTTCATTTAATAGTATTGATAAGTTCGGTTGTTCGTGTTCATCAATATGTAATAATATTGCTCCCTCTTCTTTTAAAAGATTACGTGCAAGAAATAATCTTGGTAGCATCATAGAAAGCCAGTTTGAATGAAACTGTCCGTTCTCCTTTCTATTTGTTCTAAAAAATCCTTCTTTCATCAAAAATCCTTCTTCATCTTTTTCACCTAACCTTTTCAAATAATCCTCTTTAGTTTCAGAAAATTTATCAGGATAAATGAAGCTGTCTGAACCTGTATTGTAAGGGGGGTCAATTGAAACAAACTGAACTTTACCATAGTATGATTTTTGAAGTACTTTCAATACTCTTAAATTTTCGCCCTCAATCATAATATGATTAGCCGAATCCCAATTAACTGAAGAATCAAAATTTGGAATTAGAGTATCTGAAACAGGTGATTGTAAAACTTTATATGCTTCATTTTTCCCTGCCCAATTAAGCTGATACCTTTCCGTATCAGTATTAACAGCTTCGCCTAAGAGTTGCCTCAACTGCTCAAAATTTATTTTATCATCAGAAAATGCAGCAGGGATAATTTCTTTGAGCCTCTTTATTAGGTCGTCTGTTATGTTTAATGAAGTGCCTCCCATATTTTAAAATTTTGCATTAATTATTGATTTTCTTATGGGTCGTATTACAAACCATTGCCATATTTACACTTAAATCATTTTTGTTTGTAACCTAAATTAGAAATAGCAGTAGTTAACTGAGTTGTATCAAGCACATCCTTTAAATTGATTACTTTGTAAGTGCTTTCAATAGGCACTAAATCGTCGTAAGGAATAAGTGGATCATCATAGCCAATTCTCATCATCATTTCCCAAGTAGAACCACCGATTAAGGAAAATTTTATTTCTTCAACATCCAACAAGTCTTTCTTTGGAGTATCAAACAAAACTGCCAAGTAAAAATCTTTTTGAACTTCTCCTGGTTTCACTGAATTTGAATAAGGTCCTATGTTTTTAAAATTGAATTTATTGTTACAGATGCCAAATTTTACTCCATTTCTTGGAAACGAAGACCTTACTTCAAGTTTTTCACCGTTTTGTAATTTTATATCTATTTGCGATTTCACATCCAGTAATTCTGTGTAAGAGGCAATGTCATCAAAATTTGAATTGATAAATTGAATCCAACCTTCCTCTGAAAGAACTCCGCCAAGTGCATCCTTTGCTCTTCTGTGTTGTACTCTATTCATTGCAGAATTATTTGCTGCTACTGAATTTACTAAATTGGCAAGGTTATTTGCTTTATCTATAAACGTGTTATACTCAGAAGAACCTTTAACAACGGTACAATCAATTATATCAAAAACCCTTTTTACATTCCAATTATTCTCAGGAATTTGACAGTCTATTTTACTTAATTTTAGTTTCATACTCTTACTATTTCTTTAAATTGATTTTAGTTCAATGCCGTTGTCTTGAAGTTTTAACTGAATATTGGTTTTATTGCAATCTTCACTATTAAAAGTACTGTCTAAACATATTAATTGACTTGGTTTCATTTTTACAATTTCAGCTATAACCTTTTCTGAAATTAGTGAAAGACAAAGGCAGAATTTTTGATTAGTAAAGTGATAAATTATTGAATTATCAATTTTCTTTTCGAGAACTGGAGTATCTAATCTAATCCCGTTCTTTATCATTAACTCCCAAAGTATATTGTATTCTTGTGTGTTTTCTCTTTGAGGCTTTTTGAAAATTTCAATTTGAGTAATTAAATCTTTTTCATTCTCAATTATATCACCTCTCCAAATCTTGAAATTTGAATGGTTAAGGGTAAAGAATCTGAAACCCGGTAATGACTTGTTTTCAAAATTCAGTTTTGATTTTTTAGTGGTAGTTAGATTGGCTATGACATTTGAAATTCTTTTACGAGTTATATCAGATATTTTTGTAAACCCCTCTTTATAAGCCTCAGAATTTATGTCGGTTTTTTCAGGTAGTTGTACAAGTATAAATTTCCTATTAGAATTTTGTTCTTCATTCAATTCTATTACTGCTTGTGCTGTTGAGCCAGAACCTCCAAAAAAATCTAAGACTATATCATTGCCATCAGGTGTAGTTCCAAGATTAATAAGCACCTTCAATAACTCAATTGGTTTAGGATTGTTGAAGATATTTGCTTTGCCTAAAATTTTAGTTAGCGTTTGTTTACCTTGACTGTTTCTTGCTTCATTAAGGAATAAAGAACGAGGCACTTTTTGCTTTTCTTCGCCATCTTCAGCATTAAGATATAATTTGTACTCTACACTCCACTTCCCTTTATCATCCTTACGAATTAATACTTTATCCTCCTTATATGCATTCAGAAAAGACTGCTCTTCCCATTTCCATTCATCAAAAAGCATACTGCCATCAGGACATTTTATTTCATACTGTAATCCAGGTCTTGGATCATCTGGTCGCATCCTTAAAAAGGATTTAGTTTTATATGGCCCTAATTTTTCATAATGCTTATCCTTTAGCTTATAGTTTGCAATATCCTTTTCATCAAATGGCAACCTCAATCTATCAATTGCAGATAAGTCTTTTGCATAGCATAAAATAAATTCGTGGTCAACTGCAAAATATTTAGAATCATTACCACCACCAGCGTGGCGTTGCCAAACAATTTCTTGTACATAATTCTCCTCACCAAAAACTTCATTCATCAACAAACGGAGATTCGTTATTTCATTGTCATCAATATGGACAAATATTAAACCGTCATTTTTCATTAAGTTCCTTGCTAGAAAAAGTCTTGGAAGCATCATTGAAAGCCAATTAGAGTGAAACTGCCCGTTCTCCTTTCTATTAGGTCGAAACAATCCTTCTTTCATCAATAAGCCTTCATCATTTTTTTCGCTAATTCTCTTTAAATATTCTTCTTTCGTTTCAGAAAACTTATCTGGATAAATAAAGCTGTCTGAGCCTGTATTATAAGGAGGGTCAATGCAAACAACCTTTACTTTACCATAATATGATTTTTGTAAAATCTTTAATGCTTCTAAATTTTCACCCTCTATAAGTATGTGTTGTGCTTCGTTCCAATTATTAGAATCATCTTGCATTGGAACCAATGTAGCTGTTGTTGGAGATTGCAAAATTTTGTAGGCTTCATTTTTACCTGCCCAATTGAGCTGATACCTTTCTGTGTCTGTATTTACTGCTTCGCCCAAAAGTTGCCTCAACTGTTCTACATTGATTTTGTCATCTGTAAATGCAGCAGGGATAATTTCCTTTAGCCTTTTTATAAGGTCATCTGTTATGTTTAATGAAGTGCCTTCCATACTATGATTATTTTTCTTTCTTTATTTATTTAGATACTGATTTTAATGCTTCGTCTCCCATTGGTTCACCTTCAATCACATTATACAACTGGTCGGCTAGCCAAAGTATCAACAATTCTTCTTTATCGGCTTGTAGTATTTCGGCTAATAATGGGATCTATTCTTTCTTTAATTGCCTGTCGCCACGTTCTACTTTGCAAATAATAGAAGTGTCAACGTCTAATTTTGAAGCGAGCTGCCGCAGAAGCATATTCTGCTTAGTCCTTAGTTCCCTAATCTTTTCACCAAACTGTGTTGCCATTATTAATTTTGAACTTAATTCAGAGATATCTAAATGACCTAGATTTCCAAATCGCTTCTCATAAATTTTTGAATCATGTTGTGATTTTGTTGATGGCTCAAATTGATTACTATATGTTACTCTATAAACAGTATCTGAGTTCATTTTTTTCATAATTATTTACTGAAGACTTGCCTTTATAACCTTCAAGTCCTAATCTAAAGCCACCTACGCATGCAAATAATTCAATAACTTTCATTTCTTTCTTGCCCATATTTTTTCTTTTCAATGAATATAAAGTTATTCAACTTATGCTAATAAATTTTTTTTATCCATTTGTGATGACGTCAATCTAAATAGTGTTTTCTCCAAAATAACTATTATTTCCAAAAATATCACTCCCAATGTTTCCGCGGGTTTTAATAAATGAGTTGTGGTGCAAATTGTGGTGCAAATGAAAAAAGCAGCTACAAAAAAGTTGTTAAAAACTAGCTTGTAACTGCTTGATTACTAATGGGTGGGCCCACCAGGGCATGATCCTGGGACCCCCTGATTATGAGTCAGGTGCTCTAACCAACTGAGCTATAGGCCCTGAAAATTTGGTT
>Ga0114973_10003443_pt1 | contig 11168 bp, 10 predicted proteins | sample M_140807_MF_Meta_FD_87025 | JGI IMG/M metagenome (GOLD analysis project Ga0114973, IMG submission 87025) | Freshwater microbial communities from Lake Montjoie, Canada to study carbon cycling - M_140807_MF_MetaG | ecosystem: Environmental > Aquatic > Freshwater > Lake | place: Lake Montjoie... | reverse complement strand
TAACTATATTGGTAATTGCGGATGGAATGCATTGTCAGCGTCTTACCAATTCCAAATGTACAACATGTTCTACTTTACTTCGTCCCTTGCTAATACTGATAGACCTATCATCGAAAGAACCCCGTACCAATACTCCGCCCTCGCGTCCATTGCCGGCCTCGCCACCACCTCGGTAACCGCGACCACATTCACGATAAGCTGGACTGCTTATACCAACGCGACCCTTTACTCAATTTTCGTGAACGGCGTGTTGTGCGGTACGTCCGCGACCAATAGCATCACCGTGACCCCGGGTTACAACGGGCCTTGGACTGTCAACGTGTATGCTTATAATTCGAGCAACGCGTTATTAGCTTCCGGTCCATTAACTGTTCCCGCCCAGATCACTAACTTAGCGGCGAGCTCCATAACGACGACCGGATGCACGCTGTCTTGGTCAGGCGGTGTGGGTACCGGTGTCTCCTATACCATCACCTACAGTCCGGTCGCAGCAAGCGCCCCCAGCACTGCGTCCTCGAGCCCTGTCACCGTCACCAATCTTGCACCGTCTACAACTTACACCATCACCCTCAATATGGTCGTGGGAGGTTCTGTTGTGCAAAGCGCGAGTATCTCTAATGTTAGGACAAAAAACCTTGTTATTTTAACGACAGCAAGCGGCGCTTCTCCCTTAATCGCGTACAGTTTTATTACAGATTATTATACATCAGTTAATGGCACAAGTGGGTATTACACTAATTTAGCAAACCAAGGAACCGACAGTTTCTACGTATTCAATAGTTTAAGCTCAGGGACAACGACCTCCACATATACATTTAAATATCTCAATTTCAGCACAAATTGCGGAACTAATTACGCTGCATCCACCGCTCCAAAGGGGTCCATTGGAAATAATGATACAGCATATACAAATTTTATTTCAAGTATTACATCTTCAACAACATTTACCTCATTTACCATAACTTATTGGATAAATATAAATAACGGAAATCCAATCTGGAATCGTTATGCTAATATTGGTGATGCACATAATTATCAAATTTATGATCAGAAAGGCGGTGTAGAAAATGCAGGCAATTTTGGAACGAGAACTTTAAACGCCTCAACGTGGTATTTCGTTGCAACTACACTAACCGGAGAAACTTTATACTTATGGAGTTGTGCAGTTGGCAGTACCTTTCCAACGAGCGCTATAACTGTTGGGAAAGGTAGTAATTCTCAGGGTGTAAATGTCAATGCGTATTTTTTATTCGGAGCAACGCGATGGAACGATGGTAATGCTGTATTTTATTTGGCTGATTTAAGGATTTATGGAAGTGCTCTAAGCCAGTCAGACCTGAGCAGTATGTTTACTTCTGGACCCAACACTAATTAATAATATTTAAGTTGGGTTTACACCTTATTGGATTGAAAATACGCATGGTAACAATTTATCTCGCTAACTAAATAACCATTGTTATTTTTATCAGTCAACCAAACGATAAAAATAAAAACCCAAAACATCTGCCATCGCAGAGCGCTCTCCGATGCTTAGATCGACACTACGATTTCCTTCGAAAAAAAAGTTAAAATAATTCCCACCTATTTACGCAGGGAACCAAGGTTCCCTCAGGGCGCTTTCAGCGCCCAAGGTGGAGCCCTCAGAACCACCGTAGGTGGTTCAAGGTTGCGAGCTTCGCTCGCTGACCCTACGGGGCTCAATCCCCGCACCCCTCCTTCAATTTACAAAAATTCTTATATACCATTCGAGTCCGGTCATGCCTGCCTTCGGGACACAGTTTTACGTAAAATAAAAACCCCATTCCATCAATTATCTTAACCCACAAAAGTTAAAATAATTCCCAACCTATTTACCGTCGCCCTGCTCCCCCAAATATTGTAAAAGAACCTTGGCAGAAGCCTTAAGCATCGAGCTCGTATTAACGCATTGACCATCGATCTTTTGTTGACCGGTAGGACAGTCAGTAGGTTGTTGAACCGGACCCGCAGAAGGCGCAGAAGGAACCGTAGGAACCGATAAAGGAACCGAAGGCGCAGAAGGTACGGAAGGCGCCGATTCATTGGCTAAACCCTCCTTCACCAAACACGTATTAAAGTAAAGAACAACACCGACTAAAACCACCAAAAAAATGATTCCACCCCACACCAACATATTTCTATTCACGCCCTTTTTGGCCATTCTACGGTTCTATGTTTCTATATATTAGTTACAGATAAAGCTTCCTAGTTGGGTCTCACACTCGCTTTCCCCTCCGAGAGCGTCCATCCCTTCGTGGGCACTTTATTCGGCGGCACCAGCTCGCGACATGTCGTGGTATTCGGCACCCGAACGTAATTCGCGTCACATTTCACAGTGTTCGTGCTAGTAACCTTCTCTTTCGTCACACACACGTGGCTACCAAGAGGGCTCGGAAAGAATCCCCCGGGGCATGTCACATATTGACCATTGGAGCAAATGCGGTTCGACTTCGGATCATTCGCAGTACACGCATTGTAATTGACAATGGACTCGCGCGCCGGCACTTTATCCAAATAATAATACACGATTCCCAGTACAATCACAATAGCCAAAATAATGAAAAAACTTATGGTATTTTTCTTTAAACCCGTCTTAGCCATTTCGCCTCTATATTATATTCCTATAATATAATATGGATAGCGGGGTAAAGGATACTAAAGTGGCGCCAAAAAAGAAACGTTTAGTAGTACGCGAAGACGTAGTCGAGCAACCCACAGAAAATGAAATAGCAAATGAAATAAGGGTCGCATCGCGTAAGCGATGGAACGAAGAATTCGTCGACATATTGGCCCGACTCTCCAAGCTCTTAGCGGCCCAGGGCGAGGTCTTCAAATCGCGCGCCTACAAGAAGGCCGAAGAGACGGTACGTGCCTACGACGGAGACATCACACAAGTATCGCAGCTCAAAGACCAGCCTGGTATCGGCAGCACCATCCTCGAAAAGCTCCAAGAATATGTCAATACCGGCACGCTCCAACTCTTAGAGCGCGAGAAAGGCAAGCCCGAATATCTCTTTGCAGAGATCCACGGAGTCGGCCCCAAGAAGGCCAAAGAGCTGGTCGGTAAAGGTGTGACCACCATCGCGGAGCTACGCGAGCGCCAGGACGAGCTCTTGAACGAGGTCCAAAAGAAGGGGCTCAAGTACTATGAAGATATTCAACTCAAGATCCCGCGTGAAGAGATCGACCAGTATAAAAAGGTCTTCGAGGATGCAGTCACCCCCCTTCGCACCACCATTAATAATGTAAAGATGGAGATCGTAGGTAGCTACCGCCGCGGAGCCAAAGAGTCCGGCGACATCGATGTCATTATCACGTCCACGGATCCCGACGTTTTTTTACAGTTCACAAAGGCCTTGGAGAACACAGGTATTATTTTGGAGACGCTGTCGTGTGGAAAAACCAAGTGTTTGGTGATTACCCGTCTGCCGGACCGTAAGCATGCGAGACGTGTGGACTTTATGTATACGAGCCCCGAAGAGTACCCGTTTGCCACCCTCTATTTTACGGGGAGCAAGACGTTCAATACGGTGATGCGCGGCAACGCTCTCAAGCTGGGATTTTCTCTCAACGAACATCACATCTATATCAAACGACCCGGTCAAGCGAAGGAGGAAAAGGTTGAGCACGTGTTCCGTGACGAAAAGGACATATTTGAGTTTTTAAAAATGCCTTACCGAGAACCGACGGAGCGTAACGAGCCGACCCTGCTGCAGGGAACCCAGGTGCAGGGAACCCGTGGTTCCCTCAGGGCGCCTGCTATGGGCGAAGCCCAAAAGCCCAAGGTGGAGCCCCTCCGGGGCTCAATCCCTGCGACCCCTCCTTCCCCGCAGGGAACCAAAGGTTCCCTTGCAAACCCTCCTTCCCCCCAAGGTTCTTTATTAAAGGAAAAATCCATGGAACCAACCAAGAAGCAGGGAACCAAAGGTTCCCTTGCAAACCCTCCTTCCCCCTCAAAGTCTTTGGAACCAACTAGGAAAAAACGTGGAAGACCCAAGAAAGTCAGGGTTGATGGAGAACCTGTTGAACCAAAGAAATCCCCCAAAAACGCCACAATTAAGAAGCGGGGAAGACCACCGAAGGTGAAAACGACAGAAATACCCCCAAAATCAACAGAAAAAGTGGATGTGCCAGGTTCTCCTCTTCACGAAAAAACTTTAGAATTAGAAGAAAGTAAAAGAATGGATTCACCAAAAAAATCCATGGAACCAACCAAGAAAAAGCGGGGGAGACCCAAGAAAGTCAAGGTGGAGGGAGAACCTGTGGAGACCAAAAAGTCCCCCCAAAACGCCACAATTAAGAAACGTGGAAGACCTCCCAAAGTAAAAACCACAGAAATACTCCCAAAATCAACAGAAAAAGTGGATATACCAGGTTCTCCATTAAAAGAAAAAACTTTAGAATTAGAAACAAAAAAGGAAGTTGGAGAACCTGCGGGGGCCGAAGGCCCCCAAAAGACCCTTAAAACACGGAAAATTAGAGAACCCAAGGTACCCAAAGTGTCGAAGATTGACACCGCCAAAAGAAGGGGTCGGCCGCCGAAGGCGGCCAAGACAGAGAACATTGAAACCACCTTAATTCCACCTGTTTTTCCACAAAAAATTGGCGAGCCAGGTTCTCCAAAGAAAGTGAAAACCCCCGAAATCAATATAGTTCATGTTATCCCCGAACAATCCATGTTGGCGGAGAGGGAGGGGTCGGAGGGGAACCGTAGGTTCCCTGCAATTTCTATAAAGAAACCTGTCAAGAAAACGTTAAAAATAAGGAAGGATGGGGTCCCTGCAGATAAAGAAATAGTAAAGGAAAACGAAATAAAATCATCTCCACATACTAAGCAAGGAACAGCGTCAAAAACGTTGAAGAAGATGAGCAGCAAGACTGTAGCGAAAACCCACTTAAAAACCTTTAAAAAGGACGGTATCAAGGTTCTCGAATCGCTCCCCGAAAAGGACATCGAAACCATGATTATTGTAGCGAACGACGCCTATTACAACAGCAAGAATCCCCTGCTCACCGACAATGAGTACGATATCATCCGCGATTACGCGGAAACCAAGTACCCCGATAACCAAACCATCAAGCAGGTCGGAGCCCCCATCACCAAAAACAAGGTCACCCTGCCCTATAACATGCCCTCGATGGACAAGATCAAGCCGGACACCAATGCCCTCACCTCGTGGACGCAAAAATACCCCGGCCCCTATGTGCTCTCGTGCAAGTTGGACGGTGTATCGGGGATGTATACGACGGAGGGACCCGAGCCCAAGCTCTATACCCGCGGCGACGGCAAGGTCGGCCAAGACGTGTCGCATCTGTTGCGCGTTATCAACCTCCCGCCCAAAAAGGACACCGAAAAAGGTTTCGTTTCTGGCCACACCGGAGGTGTGGCTGTGCGCGGTGAGTTTATCATCCCGAAGCGGGTCTTCGACGAAAAATACAAGGCCCAGTTCGCGAACCCCCGTAACTTGGTATCGGGCATTGTCAATAGTAAGACGCTCGACGAGAAGACCCGAGACCTTCATTTTGTGGCCTACGAGGTCATTAACCCACCCCTCAAGATCAGTGAGCAAATGACCCTACTGGCCGAGCTCGGCCACGAGGTAGTTAAGCACGAGCATGTCGATAAACTCACCAACGACCTACTGTCAGAGACCCTCCTCGATTGGCGCGCCAACTACGAATACGAGGTGGACGGCGTCATTGTCGCGGACGATCATATCCACCCGCGTAAGGACGGCAACCCCGAGCATGCGTTTGCGTTCAAGATGGTGATCTCTGACCAGGTAGCGGAGGCCAAGGTGGTCGACGTCCTCTGGACGGCCAGCAAGAGCGGCTATTTGAAACCACGGGTCCAGATCGAGCCCATCAAGCTCGGCGGCGTCACCATCCAGTACGCGACCGGTTTCAACGGCGACTTCATCGAGAAGAACAAGATCGGTATCGGGGCGGTTATACGGCTGGTGCGGAGCGGCGACGTGATCCCGCATATCAAATCGGTCACGACGCCGGCCGAGGCCCCCAAGATGCCCGACCAGCCTTATACCTGGACCAAGAACCATGTAGATATTGTCTTAGAAAACGTGGAAGAGGACGTCACTGTCCGTCGTAAGAACATCACCGAGTTTTTCACGAAGCTGGAGGTGGACGGTCTCTCGGGCAAGACCGTGGAGAAGATCATGGACGCGGGTTTCGACACGATCCCCCGGATCCTCCACATGACCAAGGCGGATTTCGCCAAGGTCAAGGGGTTCCAGGAGACCATGGTCAACAAGATCCACGACGGCATCAAGGCCCAGGTCGCGAAGGCCACGCTGCTCGACATCATGGCGGCATCGAACCTGTTTGGCCGCGGCATCGGAGAACGTAAGATCCGGCCGATCTTGGAGGCCGAGCCTAATATCCTCACGGACCCGGGCACCCCCGAAGAGAAGTACCAACGGCTTATTCGGATCAAGGGCATCGGCCAAGAGAATGCGCAGAGTTTTACGCAGAATATCGACCGGTTCATGGCCTTCTTGGAGGCGTGCGAGCTGACCGATAAACTGACCCAGGCCCCCGCGCCCGCCCCGAAAGAGAACGTGCTGGTGCGGAATGACCACCCCCTGAGCGGGAAACATGTTGTGATGAGCGGAGTACGGGATGCGGCGGTGAAGGCCCGGGTCGAGAGCTTTGGGGGTGTGGTGGACGACACAATAGGGTCCAAGACGTTTATTTTGGTGGTCAAGTCGAAGGGGGAGAAAGAGACGAGCAAGATGAAGTACGCCAGAGAACACAATATCGAGATCATGGAACCTGCGGAGTTCCTCCAAAAATATAATCAATAAAGCAGCAAATAATATTATATGTTAATTACTATAACAGATAATAATAATGTCAGACGTAATTAAAATCGGCAAGATACCAAATATTTTAACATTCAAACGATCGGAAGCGCATCGCGAGATGTTTACAACTGCAGGGAACCTACGGTTCCCCTGCGACCCCTCCCTTAGCAAATAAACTATCATATGTTGCATAATAAGTAAGCATAGTGAGGGAGGGGTCGCAGGGGAACCGTAGGTTCCCTGCAAGAATAAATCGAATTATTATGAAGCTAATTGATCCTCAGCAACAATGCAACGAAACTGAGTTGATAGATTTGATGCAATGGCAAGGAAGTAATCAGAGTTATTATAGCGCGATGACTGCCATTGAACGAGGGGAATTAGTGTAGAGAACCGTAGGTTCCCTGCAAAATTGATATAAATATTATGTGTTTATAGTATAACAGATAATGTCGTATCCAATCAAGATCGGTCGTAAGCCGAATATCATAACTATTCAATCGACAGAAGCACATCATGAGATGTTTACTACCGATATAGAGCGAATCAAACAATTCATTGCTGTCAGCGATTATCCCGACAAAATCGACCCATATGTTATTTTAAAAATAAATAAAAAAGCCGTAAAACTATCAAAGCAAGAATTCAGATATTATTTCGGAGATTTAGATGAAGACGAACAAATCATGATGTACTTGTACGAAAGCACGGTTGACTCGGGGAGTCGTAGAAGAATCAATAAAATTATCAAGAAACTTATCGACCCTGACCAACCGTGCACTGAAAAAGAACTTATTGATTTAATGCACTGGGAAAGTGGAAATCATAGTTACTATCTCACGATGTCAGCAATCGAGCGAGGAGAAATTATCTAAACTTATTATAAGTAATGAATAATGGTTTAAACACAAACCAGATACACGAAAATGTGTATTGCAATAGTGACAGCTACAACGGTATATACAACAAGAATCTATTAATGAATAAAATCAACCGAATGAAATATTTTGTAGAAACTCAATACGTATATCCGAACATACAGTTTTATTCTAAAATGCTAAGAATAAATATTAATAGTGTAAATCCTATTAGCCAACAATACACAGTTAATGGTGAAATAGATCGACGAGGATTTAAAATAGTTGTTAATGTACAACATTTCCCAAGAAAAAATTTTATTATGTTTTCAGTAGAATGTAATTATTTTTTCAATTATCATTCTAATAATGAGTATACTCCTGGTCCACGTCATCATTATATTAATAATAATAAATGTAAATGCTTATTATCCTTGCCAAATAATATTTATACATTCGAGGCTGAAGATGTCAATGTTTTCCATTTTACATTTCATACCCCCAGTAACCTAACACCTAGAGAAAAATCCAAAGGCGCGTTTCATCTAATAATAGACAGTTTAATACACGGTAGTATTATTCCTTATCGACCATTTATCGTCGACCCACGTAGGTCCGTCGTTCCCAAACAGTTTATTACTTGGGACATGTTTGATGGATCAATGAACAGTTTCTTTGCTACGAATGCGGGGGTTTACGGAATAAACGATATTAGCTCTTTTTTATTACGGTTTCCGCAGCAACTATCCTTCCCCAACACACCTACCCAGAACATTCACTACATAAATGATATTATTAAGCCTTTATACGATAAAATAGTGGTTGATATACTGAATCCTATCCCGACGATACCTACAACTATTACACGTGTTCCTCCCGCGATCGAATATGTGCGAACCATCCGCATTGTAGATTGTTCAAATATGTTGTTATATGGTCTCAATAACAATCATCGGGATCCGAGTGGTAATCCTCAACCTGGACAACGTATTCTTCACGGTGGTCGTCGTAAAACGAAGAAAAGAAGGAACCTGTAGGTTCTCTGCAAAAGGCATAAATAGTATGCTATATAAAATACCATTTATGTCATATCCGATCAAGATCGGTCGTAAGCCGAATATTATCACAATACAATCATCGGAAGCACATCATGAAATGTTTACAACCGATATAGAGCGAATCAAACAATTCATTGCGGTAAGTGATTATCCAGACAAAATCAACCCCAACGTGATTTTGAAAATCAACCCCAACGTGATTTTGAAAATCAACGAACAAGCAGTGCGGCTATCAAGACAAGATTTTACCGATTATGTTGAAGATTTAGACTATGACGAACAAACCATGATGTATTTGTACGAATATACGGTAGATGTTGGGAGTCGTAGAAGAATAGGTAGAATCCTTAAGAAACTTATCGACCCTCATCAAAAATGCACCGAAAAAGAATTACTGGATTTGATGCATTGGGAAGGTGGAAATCATAGTTATTATCTTACAATGACCGCGATCGAGCGTGGAGAATTGGTGTAGTTACTCTGTAAAATTAATATAAATAGTATATGTTGTTGATAAACTATTTATGTCAGAATTCATCTGTGTCGGTCGAAAACCAAACAGTGTTACCATAAAAAGATGCGAGGCATATTTCGAAATGTTTACCACCAATATTGATAGAATCAAACAATTCATTGCGGTAAGTGATTATCCGGACAGAATCGACCCACACGTGATTTTGAAAATCAACGAACAAGCGGTGCAGCTATCGGAAGACGATTTCGACGATTATTTTGACGATTTAGACGAAGACCACAAAATCATGTTGTATTTATTTCAAAATACTATTGATGTAAACAATCGCAGAAGAATCGGCAGAATTCTCATGAAACTGATCAACTCGGATCAAAAATGCAACGAAAAGGAATTGATAGATTTGATGCATTGGGGAGGTAGCAACCAAGGATATTATTATACAATTAAAACTGTTTCTCGTAAGGAATTGTAGGTTCTCTGCAAAAAGTATAAATAGTATATGTTATTAATATAATATTTATGTCGGATACCATCAAGATCGGTCGAAAGCCGAATATTATCACCATAAAACGATCAGAACGGCATCATGAAATGTTTACAACCGATATAGAGCGAATCAAACAATTCATTGCTGTCAGTGATTATCCGGACAAAATCGACCCCAACGTTATTTTGAAAATCAACGAACAAGCAGTAAGTCTATCTGAAGACGGTTTTAGTGATTACTTTTGCAAATTAAATCATAAAGAGCAAATAATGATGTATTTGTACGAATGCACGGTAGATGTTGGAAGTCGTAGAAAAATTAGCAGAATTCTTAAGAAACTGTTGGACCCAGACCAACCTTGCAGCGAAAAAGAATTACTAGATTTGATGGAATGGGAAGGTGGAAATCATGGGTATTATTGTGCAATGATCGAACTCGAACGTGGAGAAATAATATAGAGAACCTACCGGTTCCTTGCGTTTTACGCAGAATGTTTATAAAGATGGGTTGGTGCATGACTATCTGGTTCCTTGTGGTCAACTAATTTTCTATTGTCCCCGTAACGATGGTCCCCGCCGTAGCGGTGGTGATGGTGGTGATGGTGATCGTAGTAAGGATAATAATAAGGGAAACAGTTATCTACACCGCATCGACTAACCGGTCCATTGGATTGGTTCGCAGCAAAACGATGTAAGGGTACCGAAGGCCCCGTAGGTACCGAAGGGGGGCCAGCGATGGGATGAGGCGAAGGGATCGAAGGCCCCGTTGGTACCGAAGGCCCCGTTGGTACCGAAGGCCCCGTTGGTACCAAGGGAGGGCGAGGAGGTCTTATAGGAGGATGAGGTGAAGGAGTTGATGGAATCTTGGATGCATCAATTCCGCGATTATAGTAGTCGTCGCCCCCCAGCACATCCGGATACAATCCATCCGAATACGGGTACGGTCCATACGGATAAGGTCCGTAGGGATAGGGTCCATAGGGATAAGGTCCGTAGGGATAAGGTCCATAAGGATAATGATCAAAAGGAAAGCATTTCGACATATCACCCACGTGTCCACTCATATCGATGGTGGGATGGTGAACATGGTATCTATGGCGAATCATGGACAGATCCGTCAGGCTGGCCGCAGGGGCAAAGTTACCCGACGAGTCCGACCGAATATACGACAAAACGTTGTTGCTCGCATCATAGGTAACAATACGAATATTAGAAAGATAGTTCCCCGACAAATCGTAGTTCGAAATGAAAAATTGGTTCATGTAATCCAGGTTCGCGGTCAACACGTCGTTGAGCCGCATGAGGTCGTTGCATTTCTCGGTCAAGAAATAGTTGTCGTGGGTGAGATGGTCCATGAAAGCAGAACGCGGCTTTTTGTATTGCGACATGTATTTTATACTATTATGGTGTAAAAAGATTTTCTAAAGAATTATGACGGCTGCATTTGTGG
>Ga0114973_10003442_pt1 | contig 11170 bp, 8 predicted proteins | sample M_140807_MF_Meta_FD_87025 | JGI IMG/M metagenome (GOLD analysis project Ga0114973, IMG submission 87025) | Freshwater microbial communities from Lake Montjoie, Canada to study carbon cycling - M_140807_MF_MetaG | ecosystem: Environmental > Aquatic > Freshwater > Lake | place: Lake Montjoie... | reverse complement strand
TGGGAACCCTCTTTGCGTTTTCGCAGGAGTCGGGGGTTGCTCCCGAGCTACGAGCAAAAACGCTCCAATCGGTCCTCGATGGGACGGTAAAGGTCAAAACCGATGGCCTCGCTTCCCCGACCGGATTCCCCTTCAAGGTCGCTGAGCTTGAAGGAACCCTATCGCAAGCAGGCGTATACGAAGCAAGAGAGCGGGTGTGTGACCTTGGATATTTGCGGGTTCCTGCGCGTCTAGAATCGGGCAAAATCATAATGCGCTGCTCCGCTGAGCCGGTCGATGAATACACCAAAAAAGCAGGGGCTGTCGCCGAAACGGCTGGCCGCAAATGTCTCTGTAATGCGCTCTTTTCAGTGATAGGACTTGGTCAGCGACGCCGATCGGGTTATGAGGAGCTCCCTCTTATGACGAGTGGAGATCAATTAGCGACGATGGGACCGTTTCTTGCTGAATTTGGCGCCTCATATTCGGCAATCGACGTAGTCGAATATTTGACGAGTGAATGTGAAACCCCTCAGGTAAAAGAAACGCTAAGCACCGACGAAGCGGTAGGGTGCTCCTGTTCCTAGCGCGCGTGGGGAGCTTTGGTTGTATGGGCTTGGCGAACCGTTTGTCAGGCTCTTATGACCCGTTAAAGACTTCGGCCAGACCGCAAGGGATAGAGATTAGAAGTAGCTACCACGATTAGGGGAAGCTACATCGCAGCTCCCAACCCCTCCCTCAACCCTTCTCGCAACCGCTGACACCACAACCCGCCCCCAGAGAGCGCTAGAATCCGATCTTGAGGCCATCCAAATTTTTCTACCGACTCGACGATCCTATCCTGCTCTTTGCTCGTCTGCACGAGAAACACGCCGATGGGGGACAACAATCCGGGAGCCTGTTTTTTTATTACCTGCTCGAAGTTTGGTACAAAGTGTCGATCGTTTGGCCCATCTCCTCCGAAAGAGATAGTTGCAAATACATCGAGTGGAATACCGAAGTAGTCCTCGAATCTTTTCAGACCACAGAGAGCCCATTGCTTTGATACAACTCCGATGTCATAAGACCACTGGGTAATATGCTCTCCTTTTCCAAAACTGCTCACATACCCAGGGAAACAGGTAATTCCCTCAAAACCATTTTTTTGAAGCTCTTCGCGAAAACGGGAATCGATCTCATCAATCAAAGGATATAACCGCTCATCATCCGAGGGAACATTCAGGTAAAAATTAACCCGACCCGATTGGTCGGCGTTCTCAAGAGGAAAGTACGATTGCACCGTCGCAAAAGGAATATTTGAAACTGACTCAACGAACCGCTCTGCGGCGATACTCATCTGATTAAACTCAGCGAGGTTCGCTACATTCGTTGCCCACTCTTTCCCCAGCTGCTCAATAAAAACGTCTTTAGCAACCTCCATAAAAAGATCGTGCACCTCTTGCCAACGTCCGGCGTACGAATCTATCTGTTTTTGCACCTCACGTTGATACCCAGATATTAGCCTATACTCCCCACCCTCAAGACCGTAGCCTTCTGCGCCTCCACTCGTGAAAAGAAGCTGGGTCGGGAATAATTCTCCATTTGCAAGACGGCCATCTATACCATAGCCTCTGTCTCCCCCCGTCATCGGGCTTCCCGTTACCGGAACAACCGCTATCCCCTTCTGAGCGCACTCGATCATGAACAAGGTCCTATCGAGCGCTGCATAAGGGGTCCATTCTCGGTGATTCGACTGGGTATCATCTATGTCGAGAAACACGACGCCCTTTATCGTTTTATGGCCGTAATATGCGGGATTTACGAGCAAAGGATGCAGACTCATCTGCGCAAAGGAATCGGCTGACCAGCCTTCTTTTTGATCAGGCGCCATACCGGCACCAAAGATCTGCTGAAAAATCTCCCTTCCCTTCTCCGGATCCTCCCCCAGGAGCCTAACCAACTCTTTGAGCTGAGCTATATTTTCTAGATCGGCAGCGGTGACCCTTTGGGATGGCGCAACGGACTCCTGTGGGTTCAGATTGGGGCTCGCAATATTAACATCGCACCACTGTCGCCAAGATTCTTGAGCCTGCTCAATAAAGTTGTTCAACATAGCTTAAACGCCCCTGTAATGATCCGAACTCGATCACTGTATCGATTTTTTGCTGAGTGAAAATGGGGAAATGGACGAGACACCGAAAACTAACAATTAAGAGAGCTTGAGTCCGTGCATGACGAGTTTGTATAGCGCTCTCCAGCCTCTGACATCTCAAAGAGACGCAATCCAATCCCCGATGGCTCTTGCCACCCCCGCAGGCGCCTCGGCCAGAACTGCATGTCCTGCGCTATCGAGGGTCACAACGGGCGACCCTGTTATGGTAGATACCTCCCTAAAAAGCTCACGATATTTGTCATCTTTTTCACCGGCGACGAGCAAGGTAGGGACGGGGAAGGGTTTAAGCTGGTTTGAGCTCAGATTTTCTTCGCCTAATAGTGGAGGCTGATTTCCTAAACTAAGAGCTGAAAGCAAAAGATCGGGATGAATTGGAGGTGTGAGAAGGCGGCGTTGAACTATTTCCTCTCGAACCTCGGGCTTCTCAGCTAGGGCGCGAAAAATCGGGAGGTCGTACCATCGACGCACAAAATGCTCCCACGAAATCTCATCACCCGAGGCTGAGGCTACCTGAAGAGCAAGTTCTCGGTCGCGCGCAGATCTCTCAGCCCGCTGCACCTCCGATGTAAGTCCGGTATGAGCACTCAGAAGAATCAGACCACTCAATTTGGAAGGGTAAGCGCGGGCAAGCTGCAACGCAATTCGGCCTCCAAGGGAATACCCCGCGACAATCGTGGTATGGCATCCCTTTAGAGCCTCGGTGGCATTTTCCACCGTGGCAAATACCGCTGCACAAACCCGCTCAAAGCTTATCTCTTCTACGCTCCAGGCTGGTGAATTACCGTGACCCGGAAGATCGATGGCAAGGACAGTCACGCGAGAGGGCAAAAGAGCGGCAACTGGCTCCCAGTCATGGGAGGAGCCGAGCCAGCCGTGAAGGAGAACCAGCAAAGACTGAGGCTCCTCTTTGGAGCTACCAACCGAGCTAAGTTTCTTATTTAGGAAACGATAGGAAAGAGCCTTTCCCATAATCGATCACCGCTCTGAATTCGCAGAATCTCGGGAAACCCCACCAATAATTCCCTTAATTATCTCTCGCCGAGCAGCTATCGCTGGTGCCGTTCTTCGCCAGTCCGTGACTACTTCGATAATTGACGAGCATCCCCGCTGAATCGCTCTTTGAACAGCTACCGCGACCGCCTTCTCATCACCAACCCTCTCAAACGGCAACCCCGAAAAATGAGCTGCCCCTTCAAAATCAACCCTCTGCGGAGTTATGAAAAAGTCCTCAAAGCAATCGAGATCGTTGATATCGGGAAGAGTCGAAAATATTCCACCACCGCTATTGTTTATAATAACTATCACCACTGGAAGTTTGCTCCGCGCTACGAGGAGAAGCGAATTCACATCATGAATCGCCGCAAGATCCCCGACGATAGCAACGGTCGGAGTCCCGGAGCCGTGCGCAAAACCGCACGCTGCAGCGATCGTGCCATCAATACCACTCGCACCTCTGTGATAACCAACACGAACGGGATGTAGAATGCGCTGAATGGAGCTATCAACGAGCCGAATAGGAAGACTGTTGGCAAGATAGAGTTGCCATCCTTTGGGAAGCTCAGAAACTACGGCGTCGACCGCAGCAAGCTCTGAACCTGCGGTAACGGTCGAAACGGCCCCCGAGATGGCCGACAACTCCGCGCGCAGGCGATTGAATGCCTCTATAAGCCGTGATGGAGTCGTCGGAGCATCGCACCGCTTGAGTAGCTCAAAAAGCTCCTCAGGTGTCGCCACCATCGCTACCCGATTATTTCCAACCACATCCGACCGCATTCCCGTTATCGAACAATGGGCCACCGCTGGGCACTGAGCAAGCAGCTCCAGCAAACCATTTGAGACCGGCTGCGTACCGATATGCAGAATTTTGTCAGGAGCAAAGATGGAACGAGCTTCGGCAATTTCATACACAGCGCTCGCCTCAACAAAAAGAAGGGGCGATTCAACACCGAGCCGAAGCTGCGAGGTGATATCAGCGATAATCGGCCAGCGCAGCATCTCAGCTATCTCAAGGCACGCTCTTGGTATGCCCCGAGCTCCATCAACTCCAGAAACTAAAATAAGCCCGGCCGTGCTCCCCTCGATGAAACGCGAAAATGGGTTTCCTGCCCCACAAATACGATCTTCCGATGACGAGCAGCCTCGCCGCTGGCTGACCACGCAAAGCGGCTCCCCCGAACGATCCCACTCGTCCAGCAGCGGCGGAAGCTCCCGACTCTCACTCCGCTCGAGCAAGGGCTTTCGAAACGCAACATTCAGGTGCACAGGTCCCGGCTGGCTCCCAATAGCTCGGGAGAAAAGGTCATCAACCAGCCGCAACACCTTGCGAGCATCCTCACCGCTACGAGGCGCCACGACCTCAGCCGCTGCCCTCACATACGACGAAAATATCCCTCGATGCCGAATCGTTTGATTTGCCCCCGTATCAAGCAGATCAAGGGGACGATCCGCCGAAATGACGAAGAGCGGAATACCCGATTCTGATGCCTCAACCACCGCTGGAAGATAATTTGCGACCGCCGTACCTGAAGTACACACCAGAGCTACCGGAGCTCCCCCTCCAAGAGCTGCACCAAACCCAAAATAACCCGCGCCCCGCTCATCGATATGAACAAGGGTACTATCTCGCCGCTCTGCCAACGCAACCGCTAGAGGGGTTGAGCGCGAACCCGGCGAAAGAACGAAGGTACGCACCCCGAGCCGCCACAGCTCCTCAACGATCAACAATCCAAGAAGATGGTTGTCACCCCGACTAATCATCCGTTCCTCCTCAACCAATCAGAGCACCCGTCAAGAGGTAACCCTACCCCTTGTTTGCCACCATCTCCTCAATCCGCCGCTGTTTGAGATTCAGCTCATCCCACTCAGAAGCTGCCACTGAACCACTAACGATTCCAGCTCCAACAAAGGCCGAAAGACTCTCCTGCTCAAGGAGCGCAGAGCGGAGGCTGACCGCGAATTCCGAGCGCTCGGCATTCATATATCCGATCGTTCCTGCATACCAGCCCCGATCAAACGGCTCATGGACACGAATAAACTCTCTCGCCGCTGCGGATGGCGTACCACACACCGCAGGGGTTGGGTGCAACAATCCGAGAATTTCAAGCGGATCGACACGCTGCCTCAGCGCCGCACGAATTGGTGTTACAAGATGAACTAGGTCGTGCAACGGAACAATCTGCGGTTCTTTATCCCAGGTTATGTCCTTACTTACCTGGCTCAACCGATCCACAACGGCAGACACGACAAATTGGTGTTCAGCTCTTTCCTTCGGGCCTAAGTTAGCCAGACTACCTGCCTCTCCGCCTCTCTTCTCGATTCCAGCGGTTCCCGCTACGGCTTCACTCTGCACTAAATCGCCCTCCATGCTGAAAAGAAGCTCGGGCGTTGCACCAAAAAAACAGGGCAGTAATCGATTACTCGGAGCGAACGCAAACCCCGTAACCCGTTGCCGAGCCTCGAGCAACCGCTTCAAGAGTCTCGCCGGATGAGCACACCCGACCACCGTGGCTACCTCCCGTCGTGCAAGAACAACTTTCTCAATCCGACCCGCTCGTATCTCCTCAAGCGCCGCCCCGATAGTGCTCTCCCACTGAGAAAATGTCGGCACACCTCCTCGCCATCCAGCAATCGTGCTCTCCCCCCAGCCGAACGATTCCCGCCCCTCTTCCTCTAACAATAATTCCTCATCATCGCGTCCACCAATCAGGAAGACCGAAACATTATCTCCCCTGCGAATCGCGATCTTTCGTGGGAGAAAAAAATGGACTCCTGAAAACTCACCCCACCCCTGCCCCGGCGATACCCCATCGAACGAGGTCCCCCCAAGCAAAAAAAGGTGCGACGCTGCCCGATGCTCAGCCAAACAAGAAAGCACCCAACCCCATCTGGAACAAAACTCCTCCATCGATCCGGCACGGAATGAAGCAAATTCGCCGATCCCGAGCAGCTCAAATTCGCGATCCCGACTCTGAAAATAGTACAGCGGACCCCGACCAACCCGAGATGCCAACTCAAGCAAACAGCCCGAATCACCCCGAAACTGATCGGTCTGACGTACACTAACATCAGCAAAGTTCTCTGCCCGGAGCACACAACTGTCGGGGTTCACGATCTGCGCGGTCATACAGACGATACGATTGAAACGATGGTAACTTGATGAACTCGTACCACCTAAAGGTTAATCGAAGAGTAATCCTCGTCCGACCGTCTCAGTGGTCAGGGAATGAACCAGCGGTCCATAGTGGATAAAAACCCTTCCCAGCAACCATACTACCGGAGCTCAAGCTCAAAGCCAAAACAGGCTCCCCATTCTTCGTAAAAAAACCTTTAACTACCTATATTATCTTCTAAACAGAACATCGAAATTATTCTAACCACGAGCTAGAGAACCTCGCAGTTTTTGCTTTCCCCTCTTCGCTGTCTGGTTGATATCAGCTATCGAACGCTTACGCTCGGTGGCTGTCGACTCTATCGAACTGAACTCATCAGCCGCAACCGTAACCGGCGCAGTCGCCTGAATACCGACATCAAGGCCATTAACCATCAAGGAGGCATATTTCTGCGCAGCTTTTGAACGGGTAATCCCAAGATTAACCCCCCTCAGGCGCGAGTCGATAGCAGCTATCTGATCGTTTAATTTTGACACTGCGATATCTGCATAGGTCGCTGTCGTCAGATCTACAGAGCCGAACGATCGCAAAGATTTCCGCGATTCAAGTCCAAATTTCATCAATACAACATCAGAGGAAGTCGCACCAACTGTTTTAGTTTCCCCTCCCAAATATAGCGAACCGTCAATCCCTACAGTCATCGCGTTACCGACATCAGAACCTGATAAATTGATAGTACGTCTTCCTCCATCAGAACCATCTGCATTAAACTTCAAAACCAAAACATCCGCTCCTCCCGGAGCTGCATCTCCGTTCACGGTCTGATCAGAATAACCCGTCAGATAAACGGATCCATCAGTACCAACAGTCATTCCTTTAATAGCGGCGGCATCAAATTCCTTTGTCCACGCTGTCGATCCATCCGCGAAATATTTTGTCAGGTATCTAACCCGATTCTCTCCAGTTCCATCACCGAAATTCCCTGAGGCATAGACTGCCCCATCACTACCTATCGCTATATTAGTTTGAGTTCGATTAGTTTTTGATTGAAGCGATCCGCCCTGCATTATACTGGTAAATTGGATGGTGCCAGCGCTACTAAACTTTCGTAAATAGCCATTTCCATTCTCTTCTCCGACAGTGAATACCGATCCATCAGAACCGACTTCAAGGTCAGCTACCCGGTCCAATCCAGCTGCACCCGATATCGACGTCCAAACGGTCGACCCGTCAGATGTATTCATCTTTGTCAAAAATGAATCGAAATCAACCCCAGATGACGACTGACCATCAAAACTGGCGCTAGTAGAATAACCAACATACACATAGCCATCAGCGCTCGTACTCAATCCCATACGCTTAAAATCTGGGGACGTCGGCACAACCGCTCCAGATAGCTTCGTCCATGCGGTAGACCCATCAGCATTAAATTTAGAAACAAAAACTCGCCTGCTCTGATTGACATTCCCGTCGAGCGTACCGTCAGTCAATCCTGCAACATAGACAGATCCGTCAGAGCCCGGGCTGATACTCATGCCTCTATCTCGTGCAGTAGAACCCAACATTCGCGACCAGATGGTTGAACCAGTCGGAGAGAATTTCGTTACAAAGGCATCCTCATCTCCCTGATTCGTCACCCCACCAAAATTACCGGTCGACCAACCCGTACCATATACGCTGCCATCAGGGGCCGCGGCAATATCCATCATAACCTCATCACTACTACCACCTGCTCCTCCACTCGATGGATTGAACGATATGTCCCGCGCGCTGTCTTGATTGATTCTAATGACTGTCGCCTCGGCACCCGAGGCCTTGTTATTGATTCCTAGCATTATTAACTTGCCGTCAGGTTGAACGAGCACCTGCACCCCCTGTTCGGTATCAGGACCAAGATCATAGAAAGCCCACCCATCTCCATCGAATGAACTATCGGGAGTTCCGTCAGCAGTAACCCGCAGTAGCCCAAAAGTCGAACCGGTGCTACCTGTTGCAACTATTCCACCATCGGCTTGGAGCGCCAACGAAGACAGCCACCTACCGGAACCAGAACTAGCACGCAATACCCCATTTCCATCACTACCTCCTGGGCTAAAATTATTATCAAGAGTTCCATCAGAGTTTAATCGTCGCAAAACAAAAACTCCGAGATTGACGCCGTCATCACCAAAGCCACCAACTATAATCTTTCCATCTGCCTGAATAGCCAGAGAAGTAGCCTGATCGTAACCGGGGTCGCTAAAAACCTTTGAACCAGTACCATTAAAAGTCGTATCGAGCGTGCCTGTTTGGCTGAGCCGCATAACCGCTGTATTAGCCGTGCCCGTCCAGCCGGCAACGACGATTCCCCCTGTAGCATCTAGCATCAAAGAATTAGCGCCATCATTGTTGCCAAAACTTTGAGTAAACTTACCATCCCCAGAGAAGGTGGAATCGAAGGTCCCATCAGCATTGAGCCGAATTATCCCCATGTCACTTTGAATACTACCCACTGCAACGATCTTGTTATTCGGATCTATAGCCATCTTGTAGGGAGTGTCTGAACCAAACACCGGAACCATCAACTTTCCATCGCCATCAAAGCTGGTATCAAGGGTGCCGTTTGAGTTCAGCTTTACGAATCCAAAATCAGAGTCCGTACCGTTCGAACTTTCACTCAAAACAAGAATTTTGCCATCAGCTAGAATCGAAACATCGCGGGCTTTATCAACTCCACCTCCAACATCTACCGTAATCTTCCCTGCCGTTCCAAAACTAGTATCAAGAGTCCCATCCGAATTTAAACGGGCGACTCCAATATCATTGTTCGACGTCGCAACAACTACAATCTTCCCGTCTGCCTGCCGAGTCGCTCGCATGTCGGAGACACTCACCGCTGCACCGAAGGCAATACTCTGGATTCCATTGCTGGCTGAAGTCTGGGAACTGCTCGCACCACTAAGAACCTGACTCAACTCGACTTTTGCTACATTCGGCTTGGGAGTCGAATTGGCATCGCTTAATGCAACAGAAAAGGCCGCTCCACCCCCAACTGCCAATCGCATCTTTTGATCTGGATTTTCGGGGTCAAATAACTTTTTTCCACTAAAAGAGGCTTCCCTCAATATCTGATTCGCCTGCGATATGAAGTTATTTGCTTCAGTGGTTAATCCAATCCGATCGGCCCCAACCCCATTCGACGATATTGCGAGGTCTCTGGCATTAACCAGCAGGGCTCGAATTGAGGCAAGGTCACCTTTCGCGGCTGACATCTTTTGTTCTGCGGTGGCTGCCTCACTGTTTGCCGATGCGGCGCTTCCCCTCTCAATCAGCCGCCCTACCGAAATCCTATCCTGTGTACGGACTGTGGTACTTCCGGATCCCTCTTTCGCATAACCACTCCTTTTTGCCTCCAACCGCATCCAACGTTGAGCCGGCATTCCATTTATAAACTCTACCATATCGAACGCCTATCCCTTTAAATCCTGAGCTGCATGATAGTTCCATAAATCTGACTTACGAGTGACTGTTTACTTTGCAACTGGGTTAAAAGAAGGTCAGACAAGGCTTGCTGATGCGCAGTGGCATCCTCCAAGTTAAGCGTCTCCTCTGTTTCATCAATCGCACTTGCCGCTAAGGACGCCTCATCATAAACGCCAACCATCACCCCAAGATACGTCGTTGCCGCTGAGGCCCGAGATCGCCCGGCATTAATTGCATTACGGCGATTATCGATATCGGTTAAATAGTCATCGACGCGGGTTAACTCAGATGAGGGATCCCCAGTTAGAGAAATATCGAGGCCTCCACCAAAAACTATTGACGCAGCATCGCCGATCGCCACCTGAAAACTTCCTGACTTCCCCTGACCTGCCTTAACCGTCAACGAGGGACTCTCGCGATAGAAAACCTTGCTACCCCCATAGGTTGAGGAAGTAATCAATTCATTCGCCTGTGCGATAAGAGCATTTGCCTCAGTGTTCAAATTTGCTCGCTCAGTCGTATCGGTAGACGCAGAGGCGCTATCGATGAGCGTTCTAGCCTCAGTCATGAGGTCTTTAACTCCACTAAGTGCAGCATCCGCGACGTTCATAAACGAAATCCCTTCGTTAAGGTTCTGAATCGCCACCTGACTTGTCGACGCCTCAACAGCAAGAGCATTACTCATGCCGACACTGACTGAGTCAAACTCTCTCTGACCAGTCGCAAGCCGCTTTTGAATTCGCTCAACGTCCCAGTTTGCCCGACTCAGATACGACTGAATCCATGCAGTGGTGACATTCGCACTCGCAAGGACACTCATTCAACCTCCCTTACCAACATCCTCAGAACCCAAACCCTCATCGATTAACGAAGAAAATTTCGGTCCAACCTCATCCAGCGACTCCGCCGGGCAACCCACCGACACCCATCCGTTAGTCAGCCAGCAACTCTAATACCCTTTCTCGCTGAAGCGGTATGTGTGCCAGAATTGACGCCTCAACACTCTTTGCATGATCTTCGCAGAGTGCGTCGACAAGCAAATCAGCTTCACTGCAATCCCGAATTAAACCTTGCTTAAGAGGCGTTTGAACAAAAGATTTCGTCGGACACTTTTGATCCGAGCCACTTTCCGTGACTTTTTTTCGCATATTTGAAGAAAACGGCTTCATGCAACCCCCAACACTATCAACCTTACTCTGCACCGAATAGCGACCCTAATTTGGAAGAACCAAATCCATCACCTAATAAAAACCCCTAGGAGTGGTTCACTCCCCACCCAATACCTACAATTATGTTATAACCACTGTTCAAAGATTGTGCTCTAAGAGCAAAAAAAAGGCCCTTTAATCTCTTTTGAGATTAAAGGGCAGAGTTCTGGCGGCGTCCTACTTTCCCGGGATTATCCCAGTATCATGGGCGCTGAGGAGCTTGACGACCGTGTTCGGGATGGGAACGGGTATGACCTCCT
>Ga0114973_10003440_pt1 | contig 11172 bp, 8 predicted proteins | sample M_140807_MF_Meta_FD_87025 | JGI IMG/M metagenome (GOLD analysis project Ga0114973, IMG submission 87025) | Freshwater microbial communities from Lake Montjoie, Canada to study carbon cycling - M_140807_MF_MetaG | ecosystem: Environmental > Aquatic > Freshwater > Lake | place: Lake Montjoie... | reverse complement strand
TTATTCACCATCACCTTACTCCGCTTCGCCATCCCCATCGGCTCCTCGATCGCCCTCACCATCACCAAGTAACATGGTAAATTATTCACCATCACCTTACTCCGCTTCGCCTTTACCATCAGCTCCTCGAATACCCTCACTATCTCCAAGTCCCTCACCACCTACTTGTCCAACTACCACTATATACGATGTAACAGCAACATCAACTTCAATTAATGGATCGTACAGGCTATCAAGTTATGACCTCCCAATAGAATTGGAAAGCCTCTATATAATAAATAATGGTCAATGGAGACCTTTAAATATAAATACTTCTAATAAAACTTTTAATACAACTGGAACTTTTTCTGGAACTTTTGATTTTAAAATCATAATTAAAATTCAAGGTTGCCCTATTCCTAGTAATAGTGTTACTCTCAATATAATTTCATCATCACCATCCACAAGTTATTCGCCATCACCTTATTCCGTTTCGCCATCCACATCGGCTAATCGATCACCATCTCCATCTCCAAGCTCATTCTCACCATCACCATTCTCAGCTTCGCTTTCTCCTTCTACTGCAGTAAGTTATAGCCCATCACCTTACTCCGCTTCGCCTTCACCATCACCATTCTCTCCTTCACCATCGGCAACTCTATCACCATCTCCCTACTCACCATCACCATTCTCGCCATCACCATCAGCTACTCGATCACCCTCACCATCCCCATTCTCACCTTCACCATCTCCAAGTCCTTCACCACCTACTTGTCCAACTACCGAGATTTACGATGTAACAGCAACATCAACTTCAATAACTGGTAAATACAGATTATCAAGTTATGAGTTCTCAATAGGCTTCCCTTGCTCCTATGGTATAGACAATACATACAGACAATTAACTTCGGTCAATACTAATGCTAAAACCTTTGTGGCAACTGGAAATTTTTCTGGAACTTTTAATTTTTCAGTCAGTCTTAAAATATTATTACCTCTCGCTGCATGTGCTAGTAATAGTAATATTGCTCGTTTAACTATAACCTCGCCATCACCATCACCATACTCGCCATCTCCATTCTCACCCTCACCATCCCCATCGGCTCCTCAATCACCCTCACCATCCCCATTCTCGCCATCACCATCACCATACTCTCCATCACCATACTCACCATCCCCATTCTCGCCGTCTCCATCGGCAACTCGCTCACCATCACCATCTCCCTATTCACCATCCCCATACTCACCGTCTCCATCGGCTACTCGCTCACCATCTCCGTCTCCATACTCTCCGTCCCCATACTCACCATCCCCATCGGCTACTCGATCCCCATCACCATCGGCTCCTCGATCGCCCTCGCCATCACCATCACCATCTCTTGTTTGTGGTTCTTCTTCTATGTCAACATTTATGTCAACAATTCCACCTAACAATACATACTATATAGACAACCAAAACACACCTGCAATAACTTCGAATCCATTTACAATAAAGACAGGTGCAACCGGTCCAAATATTAAATACTACTATGATTATAGAACAAATAGTTCATCAGCTTGTGCAATCAAGTGTAGTGAAGATCCCAACTGTGGAGGGTATTTTTATACAGGTGACTCAACTTTGACAGCTACCAATAAAAATTGTTTTTTGACATTTGGTTCAAATACTTCGCAAGCAAACAATAACAATGGTACTTTAAGTTATAATGATAACAATAATAAATCTGCAATTTATTGTGCAAATCCATCATTATTATCATCACCATCTCCCTACTCACCATCCCCATCGGCTCCTCGATCCCCATCACCATCACCATCCGCTCCTCGGTCGCCCTCACCATCCCCATCGGCTCTTCGATCGCCATCACCATCGCCATTTTCTCCTTCACCATCGCCGTCGGCTGTATCTTGCCCAATTGTAACAGTAACTTATGCAACTGGAACACCAAAATTAATTTGGGGAGAATATACACTCTCAGAAACATCAAATTTGACTTTAACTGGAGGAACGTTTTCCACTACAGGAACAAATGGAGCCTTTTCGTCTTTGACAACTTATCTTAATGGAAAATTTTCAGCAAGTGGAACATTTTCTGGAACTATTAACTTATCTATTAAATTAACTTTTGGAAATTCTACGACGGGTCAAACTTGCACATCTAATGCAACTAGTGCTCAAACATTTACTATATCAACAACTCAAGCTATATTATCTTCACCTATATCTGGTGTTTCATATTGTCTTGATCAAGGTCAATGGACAACTAGTAACTATGGAAAGGGAGGATGCCAGGAAAATTTATGGCAAACATTCTATATGGGAGCAACAGGTGCTGGGCCCATTGAAAATCTTCAAAATGGGAAATGTTTGGGGGTCACTGGATCAAAATCTACCTATGGATATCCTTTAGCATGGCAAACGTGTTCTGGGTCTACAGCTCAACAATTTTCTTTAATACCAGGAGCTACTGCTGGTTATTCTTTAATCCAACTTCCTTTATCATCAACAGGAAATACACCATATTGTATTGATGTAGGAAATCCACAAATTAATTATAATTGTAGTACGACCAATTCAAACCAAATTTTTTATAATCCCAACATGAAATTTTCAAATAAAAGTTCAATTATATGTGACGGTGGTAGTAAAGTAATTATGACTTTGGATGGCTCTGGTAATACATTTAACGATGTAATAGTAAAATATGGAAGATGGGATAATACCAGCTGTACAGGAACTGGTGTTAGTTCAAATACTGCTCAAAAATATGTTTGGAGTAAATACACAGAATGTAAAGATAAAAATTACTGTCTCATTACTCTTCCAGCCGACGACCCTTATGTTAATGTTTATAAACAGTATCAAATTTTTAGTAATTGTTCTGGTGGAACTCCAACTTACACTTTTTACAGAGTTAAAACATTTACTACTGATGGAACTTTTAAAGTTAATAGTGGCTCTGTAAATGTATATTATTTAATTGTAGGCGGAGGAGGATCGGGAGGAAATAAATATTACGGTGGTGGTGGTGGTGGTGGTGGCGTGTTATATAATAGTATTGACACTCCTTTAACACTTACTACGGGTACTTACACAGTTACAATCGGAAGTGGAGGAACAGAAAACAATGGAGCTCCTGCTGATGGAGCAGATAGCAAGATAACTAATACTAACTCAACTGTTTCGTTAGTAGCAAAAGGTGGTGGGAAAGGAGGAGGATCTAAAGATAATACATCTGTTAATGCAGGAGGTAGTTCAGGAGGAACACAAATAGGTAGTTCTGCAATTTCTGGAGCATACCCTGAGGACAAATCTGGAAATAGATCAATTGATGGCCGTTGGAGAGGGGGAGGTGGAGGCGGAGCTGGAGGAGCTGCAAATTCTCAGCTTGGGGGATCTGGAAAGCAATGGTGGTTTAATAATCAAAAATATGGGCCTGGAGGATCAGCCGCTGTTCAAGATTGCTCACAAGATGGTAATGACGGGGTAGATGGAGGAGGAGGAGGGGCATGTAACCAAAGTTCTCAAAGAGACCCTATAGCTCCTACACAATATGGAGGAGGAGGAGGCGGGAGAGCTAGAAATACAGGTGGTTCAATTAATGGAAAACAAGGAATTGTCATCATAGCATACCCATCTGGCTCCAATATTACAACAACTGGAGATACCTAAAAAATGAACATCTTTTACAATTTTTCTTTCATAATCAACTAATCAACAAAAAACATGACAAACGAATTTATTATTTCTCTTGTTAAAGAATCAATTGATCGAACTCAAATTGAATCTGTTTTAAAAAAAGAGCCTGATTTTTTACCCCAAATAAAAAATTATATCCAAAAAACAATCATTCCTTATACTACCACTGATTATTCAGAACATATTCATTCTCTAGAAGATGAAAATCAATTCTCAGAAATGCGTGATTCGTTTAGAAAAGAAGCTCAACAATTATTTTGTAATCTACAAAATATTCTTGTTCGTTTTCGTCAAGTGAAGCCCTCCAGTTTTTTTAATGTCGAAAATCCAGACTCGACAACATTTTTAAATTCAGGGTCCAACATTCAAGATCCATTTGAAAAAAAACCTACCCTTTCCACCATTTTGTCTGTTCTTGTAAAGCTTTATAGTCACATTACAGAAATTTTTTCTGGAGAGATCGATATGATTGACCGTCGTATTACCTATATTGAATCTCTAAAAAAAGATGCGAATCCAATTCAAATCAGTGTGTATGAAAAATTTATAGAAAAACTAAAACAAGAACAAGAATCCAAAAATCAAGAATTTAAAAATTTTATTCAAGAATCGAACCCTTTACGTGATTATTTTTATGATATCCTACAAAGTTTTAATCCAAATTTTCTTTATTTTTTACCCGTATGTATTCTTGACATTTTTATTCCATTTACAGTAGTTCCCATGGATTACAAATTTATTTCCTTTTACTCTCGATTCGATCCTTGGATTCCTAGCGAGTTTAGAAGTAAATTTTTACCCAAGATTATTGCCAATAAAGAATTTTCACTCAAAGTCAAAGATTTAAAAGTCGATTTGTTTATTACCGACACAATTACGATTTATCAAAAATATTTGAAAGATCCAACCTTGTTACAGGACCTCTTTTTTGTCTTGTCGGTTCTTTCCCGATACCTTTCAAAATTTAGTTATATTGTCATGAACATGGAAACTCGACAATTAATTTGCTTTGTTTCGGTATGTGTCACTCTTATTTCCAAATTGAAAGAAATTAAAAAGGAATTACCTGATGAGAATACTTTTTTTCTATTATTTGAAGATGCTTTAAATTGTATAAAAGAAATTGTCCTGACCAAACCTGATATTTTGGATAGTTATTTAGCTTATCAATTATCCAATTGTCTTTTGGATGTTACCAAAACCGAGGAAACTCGGCAAAAATTTGATTCTCAATTACAAACCTTATTTAATTCTGTATTATCCAATAATAAATTGTCATTGATTTATATGGCCAATACCTTGTCGGAAGAGATTTCTCTAGATTATGTAAAGAGTTATATATCATCGACTCAACTAGAAAAGTTACAACAATGGGCAGAAATTTATAAAACAGAAGCGGATGAAGATTTAACGGACCCACTCACCAGTTGTTTGGTTGTAAAACCTTGTTTTATTCCTATTGATGTCGATGGAAATATGATTCAAGTTTGTGATCTTTACATGTTGTGTACTTATCTGTGGTCCAAACCAGAAAATCCCTTTACACGTCAAACTTTATCAATTGATGACGTGATGCAATTTAATCAAAAAGAGCCCATTAAGCTTAAATATGAAACAACCATGGAAAAATTAAAAAAATTGATTTTGGAGAAAAAACACCAACTAAAAGCAAATTAAATTATGAAAGACCTTTTAAAAAAAATGGAATACAATTATTATAATTCAGATAATCCAAATGAAATTGTTCCTGATGAACTTTATGATCGTCTCAAGGAAATGTGTGATGATGAATTACGTATTGGAGCACCTCCTTCCAAGGCTCATCCTAAAAAAAAGCTACCTTTTTTTATGGGGAGTCTCGATAAAATTAAACCAACCGACGAACAAAAGCTTACAAAATGGGCTAGTAAAGATGTCAGTTTTATTATTCAACCAAAACTTGATGGCGTCTCTGGACTTTTTATGAATGGATTTCTGTTTACTCGGGGAGATGGAACGTTTGGAGCTGATATTAGTCATATAGTTCCATTTCTAAATTTACCCAAAGTTGATTCTAATGTAGCCATCCGTGGAGAAATAGTCATGTCCCATGAAATATTTCATCAAAAATATGCCTCCAAATTTAAAAATAGTCGTAATCTCGTGTCTGGGCTTTTAAATTCCAAAACCCCAGATTCCAATATTTTGAAAGATTTGTTATTTATGCCATATGAAATTCTTTCTCCTCGTATTTGGACTCCTCATGAACAATTATCAAAACTTGCCAAATGGGGTTTTGAAAAAATAGACGCTGGAAAAGAATCAAAACTTTCTATAAATTTGTTAGTTAAATATTGGGAAAAATGGAATCAAAAGTATACATTACCATCTGATGGTATTGTTATTTGTAAAAATGTCGTGACTCCTCTAAATACAGATGGAAATCCTGATTATGCCATTGCATTTAAACAAAACAAGGAAATTATGGAAGCTTTGGTAAAAAGTGTTTTTTGGAATGCTTCCAAATATAATGTTCTTAAACCTAGAATTGAAATCGAGCCTGTTACTTTGAACGGAGCAACTATTACTTTCTTGACTGGTTTTAATGCCAAATATATACAAGAGAATCAAATTGGACCAAATACCATTCTAGAAATTACTCGTAGTGGCGATGTTATTCCACATATTTTACGAGTTGTAAAGTCTACTCATGCAAGTATGCCAATACAAAAGTTTTTTTGGAATGAAACCAATGTAGACATTATTTTAGATGAAAAATTGGATAAACAAGCAATTGTAAAGCAAATACATTTTTTTCTAAAAAGTTTGGAAATTAAAAATGTGGCTGAAAAATCAATTGAAAAAATTGTAGCCAAGTGTTATGATTCCATTCCAAAATTTTTAACAGTTTCTCTAGCTGATTTACAATCTTTTGGTCCTGTAGAAAGTGAAAATATATACAATGCGATTCATGATTCCTCTAAACTCTCAGGAATTCCTTTACCAATCATAATGACAGCAAGTGGTATTTTTGGTCATGGGGTAGGAACACGAAAAATTCAAAAATTGGTGGATACATGTCCAGAAATTATGGAAACAACACCCGAAAAGGCAATTATAAAAATTTCCTCTATTGATGGATGGACTATACAAGGAGCTACAAAATTTATGGAATTACTACCCCAGTTTAAACAATTTTTAATAGATTGCCCCATGATTTCTTATAGCATACCTCAACAAAAAGCTACTGAAAAGGATTGTATTGTTTTTTCTGGATTTAGAGATAAAGAGTTGGAAATAAAAGTTGGTGATCGTTTTAAACTATGTGATTCTGTAACTGCAAAAACTACTTTGGTTATTGTCAAAGACTTGACAGCACAAACAACCAAAACTAAAAAAGCTCAAGAATTGGGAATTCCTATTCAAACCTTGGAAAATTTTAAAAAAAGTCTACAATAAAATGTCTTTAAAACATGTAGCCATTGTAGGAGGAGGATTTTCTGGAATGTATTGTGCTTTATTATTAATTGACCGGTATCCAAATGTTCAAGTTAATCTCTTTGAAAAAGAAAAATATTTAGGAGGTAGAAATAAAATGGGAACCTTTGAAAATATTCCTGTTTCTAATGGAGCCGGAGTCATTAGAGATCGTGACGTATTATTAAAAAATTTGTGTCAAAGATTCAACATTCCCATCAAATCTTTTCAAAGCCAAGTAAATTATGCTTTTGATACAAAAAACAAATCTGTTACCGGGTATATAAAATTATTAAAATCCTTGAAAAAATTTTGGAATCGCGCAGAAACATTTTCTCAAAATTTTCAACGATTGTTAGGAAAAGAAAATTATCTATTATTTGTATCTTTATGTGGTTACACTGATTTTCAACATACAGATATTGATTATGCCGTAAAACATTATGGTTTTCAAGATGTAATATCTAACCAAACTTTGTATTCTGTATCCTGGGACAATTTAATGACAGCTATGAAAAATTATTTATTAATCTCTGGGCGATTCAAGTTACATTTAAATACACTAGTTACCGGAAACCTACAAACTAATTATGATTTTTTAATATGGTGTGGAGCCCGACCTTCTTGGGATGAACTAAATATACAAGGACAAAAATGGAAAGATGCCATTTCTCAAATTAGTTGTCAATCATTTTTAAGAGCTTATGCAATCCCAAAAAATAAATTGGAAAAAGAAAAAGCCAAACTTTTATTTCCAACCACTACCTATTTTTTTGTAGATAATCCTTTACAAAAAATTATGGTGATGCAAAAACCACAAAAAACATTTTACATGATTTCTTATTCTGATAATTTAAATTCCTTACTTTGTAATTCTCAAGTTTCAAAAAACCAATTTTTACAACAATGGACTGGACTAAACTGGAATACACAAAGTCTTTCAAAATTTTATCATTCTTGCGGAACACATTATTATAAGCCATTTGGACTACAAACTCAATGGAAAAGTATTAAAAGTCTATTAAAATATCTACAACATCCTACGAAAAAAATATATTTATGTAATGAAGGCTTGTCTTTGAATCAGGGATGGACCGAAGGAGCTTTAGAATCTGCTCAATTTGTAGTTGATCATCTTACGCTGTAAGTCTATGGATGAGTTCGGTCTTGTTTCCCTTACTAGAAACTCCTCGTTGCTTACAAAGATCCTTAATCTGGGCAAGCGTCATGTCACTATAATTAACCTGAACAGGTTGCTGTTGCTGGGTCTCGTCTTCGTCGTCAGTGTCGTTATGACTAGCGTCATCGTCCAATTCCTTAAGACTCACGAGATCGGTCATTGAAATCGGCGAAATACCATTTGCATTTTCGGTTTCCTCTTGTTGCTCTAGGTCCTCTGGCTCGTCTCTTTCACTTTGTTTGTCCTCTACAATATTTTCACTGTCGTTATCACTGTCGTTATCCATCATAGATTCTGTATCCGAGTTGGCTACAACAGGCGAAAGTTGTTTCTCACGATTCTTGAGCCTATCGATGAGCTCTTGCTTCTTTCCCGTCGTAGCCAATCCGTGTTCCTTGCACATTTCCTTGAGCTCAGGTAGCTTTTTGGACTCTAAACTATTTGCCTCCTTGGACTCTTTCTTTGTCTTTTTGGCTTGCTTGGCCTTGGGCTTAGCATCGTTGGAGTCATGAGGATTTTCCTTGAGTTCAAGATCTATTTCCTCCGTAGCACCCTGAGTTGCCTTGTATTGTGCCTTTTGCTCAGCCGTAAAATCTTTCCAACGCCTAGAGGTTTCCCCTGAAATTTCCCCAAATGTAATATCTGGGTTCTTTTCAATCAAAAGAGGTCTAAGATAGGCTGCGTAGTTTTGATAAGGAGAGCGCTTCTTGGTTCCCTTTTTCTTGTTGATAGAATTAGACTGATGCCACATTTCCATCAGCTCAAGTTTATTAAGGTCATACTTGAGCGCGATTTGCTGGCAAAAATCTCCAATGCTAGAATCAATAATCTTGTTAATCTTCTTCATAATGGCCATGTTTAAAAATCTGTTTTTGTTTGTAAAGTCTGTATAAAGAGTTTTATTAATAACTTGAGTCTTGTTGATTTTAAAGTTACTTTTGGGCAGAAAAAAAAAATGAAAATCAATTTTTACAAAATTTTGTGTATTTCTTATTTTTTTAAAAATAAATATAAAAAGCAAATGAAAATAAATATAGTATATTTTACATTTTTAGTTGCAAATAAATGGATAGAAATAGTAACTGAACAATTAAATATGCTCAAATCATTAGATTTATACAATGAAGCCAATATTTTTATGAGCGTAAATTATGAAAGTCATGCTGAATTAGAAACATTAAAAAAATTATTAGACGAGAATTATAGCAAAATAAAATTAATCAATATCTCTAGCACAAATCAATTTGAATATGCCGGTATTAAAACAGTATATGATGTTGCAGAAAACGACAATCAATCTTTAATTTTATATTTTCATTCAAAAGGAATGAGTTCTAATCAACATGATCAAAGAAAAATTTTATTTAATCACACCATTGAAAATTATAAAATATATATCCAAGAATTTAAAAAAAATCCAAAGTTAGAAGTAGCGGGAGCTATTCCTTCTTTACAGGGATTCATATATTTTAATTTTTTTTGGGTTCGATCAAATTACATTTATAAATATTGTTCAAAACCTGAAAATACTCCTGAATATACCAAACATCAAAGATATACTTGGGAAATGTGGCTAGGACATGATTATTGTAATAAAAAAAATAAAATAATTACCTATAGTCCTATAATAAAGTATTTTGGAGTTGATAATAATGTAGATGCCCTGTATACTTTTAATTTAATTGAAAATTATAATTATAATGAATTTGATGATAAAAATGTTTTATTTGGTATTTTAATTAGTCCAAAAAATTTTGAAAAAAACGAGAAAAAGACTTTTTTGATTTTATTTATTATTTTCCTTGTATTATTTATAATAATTTCAAGTATTTTAATGAAGCTTGTCTTTATCAAGAAACTTTGAAATAATTTTGAATTATGGGTATAAAAAATATTGAGCTTTTATAGAGATGAGCTTTTCATTTTTTTATACCGTATTACTTGATTCAGGATTAGGCGCTCCCTTTGTAGGCTTACCTTGTATTCCAAAAGAGGCCAATGGAGTCAGCACTTTTATTCCAACTACACCTCCTGTTCCAATTTATTTACCCAATGCTGGATATGGCTTGGATGTGCAAACCTTGACAGAACAATTATAAATTTATACAGGACTCGTATAACTGAAATTTTTATACTTGGTGGTAGGATTATATCCAACAGGAACAGAAGTTCCCGATGGCGTCCAAGTAGATAAAAACGGATATAATCTTACAGTTTTACTAGCAAAATAATCTGTTAGTTTTTGACAAAAGGATGGATTTTCTTCCAACAAGCTCCAATAAGTTTTTCCATTGGTAAGCGTAATAGGAGAATCTATTGTTCCATCGTCATTTAAAATATTGTAAGTGAATATAATATTGGATAAATTGTCGGTAGCCGGTGAGGCTTCAATCACTTCTAATATACACTGAACCCAAATACCATAGTAGGTGGCTGTCCCTCCGACAGGAACCGCAAATCCTCCCGTGTACGAACCGCTAACAAAACAGCCTCCTTGTAAACAAGAATTTTTCAAATAACTTGGAGCATTATTTTGCCATAAAGTTTCAATCCCATCAATCTCTAAAAGATTGTAAGGAGGTTGTCCATCCGTGTAAAAAGCAGTGCTCTCTGGACTAAGATAATTTCTTTCTGTCAAATAATAAGATTCGCACAAAGTATAAAGATTATCGCCAGATTGAAAGTCGATCGACCAAGTTCCATAGGTAGCTCCAATTCCATAGGTAGCATTAATAACAGCACTTTGAATTACATTGGAAGATTGAACCAATGCTCCATAAGATCTGGACCAGCATTGTCCATTTTGATACGCTGCGACTTGATTAATTACTTGCTGGTTATAACCATCCACTATTAC
>Ga0114973_10003435_pt1 | contig 11191 bp, 6 predicted proteins | sample M_140807_MF_Meta_FD_87025 | JGI IMG/M metagenome (GOLD analysis project Ga0114973, IMG submission 87025) | Freshwater microbial communities from Lake Montjoie, Canada to study carbon cycling - M_140807_MF_MetaG | ecosystem: Environmental > Aquatic > Freshwater > Lake | place: Lake Montjoie... | reverse complement strand
GGGCCGAAGGGTGCGGAAGAGGGGGGCGTGCTTCCGCAGATAGGCCACCACTTCAAATGGGCTCAGCACTCCAATGCCTCTCTCGCCTAGTCGCAATAACCTAGCCAGGTTGTTGAGATCCTACACAAAGAGGGCGCACAATCACAGGTCTAGGCAGAAGCTGCGCCATTGCGGCAGGTCATGCTGATGCGGGGAAGATTACGTTCAGGCAGGTTGGCTCCGGCGGTAGGATTCGAACCTACGACATGGCGGTTAACAGCCGCCCGCTCTACCACTGAGCTACGCCGGAATGAGCGCGGCCCATGCCGCGAGCGGAATATTAGCAGGGAGGGCCGTCGCTCCTCCCCGCCGCACGAACCCCCTAGTCGAGGTAGTCGCGCAGCTTGCGGGCTCGCGATGGATGGCGCAGCTTACGCAGCGCCTTCGCCTCGATCTGACGGATGCGTTCGCGGGTCACGTTGAACTCCGCTCCGACCTCCTCCAGGGTGCGCTGTCGCCCATCCTCGAGGCCGAAGCGCAGTCGAAGCACCCGCTGCTCACGGAGGCTGAGTGACTCCAACGTGGCCACGATCTGCTCTGAGAGGAGCTGGCTGTTGGCGGCCTCGTCCGGCTTCTTGGCCGACTTGTCCTCGATGAAGTCGCCCAGGTGGCTGTCCTCCTCTTCGCCGATCGGCGTTTCGAGGGAGACCGGCTCCTGGCTCACCTTGCGCATCTCGCGCACGCGCTCCGCGGTCACCTCTGATTCGGTGACCTTGGTGAGCTCCTTGGCGATCTCATCATCCGTTGCCTCGCGGCCCAACTCCTGAAAGAGCTGACGCTGCACACGGGTGAGGCGGTTCAGCTGCTCATACATATGCACCGGGATGCGGATCGTTCGGGCCTGATCCGCGATCGCTCGCGTGATCGCCTGGCGAATCCACCAGGTTGCGTACGTCGAGAACTTGAAGCCCTTGATGTACTCGAACTTCTCAACGGCGCGGATGAGGCCGATGTTCCCCTCTTGGATCAGGTCCAAGAAGCTCATGCCGCGACCGATGTACTTCTTGGCGATCGAGACGACGAGGCGCAGGTTCGCCTTGGTCAGCTCCTCGCGTCCGCGCCAGCCGAGCTGCACAACGTAGCCTTCACGTCCGCGGAGCTTGCCGAGCGCTGGATTCTCGGGATCCCAACCCGCCTCGCGGATCCAATCCTTCCCATCCTTGCTGATGTGCTTACCCTGCGCGATCCAGGTCTCCAGTGCTGGCCAGGCGATCTCATCGCGCGCCCAAAGGAAGAGCTTCTGGAGCACACCGTTGTCACGGCTCTCCATGTCGCCGGTTCCCACCGTCTGGAAGGCGAAGTCGATCATCTCGGCCGTCTTCGCCGCAAGGTTGCGTCGATTTGGCTCGTTGAACGACTTCACCAGGCTCTTCGCAATCATCAGATTCTTCTTGGCGGTCTCGCCCGTCACCTCGCGCGAGGCCTTATCGAACCCAGTGACCTTGCACTCGTGTACGTGATGCCCCTTGACCCAAGCACCAATCGCTTCGGCATAGGTGGCGTGCGCCTTCGCGGCGAGCGCGGGATCCAGTCGGTACCACTCCTTCTTCTTGCGCGTCTTGAGCTCGGTCTCGTGGTAGGTCCACTCATGCAGGTTGTAGACGGCCTTCCACGGCTCGTCGGCCATCTGCTCGCCGAGCTCAATCATCTTGGCAAGGACAACCTCCTCTTCGGCGGTGAGCAGTCCAACACGACCAATCTCCTTGAGGTACATGCGAACTGGATCGTCGACACCCGTTGACTCCGCAACTGGCTCAACGACTTCGGGCTTCGGGGCCTCCGGAGCAACCTCGGCAACGAGGAGTGCAGCAGCCGCCTCTGGGCTGAGCATCTCGACGCCATCAACTTCAATCTCTGCGAGATCCGCCGCGCCAGGCTCGGCGACGCCATCAAGCTTTGCAGCTGGGCCGGCCGCCGCCTTCCCCTTCGCAAGTTTCCCCTGCGCCTTTGCGGGGGCAACCACTGCGGATGGTGCCGCCTTCTCGATCTTTGACTTTGCGGTCGATGCGGGTGATGTTGCGAGTGAGCCGGACTTCTTTCCCTTCGCTGGCGCAGGCTTCACGGTCGGCTTCAACTTGGCGGTCGGCTTTGCCTTGGTGCTCGGCTTCGCGGTGTTCTTCGCCGCAGGCTTGGTCACACTCTTCGCAACAGCCTTCGCTGGCGCCGACTTCTTTACTGTCGGCTTCGCAGCAGGCTTCGGAGCAGCCTTGGTGACTGGCTTTGCAGCAGGCTTCGTCGTCGCGAGCGATCCGCGCTTTGCAACTGGCTTGGCGGGCGACTTCACGACAGGCTTCGTTGCGATCTTCGTCGTCGACTTTACGGCTGGCTTTGGGGCTGGCTTAGGAGATGGCTTCGGGGCAACTTTTGCGACGGACTTCACAACAGCCTTTGGGGCGACCTTGGGTGATGCAACCTTTGCTGGCGCCGCCTTTACGGGCGTACCGGTGGTCACCTTGCTTACCTGCTTCGCCTTCGTCACTTGCTCCCCCCCTTTGCCGCTGTGAGCACTCCCGACGCCAAGAAGCGTCGGTCGAGCGCCTTCCGCTTTTGTCCTAGATCTCGTTCAGCCTCCATGAGGGTTCGAACGCGAGCGGCATCGCCCTCGCGCTCCGCCTCGGCAATCTCGCTGCGCGACCAGGCCATCGCCTCTTCCAAGCGATCAGCCTCCAGCCGCAAGATGGTCTGATCAATACCGATCCGGATTCGCGTGAGCTCAACGGTGGCCCCAAGGCGTACGGAGAGTGCCTGGGCCAGGCGGCGCTCTTCGCCCTCAATCGTAACGGGTAGGCGTTCCAGAGCATCAACGGTCGTCCCCGCCTCCAGTGCGCTGTCGAGTGCCGCACGGAGTCCGCGCCAGAGCGAGCGTGCCAACCCGCTCGTGAAGAGCTCATCGACCAGAACATCACGCACGCGGAGCCGCTCGGCTGGCGCCGCAATAAGGAGTCGGAGCAGCTCGGCCTCAGGGGGCGTCACCCCAGAAAGGATGGAGTCAATGTCGCCGTCCGCGTCGGCGGCGCGCACGCGATCCGCAGAGATGCGGCTCTCTGCACCGGCCATCTCAGCGCCGCGCTGGATCATCGCTTCGCGAATCGAGTTCTCGTCGACGCCGATGCGCCGCGCAGCGGCAGAGATGTAGCCATCGCGAACGATTGGGTCGCGCAGGCTGCGGAGGATCGGCTTGATGCCGTCGATGGCGCGCTTGCGACCGCCGAGGTCTTTCAAGTCATGTGCTTGCGCATGGGTATCAATGAGGTACTCCACCACCGGAGTCGGCTGCTCTGTTGCGGCGCGCCACGTCTCTGGTTGATCGCGAACAACCTCGTCGGGATCTTTCCCATCGGGGAGGCGCACGATCCCCACATCAACGAGCGACGGTCCGCCATCGGCGCTGCCAAGCTCCGTGACAAGGCGCAGCAGCTCGGTGGCTCCGAATGCGCCCGCCTTCGCGCCAGCCGCGTCAACGTCGTACGCCAAGAGAATTTTTGATCCGTAGCGCAAGAGGAGGGCGACCTGCGCCGGGGTGAGCGCGGTCCCCATGCTGGCGACAACGTTGGTGAAGCCAGACTGATGCGCCATCAGTGCGTCGGTGTATCCCTCAACAAGCACCGCGGTGCCGCTCTTGCGCATCGCCGGCTTCGCCTTGTCGATCAGATAGAGGGTGCGCGACTTGTCGAAGAGTTCTGTCGCTGCGCTGTTGAGATACTTCGGGCCACGATCGCCGCGCTTGTCGTCTTCGGGGAGGAGTCGGCCGCCAAGGCCGGTGATCTTCCCGTTCGCATCGCGGATCGGAAAGATCACGCGAGCGCGGAAGCGGTCATAGGCGCCACGGCCGCCATCGCGTTCGGTGGTGAGGCCAACCGCGGCGAGCTCAGCGGGCGTTGCGCCGCGCTTTGCGGCAAGCGCCTTGGAGCAGGCGTCCCATGAATCTGGTGACCAGCCGAGTCGCTGCGCCTCAATCGTCTCGTCGGTAAATCCGCGCGAGTGCAGATAGTCGAGTGCAGGGCGTCCGAGCTCGTGCGAGGTGAGGATGGCGTGATAGAAGCTCACCGCACCTTCGAGCACGTCACGGAGTCGCAGCTTGCGCGCATCCTCGGCGCGACTGCGATCGTCGATCGTGACGCCAGCCTTAGCGGCGAGAAGGGTCAGGGCCTCGCCGAACGGCAGGCTGTCTCGCTCCATCACGAAGGTGAAGATGTCGCCCCCCTTGCCGCAGCCGAAGCACTTCCAGGTTTCACGGGCAGGCGTGACAACAAATGAGGGGGTCTTCTCGCCGTGGAATGGGCAGAGGCCCTTGAACGCAGCGCCCGCTTTGCGGAGCGCGACGGTCTCGCCAACAACGTCGGCGACGGCGAGTCGGCTCTTGATCTCAGCAACGCTCCCGGAAGCCATCGGTAGGGGGACCTCCTTCGTGATTTCGTGATCGGGCAAAGCAGTTGCCCGTGAGTGTCAAGCGCTGTTGGGCGCAGAATAGCAGCCAGCCCCACCCTGGGGCCAAGGCATCTACCCGCCCCCTCCCCTACACTCCCCTGCAACGGCGACGCTCAGCGTCGCACCAACCGTGAGGAGGCCCCATGGCAGAGACGGCAGCTACCCCCGCCTCGTTCGGCATCCTGGCCGACGACCCCGCCTATAACGCCACCCTCGCGGCACGCATCGACGACACCGACACGCTCGCCCGCGTCTGGATCAAGCCCGACGGCGTGCCAACTCCATTCGAACCCGGCCAGTACGTGACGATCGGCGTGAAGGTCGGCGAGAAGTTCGTGCAGCGCCCCTACTCCGTCGCCTCCTCGGCGCGCGCCCTCGATGGCGGCTATGAGCTCTACCTTCGACTCGTCCGTGGTGGCGCCTTTACGCCGCTCGTCTTCGCCCTCCCGGTGGGCCACCGCATGCGCGTGCTCGCCCCAAAGGGGAAGTTCACGATGGAGCCCGCCGACACACGCGTGCAGATCTACGTCTCATCGGGCACAGGGATCGCGCCGTTTGTCAGCATGGCGCGCACCCTCGCCGACGACGGCGCTCCGCGGCGTGCGATCTACATCAATGGTGTCAGCTATGTCAGCGACATCGGATACCGCGAACTGATCGAGGGGTGGGAGAAGAGTGGTGCATATCCGGCCACCTACGTACCGACCATCTCACGACCGGCTGATCCGCTGAATGCTGGCTGGACGGGCCGCACCGGACGCGTGGAGAGCATCATTCAGTCCGCGCTCCGAGACCTTGGCGTTAACGCAGGCGAGGCGATCGCCTATCTCTGCGGGAACCCCGAGATGATCGTCGCCGCAGAGCGCGAACTCGCAGCGTACGGTCTACCTGAGGGGGCGATCCACAAGGAGCTCTACTGGCCGGCCGGCAAGCAGCCGACGGGTGCGACTGAGGCCTAAGGGCGCGAGGCGCGCAACTTCGCGAGGAAGAACTCTTCTAGCCGATCAGCGCTGACGCGCTCCTGCTCCATCGTGTCGCGATCACGCACCGTGACGGCGTTGTCATCCATGGAGTCAACGTCAACACAGATGCACCATGGCGTGCCGATCTCATCCTGTCGGCGGTAGAGCTTGCCGATTGCAGCGGTGTCGTCGTAGACGGCGGTGAACTCACGCGAGAGGCCGTCACGAATGCGATGTGCCATCTCCACAAGGTCGTCGCGCTTCTTGAGCAGCGGCAGTACCGCCACTTTGTACGGCGCCAACTCTGGATGGAGCGAGAGGACGACACGCTTCTCGTCGCGCACCACCTCCTCGCGGTAGGCGTCAATCAGGAAGGTGAAGGCGGCGCGATCTGCGCCTGCGGCGGCCTCAACCACCCAGGGGGTGAATGAGGTCTCGGTCGCAGGGTCGAAGTAGTCGAGGCTCTCGCCGCTCTCGGCGGCGTGGCGCGAAAGGTCGAAGTCGCCACGGTTGTGAATCCCCTCGAGCTCCTTCCAGCCGAATGGGAAGCGGTACTCCACGTCGATGGCGCGCTTGGCGTAGTGGGCCAACTCGTCGGGGGCATGCTCGCGCATACGCAGTCGCTCTGGCGAAACGCCGTACGACGTGTACCACTCGAGTCGGCGTGGCAGCCACTCTTCGAATGCAGCAGTGGCGGCCTCGTTGGGGCGCACGAACATCTGCAGCTCCATCTGCTCAAACTCGCGCATGCGGAAGACGAAGTTCCCTGGGCTGATCTCATTACGGAACGACTTGCCGATCTGCGCGACGCCGAACGGGATCTTCTTGCGCGACGAATCGCGCACGTTCTTGTGCTGCACATACGCGCCCTGCGCCGTCTCGGGGCGAAGGTAGACGACGGCAGCCTCATCTTCGACAGGCCCCATGAACGTCTTGAACATCAGGTTGAATCGGCGCGGGGCCGTTAGTGAGCCTTCGCAGTCGGGGCACTTCAAGCCCATCTTGGCAACGATCTCAGCGTCGGCGAGCTGCGTGGTGGTGAGGTCGCCAGTGCCTGGGAGTTCGTCAAGGCGGTAGCGTCGCTTGCAGGCGGTGCACTCAACGAGTGGATCGCTAAAGGAGCCGACGTGACCGGAGGTCTTCCAGACCTGGGGATGCATGAGAATGCCGGCATCGAGTCCGACCACTTCGTGGCGCTGCTGCACAACGCTGCGCCACCAGGCGCGCTTCACATTGTTCTTCAGCTCGACGCCGAGTGGGCCGTAGTCCCACACCGCGTTGATGCCGCCGTAGATCTCGGAGCTGGGGAAGACAAAGCCGCGGCGCTTCGCCAACGAAACGATGGTGTCGAGCTCGGCGACTGCTGGGGTCGCGTCAGCCGCTGGGGTTCCAGCCAGGGTTTTCGAGGAGTCGGCGTTGATGCTCATTGCGAGGAAGCCTACCCGATCAGGGAGTTCGCTTACTTCGCGTCGCTCTTGGGGGCTGGGGCTGGCGTGCTTGCCGGCGCATCTGAGGAGCCCGAACCACCGCTGCGGCGATCAAGTTTGGCCCAGCCGCTCCCCTTGAAGTGCACGCTCGCCGCAGAGAATTGCCGCTCAAGCGTCCCGCCACAATCTTCGTGGGTTCGAGCCTGCTGCTCATCGATGCCGTGCAGGACCTCAACGGTGGCGCCGCACTTCGCGCAGAGGTAGTCATAGAACGGCATTACGAACCTCGCTCCAGGCGCGCGATCTCGTCACGCAGTTCGGCAACGCGGCGCTCTGCCCCTGCGACCACGGCGGCTGGAGCCTTCCCAGTGAATGACGGGTCGGCGAGGCGAGCCTCCGCGGCGGCGAGCTGTGCCTGCGCGGCGGCGAGGTCCTTCTCGCGTCGGGCACGATCGGCATCAAGCGCTGCAGCATCGGCCTGCGGCGGTGCCAGTCGCGCGGTGAGCGCACCCGCCACCACGAGCAAGCCCTCGCCCTCGGTCGGAAGTGCAGCCTGAATGGTGAGAGGTCGCACGCGCGCCAGTCGCTCGATCGCGGAGCGCAACCCTTCGCCCGATGTAGCGAGTGCTGGTGGTGCCGCGACAGTGAGTGGAATCCATGCACCAGCGGCGAGCTTTGCGGTAGTACGCGCCGCGCGAACCTCGCGCACGAGGTCAAGCCACTGATCAATGCTGCTTGTTGCGCTGCTCGCCGCCGCATGTCGCGCCGGCCAGGCGGCTGTCGCCAAGAGTCCAGGGTCGCCAGCGCGTCGTGGCAGTGCCTCCCAGATTCCTTCGGTGATGAATGGAGCAATTGGGTGGAGCAGGCGCAAGAGATCATCGAGCGCGTCGACGAGCGTCCACCAGACGGCGGTGCGTTCGCTTGCTGGTCGCGTCTCGTCGGCGAGCGTCACCTTGGCGATCTCAATCGCCTGGTCGCAGTACTCTGCCCAGATTGCGTCGTAGATGCGCTGCGACGCTTCAGAGAAGCCGTACTGGCCAAGCGCGCGATCAACATCGTCAACGGCGGCGCTGAGGCGCGTCGCCATCCAGGTGCCAAACTCCCCCGCCGCTGCATGCGCATCGGCAGCCGAGGGTCGATCCCCGGTTGCCTCAACCGGTCGCGCGCCAAGCACATAGCGTGCGGCGTTCCAGAGCTTGTTCATGAAGTTGCGGGCGTTCTCTAGCTTCTCTGGCGAGAGGCGCTGGTCGGCGCCCGGTGCGGTCCCCGAGACGAGTGCGAAGCGGAGCGCGTCGGCGCCGATCTCATCAATCACCGAGAGCGGGTCAACAACGTTCCCCTTCGTCTTCGACATCTTCTGCCCCTCAGGGTCGCGCACCATGCCGTGGAGGTAGATCGTTTCAAATGGCGGCGTGCCCATCAGCTCAATGCCGAGCATCATCATGCGCGCAACCCAGAAGAAGAGGATGTCGTGTCCGGTCTCCATCACCTGTGACGGGTAGTAGCGCGCGAGGTCTGGCGTCTTGTCGGGCCAGCCGAGTGTGCTGAACGGCCAGAGCCCGCTGCTGAACCAGGTATCGAAGATGTCGCTCTCCTGCTGCAGCGTGTTCGCCTCCGCACCGCAGGTGCCGCAACCCGCTGGACCCTCTTCACGATCGGTCACGGTGATGTGGCCATCGGCGCAGTACCAGGCGGGAATACGGTGCCCCCACCAGAGCTGTCGGCTCACGTTCCAATCGCGAATCTCGGTGAGCCAGTGCTCCCAGGTCTTCTCAAAGTGCGCCGGAACAATCTGTGTTGCCCCAGAGCGCGTTGCGGCGAGCGCCTTCTCGGCGAGCGGCTTGGCGCGAATGAACCACTGGGTGCGCAGGCGTGGCTCCAAGATGTCGTTGCTACGCTGGCAGCGCGCTGGGTTCGCGGTATGCGGCTTGACCGACACAAGGAGGCCGAGCTCTTCAAGTGCGGCGACGATCGCCTTGCGCGCCTTGAAGCGATCCATCCCAGCGAACGGTGCTGGGGCATCGGCAACGACGCGGGCGGACTCATCAAGAATGGTCGGCGCTGGCAGGTTGTGCCGCAGGCCAACCTCGCGGTCGTTCGGATCATGCGCCGGAGTGACCTTCACCGCGCCCGTGCCGAAGCTCATCTCAACGAAGGCGTCAGCAACCACTGGAACGGCGCGGTTCACAAACGGCACCATCACACGCTTTCCAACGAGTGCGGTGTAGCGCGGATCGTCGGGGTGCACGGCCACGCCGGTATCGCCGAGGAGTGTCTCCGGTCGTGTCGTTGCGACAACAACACCGCTGGTGGCGTCGCCCCCTTCGAGTGGGTAGCGAATCTCCCAGATGCTCCCCTGCTCTTCGGTCGCCACCGACTCAAGGTCAGAGACGCTCGTCTTGCAGCCTGGGCACCAGTTGACGAGCGCCTCACCGCGATAGGCAAGGCCGCGCTCGTAGAGGGTGGCGAATGCGGTGCGCACGGCGCGGCTTGAGACATCATCCATGGTGAAGCGGGTGCGGCCCCAGTCGGCCGATGCGCCGAGGCGCTGGAACTGCCTGAGGATGGTGTTCCGCGTCTCGTCCATAAAGCGGTGCATGCGTTCGAGGTAGCGCTCGCGGCCCAAATCGGCGCGGCTGCTCCCCTCCTTCTCAACGATGCGATCGAGCACGTACTGGGCGGCGATTGAGGCGTGATCGACACCAGGGAGCCAGAGTGCCGCTCGCCCCTGCATCCGCGCGCGGCGCACCATCAGATCTTCGAGCGTGACGAAGAGTGCGTGTCCTACGTGCAAGCCACCGGTGACGTTCGGCGGCGGCATGATGATCGTGAAGGGTGGGAGTGACTCGCGCCCCTCGGCATCGCGCGTCTCGCGTCCATCAGGGCTGCCGTAATCGGTTGCCGCCCAGCGAGCTGCAACGCTGCGCTCTACCTCAGCGGCGCTATAAGAGGGGCCGAGCTCGCGTGCCGCCGTCACGCTGATGCGCGGGGGGTGGCCGTGCGCGTGCGCGGTGCGCGTCGCACTGGTGCCGCAGGCTCACTCACGCCAATCTCGCGCTCGGTGAGCATGAGTGGCAGCACGCCGGCACTGATCGTCTCTTCGGTCACCACGCAGCGACGCACGTCGGGTCGATCTGGCAAGTCGTACATCGTGGCGAGGAGCGCATCTTCGAGCACGGCGCGCAGTGCGCGCGCGCCGGTCTTGCGCAGCAGTGCCTTCTCGGCAACCGCATGCAGCGCGGCCGGCGTGAACTGCAGGTCAACGTTGTGCATCTGGAAGAGGCGCTGGTACTGCTTCACGAGCGCGTTCTTCGGCGCGATAAGGATCTCAACGAGGTCGTCAAGGGTCAGCGGATCAAGGGCAACGATCATCGGTAGTCGCCCGATGAACTCAGGGATGAGGCCGTAGCGCAGCAGGTCGTCGGGCATCAGCTGCTCTAACACACGGTTGCGCTCATCTTTGCTTGCGGGCGAGTCGGAGCCGAAGCCGATGCCGCGTCGACCAACGCGGTCCGCAACGATCTTCTCGAGCCCTTCGAATGCGCCACCGCAGATGAAGAGGATGTTGGTTGTATCGATCTGCAGGTACTCCTGATGTGGATGCTTGCGACCACCCTGGGGCGGCACGTTCGCCACCGTTCCCTCGATGATCTTGAGCAGCGCCTGCTGCACCCCTTCGCCAGAGACGTCGCGCGTGATTGACGGGTTATCGGACTTGCGGGTGATCTTGTCGATCTCGTCGATGTAGATGATGCCGCGCTGCGCGCGCTCAATATCACCGTCGGCAGCCTGAATTAGGCGGAGCAGAATGTTCTCGACATCCTCACCGACGTAGCCAGCCTCGGTCAGGCTGGTCGCGTCGGCAATGCAGAACGGCACATCAAGGAAGCGTGCCAGCGTCTGCGCGAGCAGCGTCTTGCCGGAACCGGTCGGCCCAACGAGCAGGATGTTTGACTTGGCGATCTCCACGCCGTCGGCAATGTTCGGTGCGCCGACTCGCTGGTAGTGGTTGTGCACGCCAACGGCGAGGGAGCGTTTCGCGCGCTCCTGGCTGACGACATGCTCGTTGAGCGCCGCGTGAATCATGCGCGGGGTTGGCGTGACGCCACCGAAGGACTTGCGCTGCGGTGCCGATGGTGACTGCTCGGTGGCAATCTCAGCGCAGAGGGCGACGCACTCGTCGCAGATGTAGACGCCCTGGCCGGCGATCAGCTTGCGGACCTGCTCCTGCGTCTTGCGGCAGAAGGAGCAGCGATACGAGCCTGTGCCCGCGCTGCGTGGGCCGCGCGTCTTTCCGCCTCCCGACTCTCCGGAACCAGTTCCTCCGCTCATGCG
>Ga0114973_10003434_pt1 | contig 11192 bp, 17 predicted proteins | sample M_140807_MF_Meta_FD_87025 | JGI IMG/M metagenome (GOLD analysis project Ga0114973, IMG submission 87025) | Freshwater microbial communities from Lake Montjoie, Canada to study carbon cycling - M_140807_MF_MetaG | ecosystem: Environmental > Aquatic > Freshwater > Lake | place: Lake Montjoie... | reverse complement strand
TATGGTATGCTGTGCCCGGGCTTGTCAGTGAAGTTAGAAAATTTGGGTTTGACTTATTTGATGACGTATTTGAAAATCACTATTATGATCAAATTGAATTACCACAGGTGCGTCGCAAGGAAATAGTGGCATTGTTGCATAGAGTTATGTCTAACTATGATCTAATAGATTTACGTAAACAATATTGGCCTAGATTCCAAAAAAATGTTGCTATATTTAAACAGATGCACGTGAATAGACAGGTGCAACACCAAACATTAATCACTGCCCTAGCTGACGCCGAATATATTTAAAACCACAAAATAGCGTAGTAAATAGCAGTATGAAAATTGTACTTGTTACTGGCGGCTTTGACCCCATACACTCCGGACACCTTGCCTATTTTCAGGCAGCAAAACAACTAGGAAACAAACTGGTTGTTGGACTCAATTCAGACGAATGGCTTACTCGTAAAAAGGGCAAGCCATTTATGCCCATGAGTGAACGCTTTGCACTGGTCAGTGCTTTGAGTATTGTAGACGAAGTTGTTGTTTACAACGACAATGACGGGTCAAGTTGCGATGCAATTCTCCTGACCAAACGACGTTATCCTAACGATCAAATTGTATTTGCCAACGGTGGTGATCGTACCCGGGATAATATTCCTGAAATGGTGTTTGACGATGTAGAGTTTGAGTTTGGTGTAGGTGGCGAAAACAAAATGAACTCCAGCTCCTGGATACTCGAAGACTGGAAGAAGCCCAAGACTGGTCGTGCTTGGGGATACTACCGCGTGTTGCACGAAGTTGGGCCAACTACCAAACTTAAAGAATTAACTGTAGCACCCAAAACATGTTTAAGCATGCAACGACACGATAAACGTGCTGAGTTTTGGTTTGTAGCCGAAGGCGAAGCCGCGGTTTATACATTGGACAATTCTAGTGATCACGATCTTGTTGGCCATTTCAACGTGCATGACTATATCTGGATTGCCAAAAATCAGTGGCACATGCTGTGCAATGAAACTGACCAACCTCTTAAACTGATTGAAATTCAGTATGGTGAAGATTGTGTGGAAGAGGATATCGAGCGTCGATGAAAGCCATACCAGTTTATGTCGGGTATGATCCTAGAGAAGCAATTGCTTTTCATACCTGTGCTAACTCAATCATAAGACATGCATCAAAGCCGGTGGCTATTATTCCTGTGGCATTGAACTTGTTTCGGGACTACGAAGAAACACATACAGATGGCAGCAATCACTTTATCTACACACGATTTCTTGTGCCACACTTGCAAGAATATACAGGCTGGGCAATCTTCATTGATGGTGACATGATTGTGCGTGGTGATATTGTAGAGCTTTGGGAACTGCGAGATTCTTACAAGGATGTTATGGTAGTCAAACACGATTACAAAACACGTATGCCTGTAAAATACCTAGGAGCAAAAAATGAAGACTATCCTCGAAAAAATTGGTCTAGTGTTATTCTGTGGAATTGTAATAGCTTTCCTAACCGACAGCTTACTCCTGAGTTCGTTCAACGAGCCACAGGTAGTGAGCTCCACCGCTTCTCGTGGCTAGACAATGATCGTATAGGCGAACTACCCCCTGAGTGGAACTGGTTACCCGACGAGTACGGCATCAACAAGGATGCTAAACTGCTACATTACACTCTGGGCACACCGTGCTTTCAAGAGTTTGCCGACACACCTCAAGGTGATGAGTGGCACAGAGAACGCATACTTACTGAATATTGTTTACAGAGGTCAATAGATGAATGACTGGGAACTTGAAGACGAAACCAATTACGTTCCACCTCCACCTTCAGCGCCACCACCTCCGCATGTGCTTGATCAAACTGTACCTGAAATAAGATATTTGTTTGATAATATATTAAAATATCGAGTAGATCCTGCAGGATTGTACTATGGAATTACGTTAGAAGTATTACACCAACAATTGGCTGCTATACCAATTGATCAGGTTGTGGCATTGGATAGTGAGTATAGATACGAAAGAAAAGGTCATATGTACGACCCACTACTACGAAGTTTTGTGCAAGGCGCAGGTGGGCAACTCAGCAACTGGGAAAAAGAAGAACGCTCAATGACGCCAGCTGTGTTGCGCGGTATTACCAAACGCAAGCAAATGGAAAGCTGTCGAGATGTTGGTAGAGATTTTTACTACATGGACACTGGTTACTTTGGCAATGGCAAACGCAAGTTATATCATCGCATTACAAAGAACGATGTACAGTATTTTGGTCCGGTTATAGAACGTCCTAGAGATAGACTAGATGCAACAGGTGTAAAGTTTAAAAAGTTTACGTCCGGCACAAACATACTGTTGGCACCACCTAGCCAAAAATTACTAAACCTATATGATATCAATTTAGAAGAGTGGCTTGAAACCACACAAACACAATTAAGAAATCACACCGATCGACCAATTGTAGTACGCACTAAACAAGGACGCAGTACCAGAGTCAATCACGACACTATGGAAATGGCGTTGGACCAAGATGTGCATTGTTTAGTAACATTTTCAAGCATTGCTGCCACAGAAGCCTTGTTGCTGGGCAAGCCAGCGTTTGCACTAGGACCCAATGCAGCCGCACCCTTGTGCAGGAGAAATATTGCCGACATTGAAAATCCGTTTATACCATCCTTGGATGAAGTTGATGCATGGGCACGTAGTCTAGCCTATTGTCAGTTTACCGAAGTAGAAATGCGGGACGGTACTGCCTGGCGTATTCTAAATGAGCGTTGATGTTGTTGTTTATATCAGTAGTGTAGCAAATCCTCGAAAGCACACTAGAAAAATTGCCTGCCTAGAAAGTTTTGCCGAAGGGGTTAAAACCTCAGGGCATCGAGTCCACGTGGAATGGGATTTTAAATACCGTCCCAGCAGATTGGCAGTGATGTTAGGCTGGGCAACAACCAACACAGGCGGCCGTAATATCACTTTGCGAAAAGAAATAATTGCCGAACAGCAACGTCGTGGATTTAACACCATGTGCATTGATGCCAGTTGCTGGAAGTATTTAGATGATGCAGGCACATACTTGCGATATAGCCTTGGCGGCCCGTTTTATGATCGTGCTGAGTATGCAAACAACAACAGTGGTCCTGAAAAATGGACAGAGATCAGTCAGCAATTAAACATACAACTACAAGCAGTGAAACACAATGCAGACGGGTATATTTTAATCTGTATGCAACGCGACGGAGGTTTTTCCATGAAGACCTTGAGTCCGTTGGCATGGTTGGAAGATAAAATCAAAATCATTCGTCAATATACTAAAAGACAAATTGTTGTAAGGCCACACCCCGGTGCATATCAAATGACAGATTTTTCAAAAGTACGCTATCCAAATACCACTGTAATTGATCCTGCACATAGTAAGTTGGTAGATAATTTAGCCAGCGCACATTCAGTGGTATTATTCAATAGTTCTGCCAGCGTGGCTGCTGTGTGTGCTGGCATTCCTGTGTTTGCAGACGATGCAAGTTGTGTTAGTTGGGCAGTGGCCAACCGAGACATATCACGTATTGAATTTCCAGAAATATTTGATCGGCAGCAATGGATTCAAGATTTATCGGCGGCACACTGGAGTGATGCTGATGCTCGACAGGGCCTTGTGTACCAAAAGTTCTTGCCTTATTTGACTTCGACTACCACATCGTAATTGTGTCCCACAATATCGGGCCACTTGCGACTTTTGTCAAACACACTAATATCTTCCTTGACTATGGCCAGTTGCATAACAGTTAATATGCGATCTCGCCACCACTCGGGAGTCTCTACAATTAGGTGTGCATTGCGCCCATCAGGCAAGTGCTTTTTAGCTGGATAGCAAGCAATTCTAAACCAACCAGCTTTTTGTATTTTACCACGTATTAGTGTTAATGTTTGGTCAAGGTATGCAGGCTCAATATGTTCAAATACATCTGCACTCACAACAACATCAAAGTTGCGTTTGGGCATTCGATTGTGAGTGGGATTGCCTGGATCATACCCTTCCACACGCATAGCAGGATACAGTTCTTGAATACTAGCTATCAATGCTCCGTGACCACAGCCGTAGTCTAATAAGCTACTGGGTTGGTATTGATCAATAAATGGCTTTATGTTTTTTAAAATTTTACTGCCTCTAACAAATTGCCCACGACCGTGCATGGTTGCCAGCTGGTTTTGATAATTTGGATCAATAATCATCTGTGATTTACCTCTACATATTTGTACTTGCCAGTCCATGTTGCAGGAACATCTGACCAATCACCACTGAGTTGATCGTCTAACCATCCTGGATAGTACTCGCGGTCTTTGAACCACCAAAACAAATCACCGCCTGTCCAGTCTTGGTAGTAACTACGAAAGAATTCTCTAGTGCGTGGTTTACAAAAATATGCAGGATCATACATGGTCTTTTTACTCTTGGCTTCACGTTGAAAATTCAATCCAATAAAGCAAAACTTTCTGGCATAACTTTCCATTAACTCGCGTACCCAAGTCATGTCATCATCTGGTATGCTGTTTAATACTTGTGTACAAATTACTCCGTCAAACTTGGTACCTCTCGGAGGCAACTGATCAAATTCAGCAACACAAGGGTCGTAGCAATACACTTTGACTCCTAGATACTCATCAAATGTTCTCCAGTCGCTTTCGGGTATGCCCACACTTCCTGTTTGGCTGTACGGAAGTTTTTCTTTGTATTGTAATCCCTTACCACACCCGTAATCAAGTATGGTCTTTGCACCATAATGATCCACTAGGTCTTTGATCTTCTTTTGATATTTTACAACATCGTACCCGGCCCAGTTTTTATTGCTTTCTTGAAAATCGGTGCCTAGCCGAACTGATTCTGTATAATAAGAACTTACCATCCCATGATCCAATCATCTCTAACTTGATCTAGTTTGATCATACCCCATGATTCTAACAACTCTATGGCAGCAAATTGTCCATAGTCTTTGCTGTATGCGTCATGTGGTTTTTGTTCTATCACCAGTATAGGCCTGCAACGTTTTACTGTTTGTTCTGCACCTTGCAACACACGATATTCGTAACCTTCGCAGTCTATCTTTATATAGTCTACATTTTCTATATTTAAATTATCAAGTTTTACCACTTGCACATCACCTGTGCCCAGAGTATCTGGATCCAAATGACTGTGCCCACTGTTGCCTTCTGTAATGATCATGGTGGCTTGAGTATCATGATCACCAAGTGCTAGTGGACTGATAAAAAAGTTAGCACCACTCACGTTCTTTTCCAAACACTTTCTAAACACAGCAACTGGTTCAAATGCAACAACTTTGGTAAAATTATCAACCAAGTCTCGACTCCACAGTCCTACATTGGCACCAATATCCAGTGCAGTTCCGTGCTTGGAACAAAGTTCAATACTGCGACGGCGCACAGCAACTTGATATTCTGGCGCAAGGCCTTTATCCACACTTTTCTTTAACATTTTGGGAAAGTGTGTTTCAAAGTCGGGAAAGTGCCATCCATAATGTTCACTCATTGTTTATCTCCTGTAATATTTTTAGTGCAGTGCCGTCTAGCAGTTCTGAATTATGAAACTGCCCATAGGCCAAATGGCATGCCCAGGCATAGATTTGATCTTGCTCGGGATACCAAGGATTGTGAATTTTAGATAGGTCGGTGTTTGATACTGGAATGGCAGCATTTGATGGCGCCAGTGCAAACGCTGGTACGCCGGCCAGCACACTTTCTGTGGCTGCAATTGAGTTATATGTTACCACAGCATGAACATCGGTCAGTGCTGATTGTAAGTCACTGGCCACTCGTGCTTGGCGATTGGGATTGCGTTCACGTATGATAATTTCTTGATCAGTGTGTTGTTTGATTGTGGCAATGGTCTGATCAATCCATTCTGCAAGATTGATGTTGTAAAACACACAAGGCTTTTCATCCGGTACTGCTAGTAATATTTTGCTACCATATCGGCGTGCGGGCATGGCAATGCCGTGACGTTGCCAACGGTCAGCAGGTCTTGGCACTACATTTCCATGCTGTAAGTTATTGGGCACCAATCTATGCCATTGTTTCCATCCATTGGGATTTTGCGGATTGGGTCTATTACCAACATATCCAGAATCCATGTACCAAAATGGTCTCTTGTGTTTCCAACATTGTTTGATAATCTTGTGTTTCATGATGCCGCGGAGCACTAGCGGAGCGTCACTATCTTCGTAGCGCCATGTTTCTAATTTTGTTGGCACAGCACCTGATCCGCGAGCAAACATTTCTATATACTCATCGGAGTTTTTCTTGTTGAGAAATATCCAGTTCATTGCCAATATTCTTCGGTACGTTGGACTTTTAAGTCTGAGGCAGGACTGCGTCCTATGGCCTTCCGTTTGCCTTTGAGATGATCTAGGTACGCACCCCACTCAGAATTGATCAAGGGATGGCCTTCGCCTGCGATGAGATGGCTTGACCAATCTAGCTCGTTTAATTTTACTTTTTGTCGAACAACATCAAAAACAAAACTATCGTGCCATTCAGCCAATTCAAAAATGCCTTCTACTGCGTGGTCATACATGTGTTGAAATTTTTGGAGAAACAATTGCATAGCAGGGCTATGCAAATTTATTGCGTACAATCCGCATTCACTAAACTTGCCGCGACGCCCTAAAAAACAAAGATCTTTGTCAGGCGGGCAAAGTCTTACTAAATTATCTGTAGTAATTGGGCTATGACATATGGTATCAGCATCCATCCATATCAACCAGTCTGACTGAGTAGTTTTGGCACAATGGAACACAGCATAGACCTTGTGTGAAAATCTCACAGCATCCCATTTAAAGCCTTTACCGGCATCCTTGCGTTTGCTTCTCACAGGATCTTGACTGACATCACCATTGGCTTTGGGAACACTACGCCAGGTATTTTTAAACGCAACCAACTCTGGACTGACAGTTTCTAAATCGTGTACCACCAGATTGGATGCTGATTCACTTATCGCACAAGATTCGGCATACACAACCAATTGAACCTCTTGAGGCCAATTCTGCAAAAAAGTTTGGATCATGCGCCGGCCATACTTCTCATAACCGCTGGCGTTAAAAGTGGTACATACAGTATATTTCATCAAGAATATTTATGATTAAAAACATAGCATATTATCCTTTACAACGTGCTCTAAATGGCGGCCCTCCTATGACGGCCATGCTTGATGCGTTGCGCACGGCCGGTATAAAAACACACGATCGTGGTCTAGATTCTGATGCAGTACTCATATGGTCATCCTTGTGGTCTGGTAGAATGGCAGCCAACCAAGCAGTATATAGGCATTACAGGGCACAAGGCAAGCCGGTGATCATCATTGATATTGGGGCACTAAATCGTGGCACGACATGGAAGGTTGCGGTGAACAACATCAATGCCAATGGGTATTATGGCCACCAGGACAACCTAGATTGGGATCGTCCCCGGAAGATGAATCTAGTACTTGGCACTCTCGCAAATACCAAATCTCACATTGTGATTGCGGCACAGCACACTCAAAGCGAACAATTGGCAGGAGTTGATCTTACCACGTGGATACATGCTCAAATACAATTGATAAAAAACAACACGGATAGACCCATACACATTAGACCACATCCCAGATGCAGTCTCAACACCACAAGTTTTGCTGGAGTCAAAATTGAGTCGCCCAGTAGAGTATCCAACACATACGACAGTTTTGATTTGGGATTGAATTGTCATGCCATTGTAAATTACAACTCGGGACCGGGCATACAAGCAGCCATAGCAGGTGTTCGTCCCATAGTTGAAATGAGTAGTTTGGCATATCCTGTTGGGGTTGGCATTGCTGATATAGAACAACCTTACACAACCGACCGGGACCTATGGCTCACACAAATTAGTCATACTGAATACACAGTACCTGAATTAGAACAAGGCTTATGGCTAAAAAGAATAGAATCAGCACTGGCATAATTGATTGTGCCTGTGTGATACACAGCACCGGCTATGACTGGACCTATGTTGAACGACTGTACAACATGCTGGATCGTAACTTGCCCGGTGACATACGCTTTCATGTTTACACCGAACATGATCGCAGTGTACCTCCTTACATGATCAAACACATACTAGAAGACTGGCCGGGTATTGCTGGACCAAAGAAATCGTGGTGGCACAAACTACAGGTGTTCAATCCCGAACATCATGAAGGTAATTTGTTGTACTTTGATCTTGACACAGTGATTGTTCGTGACGTGGGCTGGATCACCCAACTGGATCCCAATTACCTCTGGGGCATTAGAGATTTTAGGCACTTACAAAATCCCAGACTTAATACATTGAACTCCAGTGTGATGTGGTGGAATGTTAAACAGTTTGGATGGGTATGGGATAAGTTTAAAACAGATGACATTGACAAAGTGTCAAGACAGTATCCTGGAGACCAAGATTACTTGTATGCAACACTTGGGCACAACAGAGTTCGTTACTTTGATGATGCACAATTAAAAAGTTGGAGGTGGCAGTGCTTTGATGGCGGCTATGACTTTCAGCACAGAAAGCACAGGGCACCAGGGCAAGGCACCTTTATTGATGGTAATACTTCTGTTTTAGTATTTCATGGCAACCCCAAGCCACATAAAATTAACGACAAAGTAGTACAAGATCTTTGGAAATAAACAGTTGACCAATAATTCCCAATTTGCTACAATAGAAGTATTGTAAGAAATAAGGAGTCCAAAATGGGTTACAAGGTTGTTGATACTACAGACATGATGCGTACCAAGTACGAGCCTCGCAAGGGACTGGAAGGTCCGTTCAACTTCTCGGGCCAAGTGTTGTATTATGACAACAAAGAGGGTGCCTACTACGATCCCACTACAGATTTCTACGTTTCCAAAGAGGAAATGGACATTATTAATCAGCGTTTTTACGAAGTGCTTAAAAAATAAGCAGTTTTGTTGTAAAAAAGCCACATTTTACCATTTGACCAATAATTCCCAAACTGCTATAATACTTGTATAGTAATTAAAAAGGAGCCAGAGATGCAGATAGCCACAGCAATCGCCCAACTCAACAAAGAACAAGAGTTTTTGGGCCTGGGATTTTTAGAACTCTTGCAAGACATTCAAAAGAATGGTGCAATGGTCTACAGTGAAAAAACCATGGCAGCTTTCAGGGTATTCATGGTGCAGGGTAGCAAGATGTTTGCCCCGGTTGACGAATAAATCCCAAACTGCTATAATACTTGTATAGTAACTAAACGGAGCCAACAATGCAAAACTGGACTGATAAAATCATCCATTGGAACCAATTGCCCGGAACAGAAGTCAAACGTCTGTTAGCTACCTGGGGCAAGACCCCGGCAGAGATTGCCAAGTACGACAAGAAGCACGGTTTTGAGAACTCTGCTCCAAAGTCACAAGTGCCTGTGCCAGCAGAAAAGACAGCAAAGCCTGTGGTCAGCCCTACGCCTAAAAAGGCAGTGGCCAAACCAATCGCCCGTCAAAAGCACACCGGTGCTGATGGTGAGATCAAGTTTGTAGCACACAGAAATCTCTATGTGGGATTCCTGGGTGGCAAGGTAGTGGTAACCAAACGCACCGTAGATGCCTGCCGTACCGTGTTGCTCGAACAGTTTGGAATCGAGGCTGTCAAGGTTGACGCTTAATTCGACATCTGCTATAATTTAATTTTAACGCACAACAAGGAGCCAACCATGAGTGCCATTCGTATCATTAAGGGTGAGTATCGCAACAAGCCCGTCCGCAACATTGCTTTTACTTTAGTGTCAGGCTATGCCTCTGGCGCCAAAGGCAATTATGTTACTGTCAAGAATGATGGTAACTTTCCCAACTGCCCAGATACTGTCCGTATCAAGGTAGATTCCATCCAAAATTTTGAATATGTCACAGGAGATGCCGTGCAAGACAATACCGTACACTTTGAGAAACCCGCAGTAGTCGAGACAGATGACGAGGCCATGGATCGTATCCGTGAGCGTTTTGACATCCTGCACGAGATGACAAAAGCCACTGTATCAGGCGACATCCGTGCTATGATTGTGAGTGGCCCTCCAGGTGTAGGCAAGAGCTACGGCGTTGAGACAGAGATTGAGAAAGCCTGTTTGTTTGACAAGCTGGCAGGCAAGAGACTCCGTGCAGAGGTAGTCAAAGGCAGTGCCACTCCCATTGGCCTGTACCAAACCCTGTACAAATACAGTGACGCCAACAGCGTGGTAGTGTTTGACGACTGTGACAGCATCTTGTTAGATGACGTGGCTCTTAACTTGCTCAAGGGTGCATTGGACTCCGGCAAGAAACGTACTATTTCATGGTTGTCAGAGTCCAGTGCCCTGCGTCGTGAAGGCATTCCAGATCGTTTTGAGTTCAAAGGTTCAGTAATCTTTATTACCAATTTGAAGTTTGATCAAATGAAGTCGCAAAAATTGCGTGACCACTTGGACGCACTCCAGTCACGTTGTCACTATCTAGACTTGACACTGGACTCACAGCGTGACAAATTGTTGCGTATCAAACAGATTGCCAAAGATGGTGTGCTGTTTTCAGACTATGACTTTGATGAAGCCACGCAAGACGACATTATTGATTTTATGCATGCCAACAAGGACCGTTTGCGTGAATTGAGTTTGCGTATGGCGTTAAAAATTGCAGACTTACGCAAAATGTCAATGCTAAACTGGAAACGTCTGGCAGAAACAACTTGTATGAAGAGTGCCTAAAAGAATTTGAGGGTCACATCGCCTGGACACTTCTCTTAGTAATAAGACACTAGATCCTGCAACCGTGACCCTCCCCAATTAATAATTTTTAAGGATTGACATGGCAGGCAAAGCAAAATCAGTTTATCTAACTGTAACACCCAAGGGTCAAATACAATCTGTGTTTCGCAAGACATTTTTTGATGCCAAAGGATACAACGACTATGTTAAATCAGAAGAGTTCCGAGCCAAATGGCCCGCAGATCAATTTGATGTTATAAAGGAAACCTACTGATGTACGAAATTTATAATGATGACCTTTTGTTGTTTACAACCAACGATGCGGAAGAAGCAGACTATTACCGGATTGAAGGATATATTGTACGCAGGGTCTAGTGCATAATACTCCAGATCAGGATCGCTAACGCTTACTAGCCCGGCGACCCTTTTACAACAGGGACCCTTAAGAAAGGTACCTGTCTGTTG
>Ga0114973_10003433_pt1 | contig 11197 bp, 7 predicted proteins | sample M_140807_MF_Meta_FD_87025 | JGI IMG/M metagenome (GOLD analysis project Ga0114973, IMG submission 87025) | Freshwater microbial communities from Lake Montjoie, Canada to study carbon cycling - M_140807_MF_MetaG | ecosystem: Environmental > Aquatic > Freshwater > Lake | place: Lake Montjoie... | reverse complement strand
GCGCTGCGCGTGGAAATCGACAGCCTGGACAGCCAGCTTTTGCGCTTGCTCAACCAACGCGCGCAAGTGGCCGAAAAAGTGGGTGCGATCAAACGCGCAGAAGGCTCACCCTTTTTTCGGCCTGACCGCGTCGCGCAGGTCATCGATAAAATAAGTCAAGCCAACCAAGGCCCCTTGCAAGACGAGCACATTGCGTCCATCTGGCGTGAAATCATGTCCGCCTGCCTGGCCCTTGAGGCGCCGCAGCGTGTGGCGGTGCTGGGCCCGCAAGGCACTTTCTGCGAGCAAGCGGCCATCGCGTTTTTTGGCAGCGCGGCCAACCTGATTTACTGCGCCAACTTCGACGAAGTCTTTCACGCCACCGCCGCAGGCTCCGCGCAATACGGCGTGGTGGGCATGGAAAACTCCACTGAAGGCGTGGTCGCCCGCTCGCTCGATTTGTTTTTGCGCTCGCCCGTGCATGTGGTGGGCGAAATCAGTTTGCAAGTGCGCTTCAATTTGCTGCGCCAACTCAACTCCGATGCGGATATCGAAGTCGTCTTGGCCCACCCCCAAGCTCTGGCGCAGTGCCAAGGTTGGCTCACCCAACACCTGCCGCACGTCGAGCGCCGCGCGGTTTCTAGCAATGCAGAAGGTGCTCGGCTGGCGGCCACCACCCCGGCTTGGGCCGCCTTGGCCAGCGAGCGTGCGGCCAGCCAGTTTGCCCTGCACATCGTGCACCACGCGGTCCAGGATGAGGCTTACAACCGCACCCGTTTTGCCGTGATCAGCTTGCCGCAAACCATGGCCACACCGCCAGCATCCGGCAAGGACTGCACCAGCCTGGTGGTTTCGGTGCTGAATCGGCCGGGGGCGGTGCATGACCTGTTGGTCCCGCTCAAAAACAATGGCGTGTCAATGACCCGCATTGAGTCAAGGCCGGCCAAATCCGGACAGTGGGAATATTATTTCTACATCGACATTCAAGGCCACATCAGCCAACCGCATGTGGCCACCGCCTTGGCCGAACTCCAAGGCCTGTGCGCGTTTTACAAGGTCTTAGGCTCCTACCCTGTCAGTGAATAATCCGCGCATGAAGTTCGAAAAACTGGCCCTGATCGGCTGCGGCCTGATGGGCGGCTCTTTTGCCTTGGCACTGAAACAAGCCCAACTGGTCACGCATGTGACCGGCTACAGCGCCTCCGATGCAACCCGCCAAAAAGCCTTGGCCCTGGGCGTCGTTGACAGCATCGCCGAGTCTGCCGCCCAAGCCGTGCAAGGGGCCGATCTGGTTTTGGTGGCCGTGCCGGTGCGTGCCACCCATCTGACCTTTGCCGCCATCGCGCCAGCCCTTTCACCCAACGCTTTGTTGATGGACGTGGGCTCCACAAAGACCGATGTGGTGGCCGCTGCCCGCGCCACCTTGGGTGAGCGCCTGCCCTGCTTTGTGCCTGCTCACCCGATTGCCGGTAAAGAGGTGGCGGGCGTGGAACATGCTGACGCCGACCTCTACCAAAACCGCCAATTGATCTTGACCCCATTGCCCAGCAATGGCTTGCGCAAAATTGCACAAGCCCACGATGTATGGGAAGCCATTGGCAGCCAGGTGATCACCTTGACGCCCGAACAACACGACGCCACCTTTGCTGCCGTGAGCCACTTGCCGCACCTGGTGGCATTTGCGCTGATCAACGCCATTGCGCAACAACCCAAAGGGGCAGACTATTTGTCCATGGCCGGCCCGGGCTTCAGAGATTTTTCGCGCATTGCGGCGTCCGACCCTGCCGTGTGGCGGGACATTTTGCTGGCCAATCGCCAGCAGGTGTTGCACCAGTCGGCGCTGATGCGAAAAGCATTGGACGACTTGGAAACAGCCATGACCGAGGGGCAAGCCGACACCCTTGAACAATTGATTGCCCAAGCCAGCCACACCCGCGCCCAATGGCGCTTGGGCAGTGGCGTCGCTGACGCCGATTCGTAAACATGTTTGCTACAGAATTTCTCGACATTCCGCCTTTGAGTGGCGCGTCAGGCACCGTGACCCTGCCCGGCTCCAAAAGCATTTCCAACCGGGTGCTGTTGCTCTCAGCTTTGTGCCACGGCATGACCGTGGTGCATGACCTGCTGGACTCGGATGACACGCGGGTGATGTTGGCCGCACTGCGCCAACTCGGCTGCGGCGTCGATGTACAAGGTACCACCGTGACCATCAGCGGATTGGGCGGCCAGCGCAGCAGTCGGGAGACGATTGCGTTTTTCATGGGCAATGCGGGCACCGCCATGCGGCCCTTGACCGCAGCCTTGGCCGTGATGGGCGGCGACTTCACGCTCAAAGGTGTGCCGCGCATGCACGAGCGCCCGATTGGCGACCTGGTGGACGCGCTGCGCGAACTGGGTTGCCGCATCGACTACCTGGGCAACGAGGGCTTTCCGCCGCTGCACATTGGCCAACCCGAGTTGCAGCTGGACGCGCCGATTCCGGTGCGCGGCGATGTCTCCAGCCAGTTTTTGACTGCCTTGCTGATGGCCTTGCCCTTGGCCGCTGCCCAGCGCAGCATCACCATCGAGGTGGTGGGTGAACTGATTTCCAAGCCCTACATTGAAATCACACTCAATTTATTGCAGCGCTACGGCATCCAAGTGGAACGCCAAGGCTGGCAGCGTTTTGTGATTCCCGCCGGCAGCCGCTACCAATCGCCCGGCACGATCCACGTCGAGGCGGACGCCTCTTCGGCCAGTTACTTCATTGCCCTGGGCGCCATCGCCCAAGGTGCAGGCATTCGCGTGCAGGGCGTGGGCGCCGATTCGATCCAAGGTGACATCCGTTTTGTCGAGGCCGCGCAGTTGATGGGCGCACAGGTCAGCAGCGGCCCGAATTGGCTCGAAATACAGCGCGGGGCATGGCCGCTCAAGGGCATTGAGCTGGACTGCAACCACATTCCCGACGCCGCCATGACGCTGGCGGTGATGGCTTTGTTCGCCGACAGCCCGACCACGCTGCGTAACATTGCCAGTTGGCGCGTGAAAGAAACCGACCGCATCGCCGCCATGGCCATCGAAAGCCGCAAACTCGGCGCAACGGTGGAAGAAGGCCCGGACTGGATCACCATTCATCCCCTGCCCGCGGGCCAATGGCAAGCGGCCAGCATCCACACTTATGACGACCACCGCGTGGCGATGTGCTTTTCGCTGGCGGCCTTCAATCCTGACCACGTCCCGGTGCGCATTGAAGACCCCAAATGCGTGGCCAAAACCTTTCCTGATTACTTTGAGGCCTTGTTCGACCTGGCCACCGCCCAGCCCGGTGCGATTCCGGTGATCTGCATCGACGGCCCCACAGCCTCGGGCAAAGGCACGCTGGCCAGCCGCGTGGCCGAGCGCTTGGGCTACCACTATCTGGATTCGGGCGCGCTGTACCGCGTCACCGCCTATGCCGCGCTGCAAGCGGGCTTGGCGCTGGAACCCCAGAACGAAGCCGCCATTGCCGACCTGGCCGAGAAGCTGCCCGTACGCTTTGCCGGTGAGCAGGTGCTGCTCGACGGGGTGGACGTGACCGATGCGATTCGCAGCGAAGAAGGCGGCATGAACGCCTCCAAGGTCTCCACCTTGCCCGCCGTGCGCAGCGCCTTGGTGGCGCTTCAACACAGCTTTGCCCGCTTGCCAGGCCTCTTGGCCGATGGCCGCGACATGGGCACGGTGATCTTCCCGCAAGCGCCGTTGAAGGTGTTTTTGACCGCCAGCGCCGCAGAGCGCGCGGAGCGCCGTTATAAACAATTGATTTCTAAGGGTTTTTCGGCTAAACTCGACCCTCTTCGCGCAGATTTGGAGGCGCGTGACGCACGGGACATGTCCCGCAGCGTTGCCCCTCTCAAGCCCGCGCAAGATGCTTTGCAACTGGACAACTCGCACTTGAGCATTGAGCAATCAATCGATCAAGTGCTTGCCTGGTGGCACAGCAAGGCCCAGTAAGCCCCCTCCGCGCTGCTTGCGCACAGGCTGACTGGATCACCAACCTTAACCGCGACGCAAGTCGCACAACCAACCGCCGCTTTCAGCCTTTCAAACGATCGCAATGGTGCGCTCGTCAAACCTGTTTGTGGATGAGGAAAATCAATGTCTGAATCATTTGCCGCCCTATTTGAAGAATCTCTGACGCGCACCGAAATGCGCCCAGGCGAAGTCATCACCGCCGAAGTCGTGCGCATCGAGCACAACTTTGTGGTCGTCAACGCTGGCCTCAAGTCTGAAGCCTACGTGCCCCTGGAAGAGTTCAAAACCGACACGGGCGAAATTGAAGTCCAAGTGGGTGACTTCGTGTCTGTGGCCATCGGCTCGATCGAAAACGGCTACGGCGACACCATCTTGTCGCGCGACACCGCCAAGCGTTTGGCTTCGTGGTTGTCCCTGGAAAAAGCGCTGGAATCTGGCGAATTCGTCACCGGCACCACCAGCGGCAAAGTCAAGGGTGGCCTGACCGTGTTGGTCAACGGCATCCGCGCTTTCTTGCCCGGCTCCTTGGTCGACACACGCCCCACCAAAGACCTGTCGCCATGGGAAAACAAGACCATGGAATTCAAGGTCATCAAGCTCGACCGCAAGCGCAACAACGTCGTGTTGTCACGCCGCGCTGTGGTGGAAGCCTCGATGGGCGAAGAGCGCGCCAAACTGATGGAAACACTGCGCGAAGGCTCAGTGGTCCACGGTGTGGTCAAGAACATCACCGAATACGGTGCCTTTGTGGACCTGGGCGGTATCGACGGCTTGCTGCACATCACCGACATGGCTTGGCGCCGTGTCCGTCACCCTTCTGAAGTGGTCACCGCCGGTCAAGAAATCACCGCCAAGATCCTCAAGTTCGACACCGAGAAAAACCGCGTGTCCTTGGGCCTCAAGCAAATGGGCGACGACCCATGGATGGGCGTGAACCGCCGCTACCCCCAAGCCACTCGCCTGTTCGGCAAGATCACCAACATCGCCGACTACGGCGCATTTGTGGAACTCGAACCCGGAATCGAAGGCTTGGTGCACGTGTCTGAGATGGATTGGACCAACAAGAACATCGCGCCTTCCAAGATCGTTGCTTTGGGCGATGAAGTCGAAGTCATGGTTCTTGAGATCGACGAAGACAAGCGCCGCATCAGCCTGGGCATGAAGCAGTGCAAAGCCAATCCTTGGCAAGATTTTGCACAAAATTCCAAGCGTGGCGACCGCGTCAAAGGTCCGATCAAATCGATCACCGACTTTGGCGTGTTCGTGGGCTTGGCTGCCGGTATCGACGGCCTGGTGCACTTGTCTGACCTGTCCTGGAACGAAGCGGGCGAAGCCGCTGTGCGCAACTACAAGAAGGGCCAAGAAGTCGAAGCCATCATCTTGGCTGTGGACGTGGAGCGCGAGCGCATTTCCCTGGGTATCAAGCAGCTCGACGGCGATCCGTTCAGCACCTTCGTGTCGGTCAACGACAAGGGCCAGATCGTGACCGGCAAGGTCAAGACCGTGGACGCCCGTGGCGCTGAAATCGACTTGGGTGAAGACATCATCGGCTACTTGCGTGCCAGCGAAATCTCCCGCGACCGCGTGGAAGATGCCCGCAGCATGCTCAAAGAAGGCGACGAAATCACAGCCGTGGTGGTCAACGTGGATCGCAAGACCCGCAATATCCAGCTGTCGATCAAAGCCAAAGACCAAGCGGACCAGCAAGAGGCCATGGCTTCGCTGTCGCAACAGTCTTCACGCGAAAACGCAGGCACCACCAGCCTGGGCGCCTTGTTGCGTGCCAAGTTGGACAACAACTGATTTGAGTTGTTGACCTGAGTCCATCCCTTTTCTGATTTTTGCGCAGCCGGTCTGCGCAAAATTCAAAAAGGGATTTTTTTGAACCCTTCTTCTGCGCCTGCTTCATGACCCGCTCTGATCTCGTTGACGAATTGGCCGCCCGCTTTGCGCAACTCACGCACCGAGACGCCGAGTTCGCCGTCAAAACAGTCCTCGACGCCATGAGCCATGCCTTGGTCAAAGGCCATCGGATCGAAATTCGCGGTTTTGGCAGCTTCACCATCAACCGCCGTCCTCCACGCGTCGGGCGCAACCCACGTTCCGGCGAAAGCGTTCAAATCCCTGAAAAAAGGGTACCGCACTTCAAACCCGGCAAAGCACTGCGCGAAGCGGTTGACCCAGGCGCCGCACCAGCGCAAGCAGCAAAATCAGCCTGATTGGCTTTCAGCCCATTAGAATGCCTTGAGATCTCCGAGGCCATGCATGACATCATTTTTAAAGCTGCTTCAATGGGTACTGAAAGCAGCCGTTTTCTTCACCCTGTTTGCGTTCGCGCTGAATAACCAGCACGAGGCCAGTGTGCACTTTTTCTTTGGAACCCAGTGGCGCTCACCCATGGTGCTGGTGGTCTTAGCAGCCTTCGCTATCGGCGTTGCCGTGGGTGTTCTGGGCATGGTGCCCCGTTGGTGGCGTCATCGCCAATTGGCCCGTCAAGCAGAAAAAACAAACCCACCCCCTTTGCAAACGTCGCCGCCTGCTTCTGACACTGCGGAGCACTTGCATGGAGCTTGATTTGATGTGGATTCTGGTCGGGCTGCCCTTGGCATTTGGCCTCGGTTGGCTGGCTTCACGCTTGGACTTACGTCAGCTGCGCATCGACAACCGACAAGCCCCCCGCGCCTATTTCAAAGGACTCAATTACCTGCTGAACGAGCAACAAGACCAGGCGATTGACGCCTTCATTGAAGCCGTACAAAACGACCCTGACACTTCAGAATTACATTTTGCATTGGGCAACTTGTTTCGCCGACGCGGCGAATACGAACGCGCCGTGCGTGTGCATGAGCACCTGATGCAACGTGGCGACTTGAGCCTGGCTGACCGCCAACGGGCGCAGCATGGATTGGCCTTGGATTTTTTGAAAGCCGGCTTGCTGGACCGTGCCGAAGATGCCTTGCGCAAGCTCGAAGGCACCTCGTTTGAAGGGCAAGCCCGTTTGGCCCGCCTGGCCATTTACGAACGCTCACGCGAATGGCCCCAAGCCAGTGAAGTGGCACAACAACTCGAAAACTCAGGCGAAGCTAATTTTGCAGTTCGCCAAGCCCATTACTTGTGCGAGCAAGCCCGGGAATGCCAAGCCCAAAGCGATGCGGCAGGCGCACAAAAGCTGCTGTTTCAGGCGCTCAAGGCTGCACCTCACGCGTCTCGTGCGCGCATACTCTTGGGACAATTGCAACTGTCCTTAGGGCAAGCTACGCAGGCGCTGCAAACCCTGAACCCATTATTCGAAACCAACGCGCTGGCGGCTCCTTTGGCCGCGGCCACGCTGGCACGAGCAGCGCAAGACGCGCATCAAATTCAAGCCAGCTTGATCTTGTTGCAAGCCCATTACGCTCTGGCCCCCTGCCTGGACGTGATGGAGGCCATGGTGACCCTGGAAGCTGCATCCCCAGACACAGTCGCGGCTTCACGTTCCCGTTATATCGACCACCTGAATAAACACCCGTCCCTCATTGCCGCATCACGCTGGATGGCGGGTGAAACCTTGACCCACGAAAAATTTCATCCGCCCATTCAGGCTGCGCTGGAGTTAGCTGCCAAGCCCCTGGCACGTTACCGTTGCGCTGCCTGCGGTTTTGAAGCCAAAGAGCACTTTTGGCATTGCCCTGGCTGCCAGGCTTGGGACAGCTACCCGCCTCGACGCGTCGAAGAGCTGTAAAAAGCTGTAAAAGCGGCTATGCAAAACCGCCGCCGCTTGCTACAAAGGGGTTGAGCGCTTTAACTTGAACCACCGGGGTTCAAGGCGAGCTCAATCTGGGAGTCACCATGTTAAAAAAATTCTTATGTACCATCGCTTTGGTGTGGGCCGCCGCTGCCAGCGGCGCAGTGGACGTGAACAAAGCCACTGCGGCTGATTTGGACAGCGTCAAAGGCATTGGCCCGAGCCTGTCGGGGAAAATTTTGGACGAGCGCAAAAAAAGCAACTTCAAAGACTGGCCCGACTTTATCTCGCGCGTCAAAGGCATGGGTGATAAAAATGCGGCCAAATTCTCCAGTGAAGGTTTGACCGTCAACGGCGCTAGCTTGAAAGGCGATGCTCCCGCTGCGGCCAAAGCGGCCCCTGCAGCTGCACCGGTAACCCCTGCCGCAACATCGGCCGCAGCTGCGATGCCCGCACCTGCGATGCCCGCAGCTGCGCCAGCCGCCGCGAAGAAGTAATCTTCAAACGCTGCCCCACCCCCCGCCGCCGGGGGTGTGGATTTCCATCACATCGCCCACGCCCATCTCCACCTGGCCAATATGGCCTAGCGTTTCAACGCGGCCGTCCAGGCGCACCACCCGGTTGATACCCGCTGCACCCGCTTGCCCGCCCGCCATGCCAAAGGCGGGATAAACACGGCCATTGGACAACATGCTGGCCGTCATGGGCTCTAAAAACCGCACCCGGCGCACGCCGCCATCGCCCCCGGGCCAACGCCCCTGGCCGCCCGAGCCGCGTCGAATTTCATAACTCTCGAGCCGCACCGGAAAGCGAAACTCCAACACTTCCGGGTCGGTCAAGCGCGAGTTGGTCATGTGGGTTTGCACCACCGAGGTGCCGGCAAAGCCGCCGGTGGGCACGCCTTTGGCGTCCCACGTCATGCCCGCGCCGGAGCCGCCCGAGATGGTTTCGTAGTACTGGTACTGGGCATTGCCAAAGGTGAAGTTGTTCATGGTGGGCTGGCTGCCCGCCATCACGCTCAAGGCGCCGAGCAGCGCGTTGGTGATGCAGGTGGAGGTTTCCACATTGCCCGCCACCACCGACGCTGGCGCGCGCGGGTTCAACATGCAGCCTTCAGGAATGATCACCTGCAAGGGTTTGAGGCAACCCGCGTTCAAAGGAATATCGTCGTCGACCAGTGCGCGAAACACATACAACACCGCAGCCATGCACACCGCCTTGGGTGCATTGAAGTTGTTCGTCTGCTGGGCACTGGTGCCGGTGAAATCAATCACCGCTGAGCGCTCGGCCGCATTCACCCGCACCGCCACCTGAATCTGCGCCCCGTTGTCCAGCGGCAAAGAGAACTGCCCGTCTTTCAAACGGGTGATGACACGGCGCACCGATTCTTCGGCGTTGTCTTGCACATGGCGCATATAGGCCTGCACCACATCAAGGCCAAACTCGGTCACCATCTTGTGCAGCTCTTGCACACCTTTTTCGTTGGCGGCGATTTGGGCGCGCAAATCGGCCAGGTTTTGCTGTGGGTTGCGCGAGGGGTATTCACCGCTTTGCAGCAAGGCCAGGATTTCCGCTTCGCGCAGCACCCCTTGGGCCACCAGCCTGAAGTTTTGAATCTGTACGCCTTCCTCTTCAATGCGCGTGGAAAACGGCGGCATCGAGCCGGGTGTGGTGCCGCCAATGTCGGCATGGTGGCCACGCGAGCCGACGTAAAACACAGGCGCTTCGTGGCCAGTCAGAAAGACCGGTGTGATCACTGTCACGTCAGGCAAATGCGTGCCGCCGTGGTACGGGTCGTTCAGGGCAAACACATCGCCGGCTTGCATCTGGCCGGCGTTGTCGCGGATCACGGTCTGGATGCTCTCACCCATGGAGCCCAAATGCACCGGCATGTGCGGCGCATTGGCAATCAATTGCCCCTGTGCATTGAACAGCGCGCACGAAAAATCCAAGCGCTCTTTGATGTTCACGGAATAAGCGGTGTTTTGCAGTTGCAAGCCCATTTGTTCAGCAATGTTCATGAACAGGTTGTTGAACACTTCGAGCAGCACCGGGTCTACTGTGGTGCCCACCGCATGGCGCACCGAGCGCGCCTGCACGCGCTGCAGCAGCAAATGGTCCAGCGCGGTGACCTGGGCCTGCCAGCCGGGCTCGATCACGGTGGTGGCGTTTTGTTCGGCGATCACGGCCGGGCCGTCGATGCGGTCGCCCGGACGCAGGTCTTCGCGCGCCACCAGCGTCGCCGCATGCCAGCGTGAGACGCCGTCCAAGCCCGCTGTGAACATGCGCACCTGCGCGCGCACCGGCACTTCGCGTGCGGCATGCAGCGCATGCGTGGGTTCTTGCGGCGCATCGCCCGCGATCACCGCTTCCACCGACACGGCCTCGACCACCAAGGATTTGCCTTGCATCAGAAAGGCAAAGCGCTGGCGGTAGGCGGCCTCAAACGCCGCACTGATCTCGGCCAGGCTGCCCCAAGGCACGATCAAAGCCGAGTCACTGCCTTCGTAGCGCACATGCACGCGCGGGAAGGTCTGCAAGTGCTCAGCGCTAGCACCGTCACCTATGCCCTGCTTGAATAACGCTTGCGTGGCCGCTGCGCTCAAGGCCGCGATCAAGGCCGCCATGCGCGGCAGGGCATCCACCGTCAAGCGCTCTTCCACCGCTTGTTCACGAATCAGGCTTTGGTCGGCCAAGCCCATGCCGTAGGCCGACAAAACCCCCGCCAGCGGGTGCACAAACACCTGGGTCATGCCCAGGGCATCGGCCACCAAACAGGCGTGCTGACCACCGGCCCCGCCAAAACACTGCAAGGTATAGCGCGTCACGTCGTAGCCGCGCGCCACCGATATTTTTTTGATGGCGTTGGCCATTTGCTGCACGGCGATGCGAATAAAACCATCGGCCACTTCTTCGGCCGGGCGCTGCAGGCGCGCTGACAGCGCGGCAAAGTGCTGCTGCACCGCCTGAGCATCCAAAGCCTCGTTGGCCTGTGGGCCAAACACTTTGGGAAAGAACGCCGGCTGCACCTTGCCCACCATCACGTTGGCATCGGTCACCGCCAAGGGGCCGCCGCGTCGGTAGCTGGCCGGCCCCGGGTGCGCGCCGGCGCTTTGCGGTCCCACGCGCAAACGCGCGCCGTCAAACTGCAGCAAGGAGCCACCACCGGCCGCCACGGTGTGGATGTTCATCATCGGCGCGCGCATGCGCACGCCAGCCACCTGAGTTTCAAACTCGCGCTCAAACACACCGGCGTAATGCGAAACGTCGGTCGAGGTACCGCCCATGTCAAAGCCAATCACCTTGCCATGGCCGGCTTGCTCGGCGGTACGGGCCATGCCCACAATGCCGCCCGCCGGGCCGCTTAAAATCGCGTCTTTGCCGGCAAAGGCCTGGGCATCGGTCAAGCCGCCCGAAGACTGCATGAACATCAGGCGCACGCCCGGCATTTCACTGGCCACCTGGTCCACGTAGCGTTGCAAAATAGGCGACAAATAGGCGTCG
>Ga0114973_10003431_pt1 | contig 11200 bp, 7 predicted proteins | sample M_140807_MF_Meta_FD_87025 | JGI IMG/M metagenome (GOLD analysis project Ga0114973, IMG submission 87025) | Freshwater microbial communities from Lake Montjoie, Canada to study carbon cycling - M_140807_MF_MetaG | ecosystem: Environmental > Aquatic > Freshwater > Lake | place: Lake Montjoie... | reverse complement strand
GGTCATCTCCCTAGAGTCACTCCAGGACCGCACCGCCCGAATCATGACTGAGGTCAGCCTCGACGCCGCCGCCAAGAAAACCCTGCTTCGGAAAATTCCCCACGGCCTGTTCATCTGCGGCGTAGCCGAGGGTGACCAGGTGAACGGCTTCACCGCCAGCTGGGTCACCCAGGGGTCGTTTGAGCCGCCGCTGGTGGTGATGGCGGTGCGCGCCGACTCCACCAGCAACGGCATGATCCGGCGCAGCGGCCGCTTTTCGCTCAATGTTCTGCGCGCCGACCAGAAGGACCTCGCGGCCGTGTTCTTCAAGCCGCAGGAAGCGGTGGGGGGACGCTTCGATGCCGCTCCCTTCCGACTCGGTCCTCTGGGCCTGCCGATCCTGGAGGACGGACTGGGCGGGGTGGAATGCGAACTGGTCGGCACCGTCGACCATGGCGACCACACGGTGTTTGTGGGCGAGGTGAAGACGGCCACCCTGCTGCGGGAGGGCGATGCCCTGGAGCTGGCCGGCACCGGCTGGCAGTACGGCGGTTGAGGGTGCCGGTCGCCCCTGTCGCCCCGCCGTGAGCGTTCGCACTGAGGACCCCCTTCGCCAGCCGGAGCTTGCCGAGTCCGGCTCCGATTCCGCCCTAACGGGAGCAGAGCCGGCAGCCTCGGAAGGCCTGCATGCCCTCGCTCCAGCCCCAGGCGCACTGAGCCCTGGAGGACCTCTGGTGTTGGCCGACGGGAGGGATGAGGAACGCAACGCAGGAAGCGAGTCTCCCCCAACCACGGCCAGCCTCCAGGACTCCCCGGCCGTGCCGCCCTGCCTGATCCAGCAGCCGGCGAAGCTCAAGGCGCGCCTCAAGGAGGTGCCTTCGGAACCGGGTTGCTACCTGCTGCGGGATGGCGAGGACAGGATCCTCTACATCGGCAAGGCGAAGGTGTTGCGCAACCGGGTGCGCAGCTATTTCCAGAGCGGTGGCGGCCACGCCCATAGCCCTCGCATCGCCCTGATGGTGCGGCAGGTCTGCGAGATCGAGTTCATCGTGACCGACAGCGAAGCCGAGGCGCTGGCGCTGGAATCCAACCTGATCAAGCACCATCAGCCCCACTTCAATGTGTTGCTGAAGGACGACAAGAAATACCCCTACCTCTGCATCACCTGGAGCGAGGCCTATCCGCGCATCTTCATCACGCGCCGCCGCCGCTTCCGTTCTCCCCTTGATCGCTTCTACGGGCCCTATGTGGATGTGGGCCTGTTGCGCCGCACCCTGGCCCTGGTGAAGCGGGTGTTTCCGCTGCGCCAGCGGCCCCAACCCCTCTACCGCGACCGCACTTGCCTCAACTACGACATCGGCCGCTGCCCCGGCGTTTGCCAGGAGAAGATCAGCTCCGAGGCGTACCACCAGGGCCTGCGCCGGGTGGCGATGGTGTTCCAGGGTCGCAACGACGAGTTGCTGGACCTGCTGCGCGTCCAGATGGAGCGCTACGCCGAACGGCTGGATTTCGAGGCCGCCGCCCGGGTTCGGGACCAGTTGCAGGGCCTCGATGCCCTCACCGCCGACCAGAAGATGAGCCTGGGCGACAGCTCGGTGAGCCGCGATGTGGTCGCCCTGGCGACCGATGGGCGGGTGGCGGCGGTGCAGCTGTTCCAGATGCGAGCCGGCAAATTGGTGGGGCGGCTGGGCTTCACCGCCGACGCCGTGGCGGCCGATGGCGGCGCCTTAGATCCGGGCCGCATCCTCCAGCGGGTGGTGGAGGAGCACTACAGCCAGGTGGAGGCGGTGGAGATCCCGCCGGAGCTGCTGCTCCAGCACCCCTTACCCCAGCAGGAGCTGATCGGCGAATGGCTGCAGGAGCGGCGGGGCCGAAAGATGCAGCTGGCCGTGCCCCAGCGCCAGCAGAAGGCCGAGCTGATCGAACTGGTAGAGCGCAACGCCGCCTACGAACTTCAACGGGCCCAGCGGGGCGCCGAGCAGCAGCAACTCGCCACCGAGGATCTTGCCCAGCTGTTGGAGCTGCCCACGGCGCCGCGCCGCATCGAGGGCTTCGACATCAGCCACATCCAGGGCAGTGATGCGGTGGCCTCCCAGGTGGTGTTCATCGATGGCCTGCCGGCCAAGCAGCACTACCGCCGCTACAAGATCCAAAGCAGTTCGATCCGCGCCGGCCACTCCGACGACTTCATGGCGATGGCCGAGATCATGCGCCGCCGCTTCCGCCGCTGGGCCCAGGCCAAGGCAGAGGGCGCGGATCTGGCGGAGCTGCGCCGAGCCGCCGACACGGCGCTCCACACCGGTGGTCTCAATGATTGGCCCGATGTGGTGATGATCGATGGTGGCAAGGGCCAGCTCTCGGCCGTGATGGAGGCCCTGCGGGAGCTCAACCTCCACGGCGATCTTGTCGTCTGCTCCCTGGCCAAGCAGCGGGAGGAGGTGTTTCTGCCCGGGGCGAAGCAGCCCCTCGAGAGCGAAGCCGACCAGCTCGGGGTGCAACTGCTGCGCCGCCTGCGCGATGAGGCCCACCGCTTCGCCGTGAGCTTCCATCGCCAGCAGCGGGGCGAACGGATGAAGCGCTCCCGGCTGGGGGACATCCCTGGTCTGGGACCCAAGCGGGTGCGGGACCTGCTCGCCCATTTCCGCTCGATCGATGCCATCCAGCTCGCCAGTCCTGAGCAGATCGCCGCCGCCCCCGGCGTGGGTCCCTCCCTGGCCAAGCAGGTATGGGACTACTTCCATCCGCCCCAGGAAGCCGAGGGGGGTGAGGAGGGGGCCCGCTCTGAGCCGGTCGATTGACAGCGCCGGTTCCAGCTGGTTTGCCGTGATCACCATCTGCTCGGGTTGCCGGCGCCTTGAGCGCGCCGGAGGGTGTCTCACCCCCCGTTCCTCTGGGCTTAACCGTCAAAATGGATTCCCCGTGGCACCCCAGCCTTGCCGTCCCCGATGACCCTGCGGACCCCAACGCTGCATCCGGGACGACTGCAGTCAGGGCTCCGCTGGTCCGCGGCCTTGCAGAACCTCAACGCCGGCCCACTCGGGTCATCCATTCGGCTGGCACGCCGCCTGATCCGGCCCCTGGTGCTGGCCTTGCTTTTGGTTGGGGGCGTGCTGCCGGCGATGGCCTCCCCCGGCCTCTGCGTCGGGCCGGTCTGCGGTGATGAATTCAGCCGCAGCGCTCAGTACCACTGGCAACTGCGCCTACGGGTCAACGACCAGCAGGGCCACCGCGAGCGCCTGGTGGTGGATTGCCGCAGCGGCACCCTGAGCCCCCAGCAGGGGCTGGTGGATCGCGGCTATGCCAGTGCCGTGGCGCGCAGGGCCTGCCGCTTGGCGGGGGAAGAGAATGGCTGAAGCGGGGTGGCTCCGCCTGGAGCGGCGATCCGTGAGCGGCCGAGCTGAGCGTCCATCGGTCTCTGCAGTGCAGGGCGATCCTGTGGCGGCACGATGACCATCGGCCTCTTGGTGCAGGGCGATCAGCTCAGCCAGCAGGCATCCGCTCTAGCCGCGCTGGAAGAGCGCTTCGGGGCCAGCGACGCCCGTCGCCATTGCCGCGTTCTGCTGATCGAAAGCAGTGGCTCTCTGGAGCGGATGCCGTTGCACCGCCAGCGGCTGGTGCTGCTCTGGAGCGCACTCCGCCACTTCGTCGCCGAGCTGCGGGAGGCGGGCTGGCAGGTGGACCACCGCGAGACCGAAAGCTTCGGGGTGGCCCTGCGCACCTGGTGTGGGGAGCACGGCATCACGGAGCTGCACGCCATGGAGCCCGCCGACCGACCGGTTCGGGGGGCCCTGGAGCGGATCATTAGCCGGTGGGAAGGGTCCGCTCCTGGCTCTGGCGTCTCCAGGTCCAGGCCGCCAAGCTCCGCAGGGTCCCTGGACGCTCCGTCACTGCCCCACCGGAGCGCTGCCCCAATCCTGATCTGGCATCGCTCCAATGCCTTTCTCTGGAGCCGCGACGAGTTCGCCCAATGGGCCGAAGGGCGCCGCCAGCTGCGCATGGAGCTGTTCTACCGGGAGGGTCGGCGCCGCTTCGGGGTGCTGATGGAGGGGGAGGGGCCCAACGCCACGCCCCTTGGCGGCCAGTGGAACTACGACCATGACAACCGCCGACCCCCCACGAAGGGGCTGGCCGGTCCAGCGCCGCTGTGGTTTGTGCCGGACGCCATCACCCTGGAGGTGATCGCCAAGGTGCGGCGGCTCGATGCCAGCCGGGCCAGCCGCGGGCTCGCTCCCCTGCCGGGTGAGCTGGAGCCCTTCGGCTGGGCGGTGACCCGCCACCAGGCCCTGGCGGTGCTGGAGCACTTCATGGCCACCCGCCTGGCGGGCTTCGGCCCCTATCAGGACGCCATGGTGAGCGGCCAGCCGACCCTCTGGCATTCACTCATTTCCCCTTACCTCAACCTCGGGTTGCTGCATCCGCTTGAGGTGATCGAGCACCTGGACCAGGCCGGTCGTCCCTCACCGCACTCGGCGCCGCCCTTCTCCCCTGACGCCGTCCCAGACGCCACCTTCTCCGATGGCCAACAACCGGAAGTCCAGCAGACCGTCACCCCGTCAGCGGAGGCTTCCAGCGCCGTGCCCCTGGCCAGCCTGGAAGGGGTGATTCGACAGATCCTGGGCTGGCGCGAATACACCCACGGCCTGTACCACTGGCTCGGCCCCACCTATCCCCACCTCAACCATTTCCAGGCCACCAGGCCCCTGCCGGTCTGGCTGGAGCAACTGGGGTGCAGCGGTATGGCCTGCATGGACACGGTGCTCTCTGAGCTCAAGGCCACGGGATACGCCCACCACATCCAGCGGCTGATGGTGCTGGCCAACTACGGCCTCCTGGCGGGACTCGATCCCCAGGCCCTCACCACCTGGTTCCACCGCCAGTTCATCGACGGCCACGACTGGGTGATGCAGACCAACGTGATCGGCATGGGGCTGTTCGCCGACGGTGGCCGGCTGGCCAGCAAGCCCTACGCCGCCAGCGGCAACTACATCAACCGCATGTCCACCTACTGCAAGGGCTGCCGCTTCAACGTGAAACAGCGCAGCGGAGCGGATGCCTGCCCGTTCAACAGCCTCTACTGGGATTTTCTTGCCCGCCACAGGGAGCAGCTGGGCGCCAATCCGAGGATGGGGCTGATGATGAAGCAACTGGACAAACTCCACGCCCAGGAGATCGCCGCCATCCGAGCCACGGCGGCGGCCCACCTCATGGCCCAGGTCCCTTGAACCGATCGCTAATGGGGTGACCCCCTAGCGTGGCCTGATCTGTACCCGGCCGATGCTCCTGGCCTTCACCTGGCCCCCGGAGGCCTACCTCTGGTTTAAGACCCTCCACATCGTGGGCGTGGTGGTGTGGTTCGCCGGGCTCTTCTACCTGGTGCGGCTGTTCATCTACCACCGCGAGGCCGCCGAGCTCGAGCCCCGGATCCGGGTGGCCTTCGAGGCCCAGTATGCGGTGATGGAGCGGCGCCTCGCCAACATCATCACCACCCCCGGCATGGTGGTGGCGGTGGCCATGGCCATGGGCCTACTCAGCGTGAACCCCACCTGGCTCCATCAGGGTTGGATGCACGCCAAGCTGGGCTTCGTAGCGGCCCTGTTCGCTTACCACGCCTTCTGCTACCGGCTCATGGGCCAGCTGCAAAGAGGCACCTGCACCTGGAGCGGCCGTCAATTACGGGCCCTCAATGAGTTGCCCACCCTGCTACTCGTGGTGGTGGTGATGCTGGTGGTGTTTAAAAACCAGTTCCCCACCGGTGCCGCCACCTGGTTCCTTGTGGCCCTGGTGATCGCCATGGCGGCCTCGATTCAGTTTTATGCGCGCTGGCGCCGGCTGAGGAGCGAGAAGGAGGCTGAGACCGCGCGGATGGCCCTTGTCACGGTGAGCGAAGGGGAAGGAAGCGGTGCTGCGGGCTGAGGCGGACCAGCACCCGCTGGCTGCGGTGCTCCGCGAGGTGGGTCCCGAGAGCTGTCCGACCCGTTTCAACTTCCACTGCCACACCCTCTGCAGCGATGGCAGCTTGGCGCCTGAGGAACTCGCCCTCCAGGCCTTGTCGATCGGCCTCGAGCATCTCGCTGTGACAGACCACCACGCCCTGGCCTCCCATGATCGGATCGCGGCCTTGTTTGCGCGGGAACGGAACGCCGGTCGAACGGCCCCAACCCTCTGGCGCGGAGTGGAGATCAGCTGTTTGTTGGAGGGGTGTCTCGTGCATGTATTGGGCCTGGGCTTCGCCCCCGACCCCGAGCCCCTGACCCCCTACCTGAAGGGCGAGGCCGTGGTGGGTCCAGGCCTGCGGGTGGAGGCGGTGGTGGCGGCCATCCGGGCCGCCGGCGGGCTCGCGCTGCTTGCCCATCCCGCCCGCTACCGCCTACCCCACCAGCGCCTGATCGCCGCCGCCGCCGAGGTCGGCCTCGATGGTGCCGAGGCTTGGTACGACTACACCATGGCCCCCCGTTGGAGCCCCACGCCGGTGGTGTGCGAGGCCATCGCCCGCAACCTTTCTGATCGTGGCCTTTTGCATAGCTGCGGCACCGACACCCACGGTCTGACCCTCAGGGGCCGCTAGGGTTCGCTGACAGATTTCTTGACGACCATGGGTCTGTTCGATCGCCTGCTCGGTTCCCGCTCTAACGGGGTGAAGATCTCCGGCCAGTCGGAGCCGGCCAAGGCCAAAAAGGCCGAAGACGCCTTCTTCCTGGATCCCGACGCTTCCACCAGCATGGGGGACGTCAACTTCATGCGGCGCTCCAACACGATCCGCCGCACCTTCCCCGGGAGCGCCGACAGCCCCGGCCAGAAGGAAATGATCCAGGAGGTGGCCTCGATGGAAGCCCGCCTCGACACCATGACCCCCGGCCTGGCCGGCATCAGCACCGACACCGACGTCGATGTGAACCTCACCGGTGGGGTACCGAAGCCTGTCAAGAAAACCTTTGCCCAGACGATGTCCCCGGCCCAGCTTGCCCAGCGCTTGAAGGGCAGTGCCGTCGCCGTGAACCAGCCCGGTGCCGCTCCGGCGGCCCGGCAGGCCAAGGCCTCCGGCAGCGAAGGTGATGCCACCCCAGCTTCGGGCCGTGCCGGCGCCATCGATCCGTTCAAGTCGATGGCCAAAGATCTGAACGGCTGACCCCTCAGGGCACCTCGATCAGGGCCTCACTCTCGAGCACCAGCTCCCTGAGGCCCTCCAACTGATCCGCCCGGGCCCCTTCCCACAGCCCGCGATGGTGGGCCTCCAGCATCCTTTCGGCCATATCCCGCAGGGCCCAGGGGTTGCTCCGCCGCAGAAAGGCCAGCACATCTGGATCCGCCAGCCAACCCTCAGCCAGGGCGCCATAGCTCCAATCAGGAACCCTGCCCGTACTGGCGTCATAGGCGAAGAGGTAATCGAGGCTGGCGGCCATCTCGAAGCCGCCCTTGTACCCATGCCCCTGCATGGCCTCGATCCAGCGGGGGTTGAGTAGGCGGGAGCGCAGCACCTTGTCGAACTCCTTCTCCAGGCGGTGCAGCCGGGGCCTCTCGCTGCGGGAATGGTCGGCGAACCAGAGCTGGGGGGCGGAACCGCGCAGGTGCTCCACGGCGGCGCTGAGGCCCCCTTGGAACTGGTAGTAATCATCGGAATCGAGCAGGTCATGCTCGCGGTTGTCCTGGTTATGGAGCACCACCTGCACCTGGCGCAGGCGGGCCTCCAGGCCGGAACGGTCGTGGCTGGCCTCGATGCCGGCCTGGCTGGGATCCCAGGCGGATGCGCCCCGTCCTGAATCCGCCTGGCCAGCCTCCCCCGCCGCCGCTCCAGATCCGAGGGCCGGGCCGTAACGCCACGAACTCCACTGCAGAAAGGCCTCGCCGAGGTCGGAGCGGCTCTCCCATTGCCCAGAATCAATCAGGGCCTGAAGTCCGGCCCCGTAGGCCCCCGGAGCCGATCCGTAGACCCGCCAGGCCTGGCCCTCCCGCTGCGCCGCCGCCGCCAGGGGATTGCTGTCTTCCGGTTCGTTGAGGGCGGCCACTAGGGCACAGGCCCGGTTGAACCACCCCACCAGCTGGGGAAAGGCATCGCGGAACAGGCCGGAGATGCGCAAGGTCACATCCACCCGGGGCCGGCCGAGCAGCTTCAAGGGCAACACCTCCAGATCCACCATGCGGCGGGTGGGGCCATCCCACACCGGGCGTACCCCCATCAAGGCCAGGGCCTGACCGATGTCCTCGCCGCCGTTGCGCATCGTGGCCGTGCCCCATACGCTCAAGGCGAGGTGGCGCAGGTCGTCGCCCTCGCCTTGCAGGTGCTCCTCCAACAGCAGATCGGCGCTGCGGCGGCCCAGGTCCCAGGCGGCCTCCGTGGGAAGTCCCCTTAGATCCACGCTGTAGAAATTTCGGCCGGTAGGGAGCACATCGGGGCGCCCCCGGCTGGGGGCACCGCTGGGCCCTGCCGCAATGCGGCGGCCAGCCAGTCCGGCGAGCAGGGCGTCCCGTTCGGCTGCGGCACAGGCCAGCAGGTCGGGCAGCAGCCGTTGCCGGATTGCACGCAGCACGCTCCTGCAGGTGGGTCCCTGCCATGCGGCCCCTCCGTCAGGAGGAGCCGCCGGCGGTGCAGCAGGCATCAGGGCGGCGCTCACCTCCTGCTGGAGGAAGCCCAGTGCCAACGTCTCGAGATGGGCGATGGCATCGCCGCACTGGCGCCATCGCGCCGATTCGGGTGCTCCGGCCACCCCGGGCGAGCCGGCAGCGGCCAGCGAGCCTGGCGAGCCGGGGTTGTCATGGCGATCAACGCGGTGATCGGCCCGCTGAGGCGCTGCTCGTTGCCCCGGGGTTGGCAAAGACGCGGCCTCCCCAGGATTGGCGTCCAAGCTCAGCAGGCGCTGGCGGTCCGCCTCCCCCAGCGGAGCTTCCTCCCGGTCCGCCCAGGGGTCCAGGTCGAGGCCCAGATCCATGGCCAGCGCCTGGGTGAGCCCCGGCAGGCCTCCCTGGGGGGGGCGGGCCAGGCACAGGAGGAGTTCAGCCAGCTTCTCCGGTTCCGGCAGGGTGCCGTAGGTGTGCAAGCCCAGCCGGATCTGGGCTTCCTTCAGCTCACAGAGATAGCCGTCTGCGACATCGAGCCGGTTGTCGTCTGAGGCAGCAACCCCCTGTGGGGGCGGGAGATTCAGCTCTACGAGGCGGCGTTCCAACTCGACCCGTAGGGAATCGGCGCGCTCCGCACCGAGTTGGCGGGCCTCCCAGTACTCATCGAGCAGGGCCTCCAGGGCCTGAAGTTCCCCATGCAGGCCGGCCCGACCCAGGGGCGGCGTGAGGTGGTCCAGGATCACGGCCTGGCTGCGGCGCTTGGCCTGGCTGCCCTCCCCCGGATCATTCACGATGAAGGGGTAGAGGTGGGGCATGGGGCCCAGGGCCCATTCGGGGAAGCAGTGCTCCGAGAGGCCCACCGCCTTGCCTGGCAGCCACTCGAGGTTGCCATGCTTGCCCACATGCACCAGGGCCTGGCAGCAAAAAACCTGCCGCAGCCAGAGGTACTGGGCCAGGTAGGCGTGGGTGGGAGGCAGGTCGGGGCTGTGGTAGGTCAGCTCCGGGTCCCGGTCGTAGCCGCGATCGGGCTGCACCAACAGCGTTACGCCACCGAAATCCAGGCCCCGGATCGGGAAGCCCTGCCCCCCATCCGCCATCCGCTCCAGGCCCCCATCCCGCTGCGGTGCCCCCCAGACGGCTTCGAGCCGCTCCCGGCCCTGAACGGGCAGGGTGCTGTACCAGTTCAGATACGTCGGCAGGGGCAGGTGGGTGAGCGGCGGACGGTGGCCGCTCTCGGGGTCGTTGGTGCGGCCGGCGAGCAGGCTCTGGATGAGTTCATCACCATCCGTTGGCAGGGGCCCCTTCACGGTGTATCCCGCCTCCGCCAGCCAGCGGAGCATCAGCACCACGCTGGCGGGGGTATCGAGGCCCACCCCATTGGCCAGGCGGGAATTGCGGGTGGGGTAATTGGCCAGCACCAGGGCCACCCGACGCCGATCCGCCGGGGTGCGGGCCAGCGCGATCCAACGTTCCACCAGCTCGCTGATCCAGGCCAGCCGTTGCGGATCCGGTTCGGAGCGGTGGAGGGCTGTGCCCAGATTCGGATCACTGGCCGTCCATTCCTTGAAGGCCGCCACCCGGGTGGTGAGGCGCCCATCCAGCTCGGGGAGCACCACCTGCAAGCTCAGATCGAGGGGCCCCAGACCGATGCTGCTTTCCTGCCAGGAGGCACGGCCACGGGCACTGCAGAGCATCTGGAACACCGGCACATCCAGCCGCTCCCAGAGGGGCGCTCCGAGTCCTGCCTCCTCGAATCGCACCGAGGCAAACCCCGTACCGCAGAGCACCCCTTCCACCCCCTCGCGGCGGTAGAGGTCGCCCACCCCCTCCTGCACGGCGGCATCGCGCAGGCTGCTCACCCAAAGCCCCCGCGGCGCCAGGCCCCGCTGGCGCAGGGCCTCCAGCGCGGCCTCCATCAGGGCCGTGTCGCCGGCCTGGCGCTGGGCTCGGTAGAGGATCACGCCCACACGGGGCCCGGGCTCGTCGCGCCAGTCGTGGGGGAGGGGATCGGGGGCTGGCTCCACCACGGGCATCCGCCAGGGTTCCCGAAGCCGGAGCCTCTCCAGGCAGAGCAGAACCTGGCGCAGGTTGGCGGCGCCGCCTTCCCGCATCCCAGAGGCCAGGGCGAGGGTGAGTTCGGCATCGGCATTGCCCAGGTCCGCCAGGGAACGCTCCTCCTCGGCCGTGCCCCCCACCACCAGAAGGGTGCGTTCCGCTCTGCCCCTGCTCCAGGCCTGGAGCCGTTCCAGTCCGTAGCTCCAGTGCTCCCGGCCCCCCAGGAGCCTCACCAACACGACCTTCGTCTCCGGGAGGCTGGTGGCGAGATAGTGATCGATCACGGCGGGATGGCTGAGGGCCGCCAGGTTCAGGGCCCGCAGGGAACCGTCAATCAGCAGCGGTTCGCTCTCCAGAAGGGCCCCCACAGCGGCCAGATCCGTATCGGCGCTGCTGAGGAGCACCATCTCGGCGCCCTCCTGCTCCACGAAGGGCAGGGGGCCGTCATCCGGTTCCGGGGCGCCGGGAATCGTGGCAAGTCGGTGCATGGCCCCCATCCTGCTGTCCGCAGTGAGAAGATCGCAGCGTCAGCACCGCCAGCCATGCATCAATTCCTGCCCTATGCCTGGTTCGGCGGAGCCTGTGTTCCCTTCGCCGAGGCCACCCTCTCGGT